>Ga0105243_10001467_pt1 | contig 20711 bp, 17 predicted proteins | sample KBSM34metaG_FD_81525 | JGI IMG/M metagenome (GOLD analysis project Ga0105243, IMG submission 81525) | Miscanthus rhizosphere microbial communities from Kellogg Biological Station, Michigan, USA - KBS M3-4 metaG | ecosystem: Host-associated > Plants > Roots > Rhizosphere > Soil | place... | reverse complement strand
TATGTTGCCGTGGGGATTTCCGGGGCGATCCAGCACCTGCAAGGCATCGGTGCCTGCGACAAGGTGGTGGCGATCAACCTCGATCCGGGTTGCGACATGATCAAGCGTGCCGACCTGTCGGTGATTGGCGACAGCAACGAGATATGCCGTGCACTGATCGCCGCAGTGACGGCATATCGCAATGGCGCCAAGCGCGATGCGGCCTAAGGTGGGAACGAATTCATGAACACGAATGTAATCAGCCTGGTGTCGATCGGAGCCCACCCGACTTCCGGCCGCGCCCGCCGCGCCGAGCAGGATGCGCGGGCGGTGGAGTTGGGGCTGCAACTGGCTGGGGATAACTTGCAGGTGGTGCATGCCGGCGATGTCGCCGAGCCGGCGCTGCGCGCTTACCTGGGCATGGGCCTGGACGAGCTGCGGGTGCTCGAACAACCGGCCGGGGCCGATGCGCTGCCGGTGCTGACCGACTACCTGCGTGATGTCGGGGCTCAAGTGGTGCTCACCGGCAGCCAGGCGGAAACCGGCGAAGGTTCGGGGATGTTGCCCTTTCTGTTGGCGGAGAACCTTGGCTGGCCGCTGGTGGTGGGCCTGGCCCAGGTCGAGTCGATCAACGACGGCGTGGCCCAGGTGTTGCAAGCCTTGCCGCGCGGTCAGCGGCGGCGGCTGAAGGTGCGCCTGCCGTTTCTCGCCACGGTGGATAACGCTGCGCCCAAGCCACGTCAGAGTGCCTATGGCCCTGCGCAACGTGGGGTGCTGCAGGCCGAAGAGGTGCAAGTGCTTGAGGATGAGCTGTTCACCGGTGCGCAACTGCAACCGGCCAAGCCCCGGCCCAAGCGCCTCAAAGTGATCAAGGCGAAGAGCGGTGCCGACCGCATGAAAGCCGCCACGGCCAAGGCCAGCGGCGGCGGGGGGCAGGTGCTCAAGGGCGTCAGTGCCGAAGCCGGGGCCGAGGCGATCCTCAAGCTGCTGGTCGAGGAAGGCGTGGTGCGCTGATCCCTCGTCTGCGGCATTCCCGCTCGCCACACTGCCTGTCACTGCTGGTCTGAGGGAGGGGCTGCCGGCGCCGGTGCAGCCGGTGGCTCAACCGGCTTGGGCAGCGGTGATTCCATCACCGGCTGCTCCACCGGCGCTGGCAGTGGCTGCCAGTTTTCATTCGCGCGTGGCACCGCCAATGGCGGTGGGATGACGCTGCCGCCGGCGCCGGCGCCGCCGCTGGTCTGCATGTTCAGGTTCTGGCTGTTGTGCAGGACCATGCCCTCGGTCGAACTGCGCGCCTCGGTACCACTGCTGAAGGTACTGACCTGGGACGCTGGCAGGTCGAGGTTACGCTCGATCCGTGGGGTGATCAGCAGGATGATTTCGCTCTTGCCCTGCTCACTCTTGTTGGTGCCGAAAATCGCCTGGCCCAAGCCTGGAAGACGGCTGAGCCCCGGCAAACCGCTGCCCTCGTCGATGTCGGCGGTGCGGATCAGGCCGGCGACCACCTGGGTTTCATTGTTCCGCGCGGTCAGCGTGGTGCGGGTCGAGCGCGACCCCAGCTCGAAGGTCGGCGGGATATTGTCGGTCCCTTCGTTGCGCTTGGTGATGTGCGTCATGTCGATCACCATCTGCAGGTTGATCTCGTCGTTCAGGCTGATATTGGGCTGGACCTCGATGCTCAGGCCGACATCCTGGTAGGAGACCGACGCGGTGGTCGTCAGGTTGGCCGTGGTCGAGGTGACCACCGGAATCTTGTCGCCGATCTTGATCTCGGCCTTTTCCCGGTTCTTCACGCGGATTCGCGGATTGGCCAGGGTGACGGTATTGCCGCTGCGCTGCAGCAGGTTGATCTTGGCCTCCAGGCTGCCGACTTCGAGTTGGCGCCCCAGGCTGGTGGTGGACGAAGCCGTGCCGGGCAGCGAGAGGCCGATGGAGCCGGGGTAATTGATCCCCAGGTTGAGTTCGTCCACCAGGGTGACCTCCATCACCTGGATGTCGATGGTCACTTCCGAATCGGCCAGGTCGATGGCTTGCACCAGTTTCTCCACGGCGCTCAGGGTCTCCAGGCCGTCACGGACGATCACCGCGCTGAGTCGTTCATCCACCAGCACTTCCTTGGGCTTGAGCAACTGCTTGATCTCGGCCGCCGCCAGTTTCGGATCGGCATGGCTGAGATAGAAGGTGCGCACCGCCAGTTCGCGGTATTCGCGCTCCTTGTCCGGGCGTGCGGGGTAGATCAGTACGGTGTCGGCATTGAGCACCTTCATCTGTAGCTGATGGGTCGACAACAGCAGGTTCAGCGCATCTTCGGCGGTGGTACGCGACGCGGAGATGCTGGCGGCCGCGTTCGGATTGACGTCCTTGTCGATCACGAAGTTGATGCCCGAGAGTTTGGCGATGGTCTCGAAGATGGTGGTCAGGCTCTGGGAACTGAAGTGCAGGCTGACCGGCTTTTTCATCGCTTCGCCCAGCTTCGGCTTGAGGCTGTCGACGCTGACCAGGGTGCGCGTCAGGCTGTCGCGCAGGTCCAGTGCCTCACGGTAGTTGGGTTGCTGCGCGATGATCTGGCGGACCTGGGCCAATGCCTCCCGTGGGTTGCGTTCGCTCAGGGCCTGCGCCCGGGCCAGTTCCGGGCGCAGCCGGGCGAGGTTGCGGATGGTGCGGATGGCCTGGCTGGCGCCGAGGTTGCCGGGGTCGTACTTGAGGATCTGCTGCATGGCCGCAATGGCCCCGGCATCGTCGTTGCGTCCCAGCGCCTCGGCCGACTGGCGGCTGTACTGGTCGACCAGTTGTTCGGTCCTGCCGAACAGCGCGGCGCGCAACTGGATGTCGTCCGGATGCTCACGTACGGCAGCGCGCAGCACATCGACCGAGCGGGTGAGATCACCGTCCTGGCGCAACTGTTCACTCTCGTTGAGCGGTCCGCGGGACTGGCAGGCGGTCAGGGCGATCAGCAGCAGGGCCAGCCATGGCCGGATAGATTTTGACATGATCGTTCTCTTCGCTAGAGCCATCCGTGCTCAGGGAGTATCCAGGCGCAACGTGGTCACCTGGCGCAGTGGCAAGTAGGTCAGCACCACGCGGGTGTCGGTCAGTTTGTCCAGCCGGTAATCCTTGCCGAAGGTCGCGCCCGGGCGGATATGACCTTCCACCGAGCAGCTCTGGCAGAGGGTGTAACGCACGCCCTGGCCCTGGAGCACGACGATCTTCGACTGGCCCTGATAGCGCCACTGCGCACTGACCGTGAACGGCATCGGCGGCGCCTGCGGGGCGCTCGGTTTCGTTGCTGCCACGGGCGGTGGCGGGGGCAGCCAGCTCTGGCTGGGAAACAGATCGACCGGGCGAGTGGCCTGTTCGGGCATGTTGGCCTCGGCGGAGGCGGATGACGTGGCGACCGGCTCGCGTGAGTCGGCAGTGGCCGTGGCGGCGGTCGGCGCTTTTGGGGTGTTCAGGTCCTGCCAGAACAGCCAGCCACAGCCGAGCAGTACGCCTGCGAGCAGTACGCGCAGGTACACCGGCAGTGTCACTTGAGCACCGCCAGCAGGCTGAGGCGCAGGCGAATGTCCAGTTGCGCGCTGGCGATGTCCTTGCGTTGCAGGCTCAGGCTCTCTATGCGCACCGCCGGTTGGCGCGCGACGTCGTCGAGCGCCTTGCGCAAGGTCGGGTAGGTGCCACTCAGCGGAATATCCAGCTCCAGGCGTTGGGTCTGGTCGTCTGCCACGGACGAGTACTGGAAGTCGGTTTGCAAGACCGCGAAACCGTTCTGCTGCAAGGCCGTCAACAGGCTTTGCAGACGCGCCTCGAAACTGTCGGTGTCGGGCAGGTGCCGGACCGCCTGGGGCTCTTCGGCATGCAGGTCCAGTGGCTGTTCGGCGATACCTGCCCGGGCTTCGCGCAGGCGCAGGGCGCTGTCGTCGAGGCCAGGGACGATCACGCCCTGGCGGATCACCAGCGCGGTAACGATCAGCAGCAACGCCAGGCCACCTCCCACACCCAGCAAGCGTTGTAATTGGGCCAGATACCAGCGCAACCGGGCCTGCAGTTGGCTGGCGTCGTGCCATGGACGGGGTGTCGGCTGCATGACCTCTTCTCTCCCTATGGCTGGGCGCCGAGTTTGAATTTGACGCTCATCGGCAGCATGGGATCGCGGGTATTGCGCGCGCTCTGTTGCAGGCTGACGGTGAGGCCGGTGTCGGCCTTGAGTTGCTCGATGAAGTGCAGGCTGCCTTCCAGACGTTGGCTCTCCAGTTCCAGGCTGAGTTCGCGGGCCGTGGTGTTGACCTCCAGGCGCAACAGTGCGACGTCCGCTGACCAGGCCCGGCCGAGGGCATCGAGCAGGGCGAAGGGCGTGGCGCCCTGTCGGGCAAAGGCCTCCAGCTGTTTTTTCTGTTGGGGCGAGGTGCGCAATGCGGCTTGCATCTGCTGCTCCTGCTGAATCGCCAGGGCGGTGAATTGCCGTTCCACCTGTTCGGCTTCGGCCTCCTGGATCTGCAGGGCCTGCCAGTCCGACCAGAGCAGCAGCCACACACCGAGGGCGACCGCACCCAGCAGCACCCACAGCCAGCGCCGGGGCCGCTCACCGCGCAAGTCGATCGACGGCGCCCGTGGCTGCCGCCAGCGGCGAAGTCGCGCCAGGTTCATCAGGCCTGCTCCGCCAGCCAGGGGTGCAGCGGCCCAAGCCAGTGCCAGGGCAGTGCCGACGACGCTTCGAGCGCCGGCTCGGCGGCCACCACCAGGGTCGGCTGTTCCGGTTCGTCGCACAGCACATCGGCCATCAGCAGGGCATCGGCCAGGGAGGTCTGCCGGTTCAGTGGCAATACGCAGACTTGCGCCGGCCAGCCCTGGTGCGCGAAGACGCAACCGAGGGCCGTGGGCTCGCGGACGGCGAAGCGACAGTCGCGGGGTAACTGGCGCCAATGGCGTTGCAGGGCATCGAGCAGCAAGGGCGCGCAATGCCTGATGGGCAGGTGCCGGGCGCGGAACAGGCTCTCGAGCGAGGCCATCAGGGCCTTGTCGACCGCTGCCGCCAGGCGCTCGCGGCCGAACGGCGCGGGATCGATCGAGACCTGCCATTGCTCGGGATCGAGATCGTCGTACTGACGCAACAGCGCCAGGGCGAAGTCTTGCCAGTCGCGAGTCCTGTAGAGCCCCTCCTGCCAGGGCAGAATCTGGTAATGCACATGGGGGAAACCGAGTAGCAGCGTGACCCGCTCCAGATAGCCGAGGCGGCCATGGGGCGCCCGCTCCAGCAGCGTGGCGCAGGCCTCCAGCGGATCGCCACGTTCGTGGCCTTGCCAGAGCGGGCCCCTGGGCCAGCATGGACGCGCGGCCCAGTGCACCTCGTCCTGGGCCAGCAGTACCACATGGTCAATAAAGGGAGAGGACACGATGGACCTCCTGCAAGGTGGTCTGGCCGGCGGCAGCGCTCGCCAGGGCAATATCGCGCATGAAGCGGTGGCCCGATTCGCGCGCCAGTTCGCGCAGGGCGGCGGCCGAGCGGCGTTGCAGCAGGCCCTCCTTGAGCGTGTCGGTGACACTCAGCACCTCGGCCAGCGCCAACCGGCCGCGATAGCCGGTCTGGCGGCAGGCCTCGCAGCCCCGGCCGACCCGGTAGTGGCTGTCGGGTGCGTCGGCCGGCAGGTGGACCAGTCGCAGCAGCTGCGCGTCCGGCTCGCAGGGTTCGGCACATTCGCTGCACACCCGGCGCAGCAGCCGTTGCGCGACCACGCCGTTGAGCGCCTCGACGAAGCTGGCCGGTTCCACCTTCAGGTAATTGAAACGCTCCAGTACGCTGAAGGCGCTGTTGGCGTGGACCGAGGACAGCACCAGGTGGCCGGTGAGGGCGGCCTGCACGGCGATGCCAGCGGTTTCGCCGTCGCGGATCTCGCCCACCAGGATGGTGTCCGGGTCGTGCCGCAGGATCGAGCGCAGGCCACGGGCGAAGGTCAGGCCCTTCTTGTCGTTGACCGGGATCTGCAGCACGCCGGGCAGTTCGTACTCCACCGGGTCTTCGATGGTGATGATTTTTTTCTCGCCGGTATTGGTCTCCGACAGGGCGGCATAGAGTGTCGTCGACTTGCCGCTGCCGGTGGGCCCGGTGACCAGCAGCATGCCGTAGGGCTCGCTGGCCAGCAGGCGGATACGGCCGATCGCGTCCGCGTCCAGGCCCAGGCTGTCGAGGCTCAGGGACTCGCCGCGCTGGGATTTATCCAACACCCGCAGCACCGCATCCTCGCCGTGGATGCTGGGCATGATCGAAACCCGGAAGTCGACGTCGCGTTGCTGGATACGCGCTTTGAAGCGACCGTCCTGGGGTACCCGGCGTTCGCCGATGTCCAGGCCGGAGAGCACCTTGAGCCGTGACAGCGCCTGTTCGGCGGTGTCGAGCCCGGCGCTCTGACCGATCTGCTGCAGCACACCGTCGATCCGGTACTTGATCACCAGACCTTCGGGGGTGCTCTCGACGTGGATATCGCTGGCCCGGCTCTGCAGGGCATCGAAGAGCATCGAGTTGACCAGCCGCACCACCGGATTGTCATCGCGGGCAATGCTGCTCAGGGAGATTTCCTCGACGGCCTCGGCCACCCGTGCGTCTTCGTCGTCGCGGACGAACGGGTCCATCACCCGCTGGCTGGCCTCGGCCTTTTTCAACTGCGCCTCGACTACCCCCGGCAGGCTCATCGCCAGGGCCATCGGCGCCAATTCGGCATGGGCCTGCAGCCATTGGCGGGCACTCAGGGAGAAGGGTGCGCCGAGCACCAGGTAGCCCTGGCCGTCGATCTCCACCGGCAGGGTCTGGCGCGCCAGGGCCTGGGGCAGAGGGAGTGTGTCAAAACGGGCGTGACCCTCGAGTTGGGCGTCGGTAAGGGGCATCAGGCCAAGCAGGGCGGCGACGTCGGCCAGGTGTTCCGGCGACTGTGCCAGCACCTGTTGCAGGTGTTCCGACAAGGGTCGGTTGTCCTGTCGTGCCTGCTGCTGCCATTGCTGTCTGAGTGTGTCCATCGTGCTACCCCTGGATGGAACCGGCCAGTTCGAAGATCGGCATGTACAGCAGGAACACGATCAGCCCGATCAAGCCGCCGACCACCAGCATCAGCAGCGGCTCGAAGACCTTGCTGAACAGCTCGATGGCACGCTCCAGCGCTTCGTCGTGAAATTGCGCGATACGTTCGCACATGGCCGCCAGTTCGCCGCTCTGCTCGCCGACGCGCAGCAGGCGCTCGGCCACCGGGGTGGTGAGCCGGTGCCGGGTGAGGGTGGCCGACAGCGGCTGGCCGGCGCGAATATCGCTGAGGCTGCGGTTCAGGTCGCCCTGGCGTTCGGCCGGTAGCAGGGCCCCGGCCATTTCCACCGCCGACACCGCCGGCATCCCGCCCATCAGCAGCATGCCGGCGGTGCGGTAGAAGCGCGCGAGAATGAACAGTGTGCGCTGGGCACCGAGGCTGGGGATTTTCCACAGCAGGGCCGCAAACTGTTGCCTGACCGTCGCGGTGCGCACCAGCAGCACCAGCGCGGCGACCACTCCCGCCAGGGCGCCCATCAGCAGGCCGCCGTGGCGTTCCACCAACTCGCCCCACCAGACCATGAAACGCGCAGTCGCCGGCAGGTCGCTCATCGCGTCGAAGACCGAGGCGAAGCGCGGGATCACGAAGAACAACAGGAACAGCAGGATCACCGCGCCCACGCCGAGCACCACCAGCGGATACATCAACGCGCTGCTGACGCGCTTCTTCACGGTTTCCAGATGGGCTTCGAAATGATGGTAACGGCGCAGCGCCACCGACAACTGCCCGCTGTGTTCGGAGGAAGCGGCGGTCGCCACCAGCAGGTTGGGAAAGATCGCTGGCCTGGCCTGCATCGCCCGGGAAAAGGCGTGGCCCTGGTACATCGACTCCAGCAGCTCGCTCAACACCTGCCGGTTGATCCCCGGCGCAGCCTTGTCGCGCAGGGTTTCCACCGATTCCACCAGCACCAGCCCGGCGTCGAGCAGCACCACCAATTCCTGAATGAACAGGCCGAGGGCGAAACGTGCTCCACGACCCGGCCAGGTGAGCGAGGCGCGTGGGCGCAGCGAGACCACCTGGGCGTCCTGCAACTGGCGCCGGGCATCATCGAGGTCGACCGCCTGCAGGCGCAGATGGCGAAACTGGCCGTGGCTGACGATACGGGCATCGAACGTCTTCATGGCCGCGCACCGTTGCCCGAGGCCAGCGCGCGCGCGCCGCGTTGGCGCAGTTGCAGCAGGCTGGCGTAGTAGCCCCATACCCGCCTTGCGTAGCGGTCGCGGTTGGCGTCGCGCTCGGCACGGGCGCCGGCGTTGTAGGCGCCCACGGCTTGCCAGCCGTAACCCAGTTGCTGGACGAACTGGGCGAGAATCCAGGCCCCGGCCATGACACTGGTACACGGTTCGTCGAGCAGGTTCTGTTCACCAATGCCAAAGGCGGCCAGGCGGCCCAGGTGGCGGCTGTTGATCTGCATCAGGCCGATGTCGCGGCTGCCATCACGGTTGGTGTTGCGGGCCCGGGGATCGAGCCCGGACTCGACCTGGGCGATGGCGTAGAGCAGCAGGGGATCGATACGGTAGCGCTCGCCGGCGTCCTGGAAACAGTTGGCGGCGCTGGCTCCCGCCGTGAGGAGGGCGCCAAGGAAGACCGGCAGTGCGAATGAGTGGCGCATGGGCAGGGCCTCCGGGCTCAGAAGCCATACACGATGTCGGCGTTGGTGCCGTCGCCTGCGGCCTTGCCATCGCGGCCCAGCGAGATGATCTCGACCTCATGGCCGGCGCCAGGGTTCTTGAACAGATAGGGATTGTTCCAGGGGTCGGGCGGCACGCCCTTGGACAGGTACGGTCCATGCCAGGCGGGTTCGCTGGCGGGCCGTTCGATCAGCACGTTGAGGCCCTGGGCCTCGCTGGGGTAGTGACCATTGTCCAGGCGGTACTGGTTCAGGGCATCGGCCAGGGATTTCATCTGGCCCTTGGCGGTCTGGACTTTCGCCAGTTCCAGGCGGTCGAACATCTTCGGCCCGACGTAGCCGGCCAGCAGGGCGATGATCAGAAGGACCACCAGCAATTCGAGCAGGGTGAAGCCGCTGGCGCAGGGGCGGATGCGGAGATGCCGACGTGACGAGAATGCCTTCATGGGTGCGGCCCATTGCTGGGGACAAGGAACGTGGTTACTTCATAACCCATTCCGGCCCGACATCAGGTGGGCACCACCGGCAGGTACACGTTGAACATGTCTCGGGGTGAATGACTGACTGTAACTCTAGTTCAATACCCCCGAGGGCAAGGGTCGCAGGGTTATATCTCTTTACTATTAGGTCGCGTGTTTCCTGCAAGGGAGACGCATAAACGTGAGCGCCGGGGGATAACGCCGCACAGCCTGTGCGGCGTTATCACTCACTGCCCTAGAGCTTGTCCCAGGCCTCCTGCCAGTGCACGCCGGTGCCAGGGGCATAGGCCCAGGCCGCACCCTTGCACCAGCCGGTGGCCGGCCAGGGTTTGCATTTGTAGTTGCCGCCGGCATTGGTGACGATATCACCGGCCCCGTAGTCGGTGCCTTCCACGTACTGCGGATAATCGCCACCGCCCGCCTCCGGTCTGGCGGTCAAGGTCACCTGTGCTTCATGGCGTTTCTTGTTGGTGTCGTCGTAGACAGTGAGTCGCAGCGTCGCGGTCGAGACCTTGTCGCTCGCCGCTGTGTTAATGGTGAAGGTCGGGTCGGTGCTCGACCCGTAGGTCCAGTCGCCTCCGCCATGGAACGACCAGGCATAGAGCAGTGGCGTGTTGTTGTAGGACACGGATCTCCTGCCATCCAGGACGAAACTTTCACCGGCCTTGATCTCGGTACGGCCTTCGATCACAGCCACGGGCGGACGTTCATCCACCGGACCTGGATTCTCGCCACCGCCTCCAGAGTCGATGGACATCTGCGTGGAGTCCCTGGCATCGAGCAGGTAGTTGTAGTTGGTGTAGATGTTGGTGGGGTCGAACGTGATGGTTTCGTTCTTTTTGACTCCGACACGAATGATGTGCTGGCTGTTGCTCAGTTGGTTCACCAACTGTGCGCCCCACACCCTGGGATTCTGGTTGCTGGCGGTGATGGGCAGTTTCAGATCAACCAGCTCACTGACCGCGCGGTCATGTCCGAAGACGCGAAAGTGCACCGTATCACCCGGTTCCGGAGTGATCGCGTTGCTGTCGATGAACACCTTTTCCTTGGTCCAGGGAGAGGGCTGGGTCTTGTCGTCGAAGACGATATCGCTGCAGCCGTAGAAACCTTCACCGACCGGATCCCGGCGTTGCCAGCGGGTGACGAGCACGGCATTCCCATGGCGACCTGGAGGGATCTGCACCTTGAGCAGAAAGAAACTGTTGGGGTCCGAGATGATCGGGGCGGGGGCCCAATCCTTGCGGACATCGGTCAGTTCCTGGGTGTGAATCAGTTCCAGGTCGTCCCACTTCAATTCACGGGTCGCGCTGTCATAGTCGGGCTTGCTGAGGTAGATCTTGATGAAACTGGGTATATGGGGCTGGGTGGTCGCCAGGCGCACACTGATCTTGCCCGAACCATCGGGCGTCACCTTGGTCTTGGTCCACTGCGACATGACCTTGTTGAACACATCCATCCCCGGGCGGTTTGCCGAGCAGATCTTGCCGTTGGGCACAGCCTCCCTGGCGGCAGCGTCGCCGTTGTCCGGATCCGCATAGCGACCACCGATGTTTGCGCTGACCTCATGCCATTGATTGATCCCGTGCACCAATTGTCCAGGTTGTTCGGTCTTGGCCAGGCGGCAACCCTCGTCCTTCATCTGTTCGGCAGAGCCGTTGAAATCCTGGAAGCTTCGGCACATGACCTGGCGTGTCGGGGGCGTTTCCACGGCCCCATGACCCCAGCCCAGCACGGGTATTGCCAGTAGCGTCGCCAGGGCACAGCGGATGATCGGGTGTGCGGAGAAATGTAAGCTGTTCATTGTTCAATCCACGTTCAAGTTGGAAGAAACGTTCCGAACCGTTCGGAACCTTGGCTTTTCACTTAACGACTGGCTTGATCACCAGACATGCCCACCTCCCACGTAGCCTCTACGTTCTTTTTGGAGGGTTACTCTGTCCAGGCCGGTACAGAAACTGCCAACCCTGATAACTGCCTTGCCCGGTGAAACTCTCCTGGTGCTGACGAAAGTTGCCTTGTTTGAGTGGTTGTCCCGCAGCCTGGCTGAACACGCCCATGATGGTTTCGCCGGGACCTGGGATGATTCCCCAATCGACCGATCCGCTCAGCGGGTCGGTGTAGACCCGGCGCAAATAGCGCTTGAGTGTCGGTTGGCGGCGATCCAGCAGCAGGTCCTCGAGCTTCTTGGGGTACTGTCGAGACTCTGACTCGTAGTACAGGCCGATGGCCCGACGGATTTCCTCGCCCTGGGCCAGCAGTTGCGCTTCGCGCTCGCGGCGCAGCCGGGTCGACCAGAGCACGCCGACTTCCATCAGCAGCACGGCAACGATGGCCACCGAGACCAGCAGGCCCATGAATACCGAGCCGCGTTGCGCTGTCCGCCGACGCCGAGGGTTACCAGCTGCCATAGTCGCTGCCATCCACCGCACGGCCGGGGGCGCCGCTGTGCACATCGCCGAACCCGCTGTCCTCGCTGCGCTGCAACTGCCAGGTATCGCGCCGGCCGGTGATCGGATCGCGGGGGATCTCGCGCAGGTAGTGGCCGTTGACCAGCTCTTCCAGGGTCTCGGGGTTGTTGCCCTTGTCTTCGCGGTAGTGATCCAGCGCCTGACGGATCGACACCAGGTTATGGCGCAACACGGTTTCCTGGGCCTTGGTGTGCTGGCGAAAATACTGCGGCATGACCAGGGTCATCAGCGTCGCGATAATGGCCATCACCACCAGCAGCTCGATCAGGGTAAAACCGCCGGCCTTACCATTGGTTGTATGGAATGCCATTGAGGCCCTCCCGCTGGCTGCTGGAGCGGATATCGAAGACGTCTTCGCCTTCGGCCGGGTCCTCGGCGCTGCTCTTGTAGCTGCGCAGGCGCCAGGTTGCTTCGGCGGAGAGGTCCGGGCATTCGCAGACCGGATCGCGTGGAATACGCCGCAGGAAGAAGATCTTCCGGCCGCCCGGGTCGCTGCGGTCGACGACCCCTTCGACCAGGCTTTGCAGAGTGGGCGGATAACCGTTGGTGATTCCCTTGTCGATCCGGCCGTCGTCGGTGGCTTCCTTGTAGGCATCGATGGCACGGCGGATTTCCCGCAACGAGCGTTGCAGGTCGAGTTCACGTTCGCGTTTGCCCACCAGGGCGGTCAGCGGATAGGCCACCGTTGCCAGGGTTGCCAGCAAGGCCAGGGTCAGCAGCAACTCGATCAGGGTGAAGCCGGCTGCGGATGGGCGGCGAAGCGCTAGGGAAAATAGCGGGAGCGGCCACATGGAGATCGCACCATCGGAAGGTCCTCGGGTAAATGCGTCAGGCCAAGACACCTTTACTGCAAGAACATGGCGCGCTGTGGGAGAAGTGTAGTTGATAGTTCGAGGATGCCAGGCGAGCCGCTGGGAATCGTCAGGTCTGGTTGTTCGCGGATACATGTCCACAGAGACTGTTGGTGGCTCTGTGGATAAGTTGTTCGTGCATCGCTGAATCCCTTGCAGATTAACGGCTGTAGCCCACAGTACGAAAAATGACCAAGCTAACTGACGGTTTTTACTGAGGTTTTAATGTGGATAAGCCTCAGTCAGAGGACGGCGTGGCAGTCGACTTGTCAACAAACTCTGTTGGCGATTATGTGGATAAGTTGTTTGCTATCCGCTACAGGCCTTATTTTACAAAGTCTGCAAGTGATTGATCAAAAAACATCCAATTGTGCCTTTTTCTTCCATACATGCGCCTGAACGCTTCAGGGGGCGCGCTTTTCGCGGGTTTTCCACAGATTTCCAGAAAAGGCTGCGAGTTGCGCACAAAGTCTGTTGGCGTTTCTGTGGATAAGGTGTTCGCGTTCCTCTAGAGCCCTTTATTTACCTGGTCTACAAGGTTTAGATCAAAAAACGATCAATCCTTGCTGAAACTGGCCTTTCTGAATAAGTCACGGATTTTATTCAGTTTCTTTGGGCGTCGAAGAGGCTGAATCGCTAGTTGCCCACATTTGCTGTGGGTGGCTCTGTGGATAAAGTGTTCGCTAAGTGCCGAGGGCCCCGATTTCTAAAGTGCCGGGAGCTATAGATCAAATTTCGTACAGTTCTAAAGTCCTTTATTGACACACTCTGGGCTGCGGTCTTCACTCTGGTCACAAGGACAGAACGTCGTCGGCACCCATGCCAGGTTCAGGGAGAGCGCTTTATGGATCCCCATTTGCCTTACCGCTTGTTGCAAACCCCCACCTCCCATTCCCTGACCAGGCGATTGAGCCTGATGCACGGGCGTGTTTATCGCGATACCTCCCCCCCGCGTGCTCGCCTGTAGCGCCTGAAGCGTTCTGCACGCCATTGCGCCCCTGTTCCGCATGCCCGGATTGTCTGGAGAACCCGTGTGCGCGTTTGCCTGTAACACCACCGTCTGCCCCGTAGAGGCAACCGCAGAGTTGCCCGACTTAGCCCGATAGAGGAAATAACCATGACACGGATTTCGACCCCCATCAGTGAGATCAAGGAACGCTACGACGTCATTGTCATCGGTTCCGGTTATGGCGGCGGTATCGCCGCCTCGCGACTGTCCCGCGCCGGAAGAAGCGTCTGCCTGCTGGAGCGCGGTCGGGAGATCCAGCCGGGGGAATACCCCAATACTCTGGTGGCAGCTACCGAGCAGTTGCAGGTTCATGACCCGGATGGGCATATCGGTTCGCGCACCGGCCTCTACGACCTGCACGTCAATGCGCAGCAGAACGTGGTGGTCGGTTGCGGCCTGGGCGGTACCTCGTTGATCAATGCCAACGTGTCCCTGGAGCCGGAGCCCGAAGTGTTCGATGACCCGCGCTGGCCCCAGGCGGTTCGTGAACATCGCGACACGCTGCTCGCCCAGGGGTATGCACGGGCCCGCGAGATGCTCAAGCCCAACCCCTATCCCTCTTCCGCGCCGCGATTGGACAAGCTGGAAGCCAATCGCAAGTCGGCGGATTACCTGCAGGAAAAAGCGCATTTCTATACGCCGCCGATCAATGTCACTTTCGATCCGCTGCCCGCCAATCTCAACCACGTCGGTGTCGAGCAACTGCCGTGCAACCACTGCGGTGACTGCGTTTCGGGCTGTAACAACAAGGCCAAGAACACCACGCTGATGAACTACCTGCCGGATGCCTGGAACCATGGTGCGGAAATTTTCTGCCAGGCCGAGGTCCGTCACCTGGAGCGCGATGGCGATGGCTGGATCGTGCACTTCCAGTACCTGGACAGTGGTCGCGAGAAATTCTCGGCGCCGACCCTGTTCGTCCGGGCCGAGATCGTCGTGTTGTCCGCCGGCACCCTGGGCTCGACGGAGATCCTGCTGCGTTCGCGCAACAAGGGCCTGACCCTGTCTGACCAGTTGGGCGAACACATGAGCGGCAATGGCGACATTCTCGGTTTCGGCCATAACTGCGGGCAGACCATCAACGGCATCGGCTTCGGTACTCACTCGGCCAAGGACCTGCAGCCGGTCGGCCCCTGTATCACCTCGATCATCGACTTGCGCACCAGCGGCGACTGGCGCAGCCGCATGGTGATCGAAGAGGGCTCGATCCCGGGCGCGCTGGGGCGGGCCATGGTGCCAGCGATGGCCGGCTTCGCCGAACTGATCGGCGAGGCGAGCGAGAAGGGCGTCAGCGCCGAACTGCACTACAAGGCCCGCGAGGCCGAGAGTTTCCTGCGTGGCCCGTACTATGGCGCGCTGCACAACATGCAAACCTACCTGATCATGAGCCATGACAACGGCAAGGGGCGCATGGTGCTCGATGCCCAGGACCAGTTGCGCATCGACTGGCCGGGTGTTGGCGAGCAGGAGAACGTCAAGCTGGGCAATGAGCGCCTGCACCAGTCGACCAAGGCTCTGGGCGGCGTCTGGGTGCCGAACCCGATCTGGACCAGGCTGCTCAAGCACAGCATCGTCTCGGTGCATCCGCTGGGTGGCTGTGTGATGGGCGAGGACGCCGGGCAGGGCGTGGTCAACCACAAGGGGCAGGTGTTCAGTGGGGCCAGTGGCAGCGAGGTGTACTCTGGTTTGTACGTGGCCGATGGCGCGGTGATCCCGACGTCGCTGGCGGTCAATCCGTTGCTGACCATTTCCGCAGTCAGCGAGCGCAACATGAGTCTGCTGGCGGCCGATCGCGGTTGGCTCATCGACTACAGCCTGCCTTCTGCGCCGCGCAAACCGGTACCGGCACCGACCCTCGGCGTGCAGTTCACCGAGACCATGAAGGGCTATTTTTCCCGGGATTTCACCCAGCCCCAGGGCACCGACCTCAAGGTCTACGAGGCTGCGGCGAAAAGCGGCGAGGCGCACAACTCACCCATCGAGTTCACCCTGACCATCACGGCGGGTGATCTAGACCGGTTGATCAACCAGCCCGGCCACGCCGCAACCCTGGTCGGCACCGTCGATGCGCCGGCGCTGTCGCCGCATCCGCTGACCGCCAGCAATGGGGTGTTCAACCTGTTCGAGCAGTATGAGCAGCAGGTTGGCGTACGGCACATGAACTACGACATGAAGCTGACCGCCGAGGATGGCCGCGACTATTACTTCAGCGCCTTCAAGAGTGTTCCCGAGGATCATGGCCTGCTCAATATCTGGCCGGATACCAGCACCCTCTATGTCACCCTCTACCAGGGCACGGACAAGACCGGCCCGGTGATCGGTTCGGGCGTCATGCACATCGAGCCCGCCGACTTCGCCAAACAGATGACCACCATGAAGGTGCTCAACGCGCGCAACGAGCGCGAGCGGATTGACGCACTGGCGCGTTTCGGCAAGTTCTTCGCCGGGATACTCTGGGAAAGTTACGGCGGGGTCTTTGCCGGCGATATCTACTTCAACCCGGATGCGCCGCCACGGCACAAGCGCCCGCTGGATGCACCGGTGCCAACCGTGCATTTCTTCGAAACCGAAGACCAGGTGCAATTACGCCTCACCCGCTACCAGGCTGGCCGCAAGGGCCCGGTGATGCTGGTACACGGCCTGGGGGTGGGGTCGAACATTTTCTCCACCGATACCATCCAGACCAACCTGCTGGAGTATCTGTGCAAGCATGACTATGACGTCTGGCTGCTGGATTTCCGTGTCAGCATCCTGCTGCCGGCGAGCAAGCAGGAATGCAACGGCGACCAGATCGCCCAGTACGATTTCAAGGCGGCCATCGCACAGATTCGCGAGGCCACCGGGGCCCTCGATGTGCAATGCGTGGTGCACTGCTACGGCGCCACGACCTTCTTCATGTCCCTGCTGGCGGGGCTGCAGGGTGTGCGCTCGGTGGTCTGCTCGCAGATCGCCGCCGACACGGTGGTGGCCACGGCGACCGGAATCAAGGCCGGCCTGCACCTGCCGGGTGTGCTCGATACGGTGGGTATCAAGTCGCTGACCGCCTATGCCGACAGCAAGGAAAGCTGGTTCAACAAACTGTATGACAAGGCCCTGGATGTCTATGCGCGGGTCGAGGCCCAGGGCTACTGCACCAACCCGGTCTGTCACCGGATCACCTTCATGTATGCCTCGCTGTATCGGCACGACACCCTCAACGAAACCCTGCACGACAACCTGCACGAACTGTTCGGCGAGTCGAATATCCAGACCTTCGAGCACCTGGCGCTGATCTGCCGCAAGGGGCACCTGGTGGACTTCAAGGGCCACGATGTCTACATGCCGCATTTCGACCGCCTGGATCTGCCGATCTGCTTCATCAGCGGTGCCGACAACCAGTGCTACCTGCCAGAGAGTACCGAGAAGACCTACGAGCGCCTGGTGCAGATGCACGGGCCGCAGTTGTACAGCCGGCACGTGGTGCCCGGGTACGGCCATATCGACTGCATGTTCGGCAAGGACGCGGTGGTCGATGTGTATCCATTGATCCTCGCGCACCTGGAGAAAACCGCGCTGGGCTGATCAGCCCTTTCTGAATACGCCATCGAACCAGCAGGAGCAGGATGGGGCTGCGGTGCCTCGATAGAAATGGATTTGCAGTTAGAGGGTGATATGGACAATTACATTCGCTGGTACCAACGCTTCATCTGGCTGGGCATCGTGATGAACATGCTGTTCGCACTGCCGGCCCTGTTCGCTCCGGCCATGCTGACCTCGGTGGTCGGCCTGCCGCCGGTGCTGTCGGACCCCTGGCTGGAAAACGCCGGCATGCTGCTGGTGGGCATCAGCCTGTTCTACATGCCGTCGGGCTTCAACGCCCGGCGCTTTCCGATCAACTCCTGGCTCTGTGTACTGAGCCGGTTGATCGCCGTGGCGTTCTGGATCTACCTGATCCAGACCAGCACCACACCGTCGGTGTTCGTGCCAATGCTCTATGGCGACCTGAGCATGTTCCTGCTGCTGGGCATCACGCTGTACCTGGGCAGCCCGCCAGCCACTCGGCCGTGGGCGCTGCTGGTCGATGGCTGGCACGCCTGGTGTCACGGCTGGTCGGTGCGCTGGCAGCGCCACAGCTTCCGGGTCGGCTTGCTGATCACTGTGCTGGTCGTGGGTTTCATCGGCTACCAGAGCTGGTACAACATGTTGCGGGTGGTGCCCGAGGAAAAATTCGCCGCCGACGAGGATCACTTCAAGTACGCCGCCATTGGCTTGGGGATCGAGGCGCGAATTCCCTACTACCTGTTTTCCGTACTGCCACAGATGTGCCCGGAAAAAATGCCCAGGCCAGGTGGCTGGGAAGCCTTCGGTTTTCTCTATGAGAACGGCCGTGACCTGCCCATCGGCATGGCCAGGCGGCAGATCGGCTATCCGACCGTCGAGCCCAACTGCGCCCTGTGTCACACCGGTTCCTATCGCGCCTCGGCCAGCGACGTTGCCCGACCACTCGTCACGGCGCCGGCCAACACCCTGCAGTTACAGGCCTTCCAGTGGTTCGCCTACGACTGTGCCAGCGATCCGAAATTCACCACCGATGCGGTGATGGCGGCGATCAATGCCAAGTTTCAGCTGGGCTTTTTCGAGAAGCTGTACAACCGCTATCTGATCATGCCGATGGCCCGAAATGCGCTGCTCAAGCAGAAGCAGGCGTACGCCTGGCAGAAACTGCGGCCGGCCCAAGGCCCGGGGCGTACCGACACCTTCAACCCGACCAAGATGGTGGTGTTCGGCTTCCCGGACGACTCGACCATCGGCACCGTCGACCTGCCGCAGATCTGGAACCAGAAACCGCGCGAGTCGCTGTACCTGCACTGGGACGGCAATAACAACAATATTCACGAGCGTAACTACGCGGCGGCCATGGCCGTAGGGGCGACGCCACAGTCAGTGTTGCCGCAGAGTTTCAACCGGATCACCAATTGGCTGCTCGGCACCCAGCCACCGGCCTGGCCATTCCCCCTCGATCAGGCGCGGGTGGCCCAGGGCAAGCCGCTCTGGGATAAGAATTGCGCCGGTTGCCATGCGTTCGGCAAGGCCGACACCGGCCAGGTCACGGTACCTATCGACACCCTGGGTACCGACCCGCATCGCTTGAACTCGTTCACCACCGGCCTGGTCCAGGCGTTCCACGACTTCAAGAAACCGCCGTTCGATTTCAGTGCCTATCGCAAGACCCAGAGCTACAGCAATACCCCCACCGACGGCATCTGGATGCGCGCGCCGTACCTGCACAACGGTTCGGTACCGAGCCTGTGGGACCTGCTGCAGACCCCGGCCAAGCGTCCGCAGACCTTCAGCACCGGCTCGGATGTCTACGATCCGATCAAGGTCGGCTTCATCACCAGCGGAGCGACGGTCCAGGCGCCGAGCTACTTCAAGTACGACACCCGCCTGGAGGGCAACCACAACGGTGGTCACCTGTACGGGACACAACTGAGCGACGCCGAGAAATGGGCGCTGATCGAATTCATGAAGACGTTATAGGAAGAACGCCATGAGCCTGTCCCATCTGGAACACGAACTTGCGAAAATCCGCGTCCGGCTCAGTGGCCTCAAGGCCCGGCTGGAGCTGTCCTGGAAGAAACTCGTCAACGATATTGAACCCGAGGAATTCCAGGCCATCCAGCAACTGTTGCAGCGCGGGCACGACCAGGCCCAGTACGTGCTGGAGCACGGCGAGTTGCCGAGCGACGAGCCAGTGGTACCGTGGGAGCTGTCCCATGGCCTGTCGATCCTGCACCTGGGCAGCGCCCAGGCCCTGCCGACTTCTGAGGCGCAGTTGCCGACCCGCGTGCTCAAGGACGGCACGCTGCTGGGCTGTCGCAAATGGGAACTGCTGGACCTGCTGTGGAGCGAGGCGCTGATCAAGTGGATCGAGAATCTGCGGCGCCATGCGACATTTGTCACCACGCCGGCGGTGATCCGTATCGACCACGACGTGATCCTGGCGATTGCCGGCGACTGGGGCACCGGGCCGTTCGACAGCCATGCGCCGGCGGTCAGTGTGGCCAACCAGATGAGTCTGGTGCAGGCCGATTTCAGCATTCACCTGGGCGATGGTTACTACGCTGGCACCGGCTCCGAGGAGGGGGTCGACATGGCCGGCTGGCCGATGGGCAAGCACGGCGCGTTCACGCTCAATTCCAACCATGAGATGTACAGCGGCGCCCATGGCTATTTCGCCGAACTCAATGCACGTTTCCCGGTACAGCAGGGCACCAGCTACTTTGCCCTTTATAACGATGACTGGCTGATCATCGGCCTGGACTCGGCCTATGCCGCCGCACCGCTGAACCTATATATGGACGGCACCCTGAACCAGCAGCAGATCGACTGGATGAAGACCCTGCCCAAGCGCAGCAGGCTGATGGTGCTCAGTCACCACCAGGGGTTCGACATCTCCGGGCACAACCCCAACGGCTTGTACACGCAGGTCTGCGATGCCCTGGGGCGGGTGCCGGACTACTGGTACTGGGGGCATCTGCACAATGGCATCGTCTATGCCGAGCAAGGCGGTCTGAAAGCCCGTTGTGCCGGGCACGGGGCGATTCCCTATGGCGTGACCAGCGAATTGGACGGTAATGACCGGGTGCTGTTTTCCGAGACGTGCAATGCCGGCGACCCGGATTATCCGGAGCGGGTGCTCAATGGCTTCGTGAAGATCCGGCTGAATGGGCCGAACATCATCGAGGAGTTCATTGGCGAGGATGGTTCGGTGAGGTGGGCGTCACACGGATAGGGTATTGCAGGGCAATGTGGGAATCGGCTTGCTGGCGACTAGGGCCAGCAAGTCTTGTGGTGTCGTTGTGGGTGGGGGAGGCCGATCTGGCGCTTTCGCGGCAGTTCGGCGCCCCGACAAGTCCTGCTCTTAGCCGTTGACCGGCACGCCCTTCAGGTACGGCGCAGGCTCTGCCCCGAGGTTGCTCAGCATGCGCTCGCTGTACCAGTCGATGAAGTTGACCACGCCGAACTCATAGGTCTTGGAGTACGGACCCGGCTGGTAGGCCGTGGAGTTGATGCCACGCTGGTTTTCCTCAGCCAGGCGGCGGTCCTGGTCGTTGGTCGCGTCCCATACCTGGCGCATGCGTGTCACGTCGTAGTCGACACCTTCGACCGCGTCCTTGTGCACCAGCCACTTGGTGGTGACCATGGTTTCCTGGGCGCTGATCGGCCATACGGTGAAGACGATGATGTG
>Ga0105243_10001464_pt1 | contig 20736 bp, 22 predicted proteins | sample KBSM34metaG_FD_81525 | JGI IMG/M metagenome (GOLD analysis project Ga0105243, IMG submission 81525) | Miscanthus rhizosphere microbial communities from Kellogg Biological Station, Michigan, USA - KBS M3-4 metaG | ecosystem: Host-associated > Plants > Roots > Rhizosphere > Soil | place... | reverse complement strand
TCCAACGTTCATTGGTCTCAGACAGGAGATGCCTGACATTTGGCTGCCACTCGCGATGCGTGCTGCGATGCCCGCGGACCGTTACGACAACATCGCTCCGGAAAAGAGAGACTGGTACGGCGGACGCGACTTCCCATGGCTCAGCATCTACGCGCGTCTCAAGCCCGGCCGGACCGCGCCTGAAGCACAAACCGAGATGAACGTTCTGTTGGGCCAGTTCGATATTCCGTCGAGCACTACCCCAAAGAGATCAATCGCCGTCGATCCGATCAACGAGATGAAGCTCCCAATCGAAGCGTGGATGTTCATCGGAATGGTCCTCGGAGCAACGGGTCTTATACTGCTGCTCGCCTGCTTCAATATCGCGAACATGCAACTCGCGCGAGCGATCGAGCGACAGAAAGAAATCGGTGTTCGACTGTGCCTGGGCGCAAGTCGGTGGCGAATAATCAGGCAGCTATTGACCGAGAGTCTGGTGTTAAGCGTCGTGGGCGGCGTCGCTGGAGTGCTGCTCGCCTGGTGGAGTCTTAACCTGTTTCTATCTGTGATTTTCGTGCGTTACGGTGGGCAAGACATGGTGCGCGTCGCTATCGATCTCACGCCGGATTGGCGCGTCCTGGCTTATTCTTTTGGGCTGGCGTTGTTGAGCGGAATGGCGTTTGGTCTCGTTCCAGCGTTGCACGCCACTCGCACCGATTTGATTGGAGTGGTTAAGTCGGAAGGTGCAAACGCGACTGGGCGCTCAGCGCGATCGCGACTAAGCAGCGTACTTGTTGTCGCTCAAGTGGCGATCTGTTTTGTGCTCCTGATTTCAGCGGGACTGTTACTGCGGAGTGTCCAACTTAATTTGGCAACTGATCCGGGGTATGAAGCAAAGAACCTTCTCTCCGTTGGTTATAGCCTGGAATTGAGTGGTTATGACGCGGAACGTGCGAAGGACTTTCAGCAGCAATTGATGACGCGACTCGCCGCGTTGCCCGGCGTGCAGAGTGTTAGTCTCGATCGCGAGTTTGTCGGTCGCGGCATCGTCACGTTGTTGGACCAGGGCGGGACTGGCCCAAAGCAATACTCCAACGTACCGGTTGAAGAAATTCCCTCCACATTTCTTGACACGATTGGAACGCCGCTCGTTCTCGGACGTGCGTTTATAGCGGATGAGGTAAACGCACACACGCCTGTACTCATCGTCAGTGAATCGACTGCGCGAAGCCTCTGGCCTGGCGAGATTGCGCTCGGAAAGTTGTTGCGTATTGAGAAACCAGTGCGTGACGGTGGGACCAGGATGATCTTTTCTTCGGCGCAGGTAGTCGGCGTTGCGCGTGACAATCAGATGTATCAATCCGGAGAAACACCACCGCTATTCATCTATGTTCCCGGCGCTACGCCTGGCGAAATGGACACGACAGTGCTGGTGCGTACCACGACGGATGCTGCGGCGCTGAAAGATCTTGCGCGCCGTCAGGCTTATGCTGTCGAGCCCGTGCTTCGATTGTTCGTGAATACGTTCGCAGAGAGAATCGCCAGAGAACAGGGCATCATGTCCGCCGCGTCACACGGAGCTACTGTGCTCGGCGTTTTGGCTCTCATGCTGGCAGTTATTGGGTTATATGGTGTGATGGCGTGGTCGGTGGTCCAACGCACACGCGAAATCGGAATTCGGATGGCGCTTGGAGCACAGGCACACAACGTTCTGGCTCTCGTGCTGAAACAGGGCATGAAGCTGGTGCTGATTGGCGTCATCATTGGTATTCCCACGTCCCTTGCCGTGGCGCGATTGTTATCGAGTATGTTGATTGGATTGACGACAAGCGATGCGCTCACCATTGGGGTCGTTACTGCGTTACTGGTGGGAGTGACTCTGCTCGCATGTTACTTACCAGCGCGACGCGCAACGAGAGTCGATCCGTTGGAGACGCTCAGATACGAGTAAGGACTGCGTCCAGGTTGAAATTAGCGAACGCCTTCGGCGTAATTTCAAACCCCTGCAGTTTCAAAGCAAATGTCCGATAAACTTCAGTTTGTCGCGCAATCCGACAAGCTAAAGCATGTCGGACACCAAACTGCATCACTACCTAGGAGTAAGCCGCCATGCAAAAAGTTGAATAATCTGCTTTATGAGGCGTAGACTACGCACGACCTGGGAGCTCTCGATATTAAGTCCCTTCATGAAACTGCTTGTTTTAGGCGTCATCCTTGTTCTGGTCTACTGCACGTCGCCCAGTCGCGTCGACGCAACAGTTGTTCGCGATCGCGCCTCCTTTAACGCTGCCTCACAGAATCTGAACACCATCGATTTCGAATCGGTCGCTAACGCCCCGGACGGTTTAGGATTCCTGGAGACTGACGGCGTCGTCTTCTATAACCTAGGTGGGGTACCTACGATCGTAAATGGCCAAAATGGCAACAAGCTCTTGCACGCATCGACCGTGGGTGAAATTACTCGCCTCCAGATCTTCCTTCCGCCAGGTACAACCGCCGTCGGATGTGACCAGTTCAACAGGCCAATGATCGTGTCAACTTCCACCGGAGAGACCGTCACGATGGACCCGTCGGATACTTCAAATTTCGTTGGCTTCATCTCTGATCAGCCCATCCAGAGTTTGATAATCACGCTCGATTTTCCAGAGCCGACACCGAGTGCGCTAATGGACAATCTCTCCTATGGTCAACGACGTGCCGGGAACGAACCGCCGGTGCCACAGCTACTCGTAACCAATGCTGGACGCGCTACTGCACTAGATTCGGTGTCGACCGCGAGTGAGCCTTTCCACGTTCTCGCGCCGCACCTTCTTTCTACTGACGGTCGAACAAGAGTCACCCTCTTTGTCGTTGGTGTGTTGCTTCAGCCGGCCGATCTTCCATTCGTGAGCGTTCAGGCGGAGGACACACAGCAGCATCTGTTCGCCTTACCCATTGAGGCAACGGCGCGAGTAAAGAACGTGAGCTGGATGTCGCAGGTCACTGTTCGTCTCCCCGATGCGCTTGCGGGCGCGGGCAATGTGAACGTCAAAGTCACAGTGCGCGGTGTGGTGAGTAACGCGGCGCCATTGCGAATTGAGTGACCCATTTGACCAGGGAGACGCGCGTTTGACGGTATACAAGCGGAGAATGCTACTCGCCGGTTTCGCAATTCTCGGGTTGTCGTTTGTCACCGGCATCTGCCTTTCATTCTACGAGTGGGATCATGGTTCTCCTTTCGACCTATCGCGTTGGGACGGTTACAATCCCCTGGGGCGCGCGACCTATGCTCCAGTAGTTTTCGCTGTCTTAATCTTTCCGATCAGCCTTCCAATCTCACTGCTTATATTTGCGATGATTTATGTTGGAATGAGAAAAGAGAGACTTTGGCCACTTCCACTACTCGGTTTTCTTAGCCTGGGTCTACTTTGGCTGTGGTATATCACGGAGTTGTGGGAATGGGGGGAAAGTATTTAACCGCATAATCATGAGTTAGTCGGCTTCGTTTTATCATCCGTCCCAGCCTGGATTGGAGCTCAAACTATTGAACCTCCTCAATGCCCTTTTGCACTGGAACAAACCGATTGCGTATCGTGGACTACTTCTCACCGATATAAAACGATTCGTAGAAGGCTTTCTTCACCAGTTGGGGCCGGGTTCAGTACTTCTTCTTGAACATGAAACGAGACGTGGATTTTTGCAGCTCGCAATCGTAGACCGTCGTGATCAGTGGCTTAAGGTCGAATATGGATTGCCAGATGCTGACTGGTCCCGCGATCAGTTTGATCAAGTTCATGACGCAATGGAGAATGCTGGATATAGTATTGAGGTCGAAACAAACGAAGGCAACGAGCAAATCCCGCGTTTCCTTAGAGTGTATGTTGAAGGCAATCGTTCTGATCTGACAGTCGCGTTACTTCAAGTACTGGAAACAGCGGCAAACAAGCTCGAGTTTGGAGTTGAAGATCGGTACACCTTGCAGGTGATGGGTGAGGCTGCTCCCGAATATACAGACGAACTCGCTACTCGACTTGAGCAATCACCTCGCGGCGGCGGCTTGTTTGGCCGTACCATAACAAAGTTCTTACGTCGATCTTAAGTTTGTTGGGCTCAAAGCATTCCGACTAATAACAGAGGTGTTCTAGTGAAACTGAACAGAGTTTCAATAGCTTTAACTCTTCTGCTTCTCGCGTTCTTTTCGTCAGTTGCTCTGAGTCAACAGGGAACGGCGCCTGCAACCACAAGCAAACTGCTTCAATTAAAAATCCCGGCGCCTTCACTCAAAGGAAACCTACTCGGTGATCCAACGGAACAACCAGTCTACGTGTATCTACCACCGGGATATGAAAGTTCGACGAAGCGTTATCCGACTTTGTACTTGCTTCATGGCTTTACCGCCAACAGCAACGTTTGGAACAACGGATCGTATCAGGGAATGAACCTTCAAGCCTTGATGGACGATTCGATTAAGAACGGTAAAGTGCGTGAGATGATTGTCGTGGCTGCGAATGGTTGGAATGCTTACAAAGGTTCCTTCTACACGAATTCAGTGGTGACCGGCAATTGGGAAGATTTTATCGTTCGCGATCTTGTCAACTATGTGGACACCAATTACCGGACGATTGGTAGCCCTGAAAGCCGTGGCATTGCCGGACACTCGATGGGTGGTTATGGATCGGTGATGCTCGGAATGAAACATCCCGAGATCTTTAGTGCTGTGTATGCGCTGAGCCCTTGTTGTCTGGCAATGGAAGCCGATATGAGTGAAGCAAACAATGCGTGGCCTGGTGTGCTTCAAATGACTTCGAAGGATCAGTTGAGCGCCGCACCGCGAAGCTTTGTGGGATTTTATTATTCAGCCATGGTCGCATTGGCGGCGGCGTTTTCACCGAATCCGAATCATGCGCCGTTTTTTGTAGACTTTCCGTTTGAGCCGAAGTCTGGAACTTGCACGCCGCCCGCTGAAGGTAAGCTGCTAACGGATACGCCATGTGTGCAGAAAAATGGCGCGGTCTATGCGAAATGGCGCGCCCACTTGCCGGTCTACATAGCCGAAGCAAATAAAGAGAACTTGAAAAAACTTCGCGGAATATTTCTCGACTATGGCGAGAAGGAAGAGTTTGTACACATCCGCACGGGCGTGAATCTCCTCTCAACAACGTTTTCCGAACTGAACATCCCGCACCAGTTCGAAGTCTACCCGAACGGTAATCACGGCAGCTTGATACGGCAGAGGATGGAGACAAGAGTATTGCCGTTCTTCAATGAGAAGCTTGAGTTTAAGTAGTTGGGATTACCACGCCGCAAAGTAATGAGGAGCTTCCGGTCTTATTCATGACTAAGAAGATGTCAGAAACCGAACCGTTAAAGATAATGGACCAACTTTGGGATTCCCTCAATCGGCACGGCAACGAAATACCTTCTCCGGACTGGCATCAAGACGTTTTGACTGACAGAAGGGCACGAGCTCAGCGTGGAGAAGCGAAGTTTCTGACGCTGGATCAACTCAGATCGCGTCTACGAAGCTCTAAACCGTGACCGTGGAGAACAAGACCGCCCGATATCAATTTTAGCCGCTACGTTCATTTCAATAATCCGTCGAAACCGCCACGTTTAAATTTTCCCCGGACAGTAGATCTGGCCCGCCAATTGCTCGCCACAACTCTAAATTGACAGTTAAAGAGAGAAATTGCCGCTGCAATTTTGAGGCTCCGAATGACAAGGAGGGGGATGTGAGTACAGAAAAAGTGACAGTCGGGCAAAGGAGTGTTTCAAGTAAGACACCAGGAAAAAGACCCAGCGGCGCGTTGAAAAGTCGACGCAAGTTTCTTCACTACTTTCCCGGCGGGTTTCACGATGAGACCTACATTGACTGGGAACGGAACTACAAATGGAAAGCGCATCAGCAATGGGAAGAATTTCTAAATCGAAACGAATTGAGACAGCTGTTAAAGCAGAAGGAATACAGTGAAATCGCCACGCGCGCGATTCGAATCGAGTCCCGAACAAATTTGCTTTTTTCGTTCGAGAAGATGGCCCTGCGTGATGCGGTCAAGTCACGCGACGGAGCACGACTGTTTTCACAGGGTCTTTACGACTTTCTTCACGGTTCTCTAAGTCTGAGTGAACGGTTTACCGGCTGGGTCGAAATGGTCGCGTTGCTTCCCCGAAAACAAACACGAGTACTCACGTGGCCCCTGGTAACAGTCTTCGGCTTCATCGCACAGCCACAGGTGCATATCTTTCTGAAACCGAATGTGACACGGATTGCAGCGCGGAAGTTTGGATTTGATTTCCACTATAAGACACGTCCCTCCTGGGAAACGTATTCAGAGTTTTTGCAGTTCGGACAAATGGTACGGAGGGAGGTAACGGATTTACGACCGCGTGACATGATAGACATTCAGTCGTTCATCTGGGTGTTGGGATCTGATGAGTATGACGACTAGTACAAGAACACGAAGAACAATCGAGCGCTAGCGAGCAGTAATCGATACGTGCGGCTTTTGATGAAATACGCCGAAGGCGTTCGCTAATTTCAGCCCAGGGTTCGAGCATCGCGAGAACCCTGGGGACATAATTTCAAAGTGCAACCAACCCTGTAAGGGTTAGGTGGTTGGCGAACCCTTTCAGGGTTGATCATTATCTTTATCGTAATCCCAGGGTTGTCGCTGCGCTCCAACCCTGGGCTGGAATTAGCGAACGCCTCCGGCGTATTCAAAACTGAGGCACTACCGCATGATGGGCCACCTTCTTAACGCAAGCGGACTGCCTCACCATCTCGCACCAGTGTGAGGTGTCCCTCAAGCCGAAATGTTCCCTCGCGGCTTGATGCTGTTCGCGAAGGAAGAGCCATGGATATACCGGTTTCCACGGTCTCGGGAAATGGTCCCATAAGCTGCATTATTACTGTGCCAATCACATCATCCGGATCAATAGGCAAGGCTGACAAGCCACTTCTTATTTCTCTTGTTATCTCGCTCTCTAGTGCCGCGGTGTCGAAACTCGTACGTCGCACGCCTCCGGTAAGGCTTGTGAGATCCGTCGCCTCCCATCGGCCGTCAATCAGCGTCAGAATAATGATGTGTCCGTCCACTGCTTTGTATGTGATCCATTGGACATCAGTGCCGCGCCGCTGGAAGAAACCTCGAGGGTCAGCGGCAGCGCGCGGTGCGCTTATCAATCTAGTTAATTCTGTAATTGAACCGGTACCCGAGGTTGACTTGGTAGATCTAAGAAGGTGAAAAATGCGTCCTTCAATATCACGCCAAACGACAGCGTAGAGAATTTCGCTAATGGCATACGCCATGGGATTGCGATTTTTGGGTCTAGCTGGCTCGACGCGTCCCGAAGCGAGCACTTCGAAGCGCCACGGCAGAGTCCCTGATTTTTGCAGTTCGTGTATGGATCCATCCCCGCCACGAAAGACAACCCGTTGTGATGAATCGATCGCAAGTCCAAAGGGATCGCCCACAACCACAGCCGGTCTTGGAAGAATCTCAGAACTTAACGCGCTGGTCCCACGCTCCATCGAGATCTGGGTGATGCGTCCCTCTGTATCCCGGTATAAGACGTGATGCGCACGCTCTGTGCTGTAAACCGTAGGGTTAGCTCCTTCGATCCTCCACCCACGCACCAGACTGTCCGCCGCCGGACCCTGTCTCGCACGACTGTCGCGGGTCAGATTTGTGAATCGCCATGAATCTCCTCCGAGTGTGCTCAACAGGTGCAGCTCACTGGTCACGCGGAACGCGACAAATTCGGTAACGCCATCGCTCCATGCACACGGTTCACCCATTGCGCCCATCGGCGGGCGAGCTAATGACGACAGATTCCTTGTACGCCATCTCCCGCCAGGTGTTTGCCAGATATCCTGGATGTTGCCCCTCCGATCGCAAAACACTACATGATCGCTATTGTCGGAATGTCGACGATAAGCATGAGGAGCACTCCTCGCAAGCGGTGCGGCGCCAAGGGTCGTGAGATCAATTCGTACCCTGCTATCGATTAGCGGGACCTGCATCTGGATGTGCGAATCGACATCTCTGAAAACAATAATCCCACGATCGTCAGCCACCAATCCGTTAGAGCCGCTGCCAATTCCCGAGAACTGCGTTCGAATCGCGCTCTTCAACTGGACCATGATGCGTTCGCGAACCTTACCCTTGAATATCAAATACTGATTCCGTATTTCGCTATCCGATGGAGAGGCGTCCTCCTCAAACACTACTACCACGATCCCTACGCGCGTCTCACTACCGGATAGGTCTGGCCAAATGCTTGCAAGCTGCGTTGCACGCACACGGGTTGGTATTATCGCTGTCTCTGTCACCGCTAAAGCCCGACCGATGTTGCCGTGAGATCCATCAGTTGAAGCGAGCCAGTCGGAAGTGCGTGGCAACCCGCGGCCAACACGGTCCAGTGGTTGACAAAATCCTTCCAGTGGACCGATTGCTTCCAGCGCACTTTCAGCCGCCACGCCGTATCCAAGAAAACCTAATAGGTCTTCAATCTCGATCGGTACGGGCTCGTGGAGTGATCGCATCTCACACAGGACAGACCGAATAGTGTCCGTATCGATCTTGAAGAAGATAGGCCAGATGAAAGGATTGGCTGGTGATTCGCCCTCGGATCGCGCTGAAACGTAAGTCAGAGTCGAAAGCGTGAGAGTGATCATACTTTTACTCCTTCAAACCGGCGCACCGACAAGTTCACGATAAATTAGCGCCATAGACATCACCTTTCTTTGTTGCAGGTGCAGTGATCCGAACAGAGTGAGGACCTTCCCACACTTACGTGATTATTTTTATCGCCAATATATATGTCGGTGATAGACCAATTTGTTTTGAGGAAAATTGATCCCGCTAAGAATTCGGTATCGCTTTGAGAACTTCAGGTGAGCTGTGGTCTAATCTGTCCGCATCTCCCTTTCTTAGCCGTTTGGGTGAGGCGGACTGGAGGCCCGTATTCAATGCGGGCCTTTGGTTTTTCAAATAGAACTCCACAACGCCCATGAATAAACGTCATATTCTTGAAAGACCATCGCTGAGCCGGCAAGACGAGTTTTTGGCTGCTGTGGTTCGAAGCCGTAAACTTCACCGCAAATTGGCGGCTCCCCCAACGACCGCTACTGCATTCAGAGAGAATCTCAAACGGCTAAGAGGCGTACAGCACCTCGGGTACTGGGTCTGCACTGAAGATGGGGAGCTGGCAGGCGTAATAAATATCAATGAAATTGTTCGGGGAGTATTTTGTTCCGGCTATCTTGGATACTATGCTTTCGTGCCGCATAACGGACGTGGTTATATGAAGCGGGGACTCAGCGCCGTGCTGGCGGACGCATTTCTTCGGCATCGACTACACCGGCTCGAGGCAAATATCCAACCCGACAACGAAGCGTCACGTCAGCTCGTTCAGCGATTTGGATTTCGGCTGGAAGGGTTCTCGCCTCGATACTTAAAGCTGGCCGGGCGCTGGCGCGACCATGAAAGATGGGCGATTACGGTGGAGGAATGGAAGTCGCGATCGCGAGAGGCGTAGAACCGCGTCAGAATGTCTAATTGAAATGTGTTCCGAGTAGATAAATAAAAACGCCAAAGAACACGATCATAAACACGATAATGCCTAACCACATCAACACGAAGGATCGCTCCTCACGCGACGTCGCTGTGGTTGGTAATGTCGTAATGCCAACACCCCAGTGCAGGACATTGAAGACCTTCGCGAGCTTATGGAAGATTTTTTGGGCGACTCCTTGACGCGGCGCAGTAGTTTCTTCGCGAGACCTCATTGTTCACCGTACATTAAATTCGAAGCCTCAAAAATTTATCTCGTTGATGACGATTATGGCACGCAAATCTTGTAGTTTGCTAGAGTGGTGTTTGTAGGAAGGATTTCATGCCATGCTGGGAGAACTCACTCCATTGAAGTTGCTGTTGGCGGCAATCTCAGTAGTGGTAGTGTCCCTCGTCTCATTAGGTATTTACCTCGCCCTTAAGGTATGGCCCATCGGCGCAGATGTGCCACTGTTAAAGACTCCGGCGTGGGAGCACAAAGAGCTTGAGAAGTACAACGAGGAATTGATGCTTCGTCGCGAGACGATGGAGGGCGGCTCGTTGCTCATCAAGCGGAGTGATCTGGAAACGGTTTACCTGTACGACCCGCAAAAGCGAAGTCTCAACGCTGTCGGTGATGCTGAATGGCAAAAGGCTGCTGGACCTATTGCGAAGTGTTTCGACTTCTCGACTCCAAAGCCTGTTCGCGACGTAGTCGTTACTCACGATGAGCCGAAGCATCAGCTCTTAATCGGGAAGCCAGGTGCGTTGCGCGAAGTTCCAACCGCCGGCGGTTACGTACTTCAGAGTGAGCCCTCGCCGAGCGGCAGATGGGTTGCGGTGCTGTCAGGAACAGGTCCAGCAATCCCGGCCCTGCTGCCTTTCGGTGGCGGCTTCGTCCTTGGACAACGCTACCACGAGATTCTGTCACTACCCGACGCGCACCAGGTAAGTAAACCAATACGTTTTCCAGTTAGAGACACAAAAGACTTTTTCCAAATATGTTGGTCTGCTGATGAAGAGTTCGTGGTCCATACTTACTGGTTCTACACCTATCTCGTAGTGGTACCTACCGGCGTAAGCTCTCGTTGATGCCCGCTCTCTAGGTTTAGTGATTAGTCGGCGGGTATACTTCGGGCCTCAGTAATGCCTTTCTTCCACTGGGAAGAACTCAATCAATCAACGCGCAGTACTGCTTAAGCATTCTGCCTCTAACGAAAGAGAATTCACGTGAAAACCAACCTCAAATCCTGCAAGGGCGAGATTCTGGTGCTCTTGAGTTTGCAGTAGCAGATGAGCGGGATGAAAACATCAGATGAATGAATCAAGATTCCAGTCGCCGGCCGTTCTCGTCTTAACTGGTGCGTCCGGAGCGGGAAAAACGACTCTCATACTCAAGTTAAACGACCTTGCAATTCTTGGTGTTAAGGGAATCAACTGTGATCGCGTCAAAATTGATGAGCAGCCAGGGTCCACTGATCGGCAGGCAGATATACTTCGTCATTGGATCTCGTACTTGAGCCAGCCGAAAACAGGAATTGAATTAGCTGTCCTTGACACGCAAATACGACCTCATCGAGCGTTGGAAGTGTTGAGTGAGGCGGCAATTGATTACGCGCAGATTGTTTTGGTTGACTGCGATCCAGTAAAACGAAATGAGCGACTTCAGATTGACCGCAGTCAACCGGAACTCGCTAATCCGCAAATGGATTGTTGGGCTGCGTATTTGCGAGGCCAGGCAGATGCATTGAAGTTATCAATCATAGACACCAGTAATAACCCACCGGATAAGAGTCTGGATGAGCTTGAATTGCTTGTGAGGGATTTGCTGACTCGAGCAAGAACCCATCGTTACTCGATTCGAGCCGATTCAGATCTTGATTGGCCCACAACTTCGTAGTGAACAACCTTTGGCTCAAACTCTAACAGAAAGTCGGAGTCCTCGGGGTAGTACTTCGCCCGTTCAACATCTTCACCGGCAAAGGCACGAATAGCATCCAAACTGTCCCAGAAAGTTAACGTTATGAAATGCGTTATCTCTCCTTCCTGACGTTCCAGTATGTGAACGCTTTGGTTTCCGGGTACGGATTGGTAATCGGGTATTGCGCGACTGTTTGTAAACTCACGATATGCCTTCGCCTTGTCTGTGGGAACACGACCATGCCACATTCTAACGATCATTTTCACCTCTCTAATTTATTAAGTTCGACGAAACCAGAAACGCAAAAGTGCGGAGCGAGGTTCACGGGTTGGTTTACTCGCTCCAGTCGGCAAGTTGCTCGCGCACTTCCGCGGCGTTGGGATCTTCGATCTGCTCTTGAATGGTGAGTGTCTGTTCGGCGTGTTGGATGGCTTGAGCGCGCTCGCTGAGTTGGTCCAGTGCCAGACTCATGTTCCACAGCGCAATGCCTTCGCCGCGGCGGTCGCCAATCTCGCGAACAATGGCCAACTGTTGTTCATAGAACTGGATGGCGCGGCGAGTCTCGCCCAGCTCGGAGTAGGCAACGCCCAAGCTGCCGAGCGCACTACCTTCGCCTCGGCGGTCGCCAATCTCGCGGGCAATAGTGAGATCTTGTTCAAAGAGCTGGATGGCGCGGCTCGTCTCGCCCAACTGGGCATAAGCAAAACCCAGGTTGCCCAGCGCAATGCCTTCGCCTCGTCGGTTACCAATCTCGCGGGCAATAGCGAGATCTTGTTCAAAGAACTGGATGGCGCGGTGGGTCTCGTCCAAGTCGGCGTAGGCAAGGCCCAAGCTGCCCAGCGCATTGCCTTCGCCGCGGCGGTAACCAATCTCGCGAACAACGGCCAACTGTTGCTCAAAGAATTCGATGGCGCGGCGAGTCTCGCCAAGATTTTTATAGGCAACGCCTAGGCTGCCAAGCGCTTTGCCTTGGCCTTGGCGGTCGCCGATCTCGCGAAGAATGAGTAATGCTTGTTCGTGGAACTGGATGGCGCGGCGGGTCTCACCCAAGTGGGCATAGGCAAGTCCCAAGTTGCCGAGCGCATTGCCCTCGCCTTCTCGATCCTGCAACCTCCGGGCGGCGGTTAGGGCGATTTCCAGCCAGCGAATCTGCTCGCGCGCGTGCTGCCGTAGACCAAGCAAATTCGCACCGGCATCAGGGTAAGTCATGCCTAACCGAGTCACATCTGCATCGGCCGCATCAGCCTGTGCGACCACCCATGCATGTCCTGCTTGAATGTTGCCCCACTCGAGATCAAAGAGCGCCAGACCTCGCAGCAGCGACTCGCCGCCTTCCAGATACAGCTTGTGGGCAACCGCCAGCACGTCTTTGTAATGCGTTGCGAAACGTTTTTGACCAACCGCGCGTTCTTCGGTGCTCCACTTTGCGTCTGCGAACAAACGTGCCAGGTCGTGCAGACGATAACGGCCGGTGGTCTCGTTCCACTCCACCAGGCTGGTGGCCATTAGTTCACCCAGGATGTCCTGCGCCTGGTCCACTTCAACTTTCCACACCGCGGCTGTCGCATCGCACGCAAACGTGTCGGGAAAAATTGCCAACCAGCGCCAACGCTCACGCGCTTCCCTCAACAACTCGTAACTCAAACTGAGCGATGCGTCGATCAATTGCAGCCGTTGCTGCCGCTCTCGCAAACGCCGAACGTAATCCGCGGGCGACAGATTTCTGTACTTCATCATTGCCGTGGCAGCCAGTCGCAATGCCAGCGGCAGATGCCCGCACAGCGCGGCGATCTCATCGGCCTGCGTTCCAATCCGTGGCGCAATAGACAGCAACAGATCGCGCGCATCCGCGGCGCTCAACGTGTCGAGGTTTTTCGCCGCCAGTCCGGGAACAGTGAAGTGTTGGCGCGAAGTAACCAGCAGCAGGCAACCAGCGGGTGGAATCAGCGGTTCAACCTGCTTGGCGCTAGCCGCGTTGTCCATTAACAGCAGCGCGCGTTTGCCATCGAGTACGGAGAGATAGAGTCCTAGCAACTCGCTTTCACTCTCATGGAGTTTGGCGGCGGGATGGTAAGCGCGAACGACGTGGGCCAGGGCCTCAGCCACGGTGAGCGGTTGGGTGCTCGCGCCTTTGAGATCGAGAAAGAACTGGGCGTCGGGATAGCGTGGCTTGAGTAGTTCGACGAGCTTGAGCGCCAGAGCAGTCTTGCCGATGCCGCCCAACCCTTGCAAACCGGAGATGGCAACGCCGCCGACTTCGATTGCGGCCAGCAACTCTTTCAGCTCGTCTTCACGGCCGGTAAAGTCAGCGGGTGGTCGCGGCACTTCGTGGAGTCGTGTTGGAGCTATCAAACTGAGCGCCGTCAAGACAGCGGCCGAGTCAGAGAACACGATGTTCTGATCACCTGTAATGATGATCACGTCTGAAGCGTCGCCACCGATAGCCACCGCGCGTTCACCGGTGACGAGCATGCCGGTATTCAGCGCCGTGCGTACTGGGTCGCGATCAGCTTCGCCGGCGTTGCCGTCGATGAGGCGTTGCAGTGCAGCTTTGAGTTCGTGTGGGCCAGGCGTCATTTCACATTCAAGGAGTGTGCGTGAGCGCTTGAATGCTAATGGATTTCAAAAGAAATGCACAAGAGCGAAAAGATTTGTGCTATGGTGAAGAGCAACCCCACCAAAAACGAAGCGGGCCGACATTGTGGTATGAACACAACGCCGACCCTTGACCATCAACCTTCCGAAGAAAGGATGACAATCATGGCTAATGATAGTAGCGCAAGCGTGCGCGAAACTCCTCACGTAAACTCAAGAACCAACACTTTCATCAATGCGCTTAAAGAAAGAGCGCAGGCGGTTGTAAACGACCGCTCAATCGATGCGCGGAGTCGCGCGATTATTCGTTACTCTTTGGAGATCAACGATCCGTTGCTGGCGGAACTCGTGCGTCGCGTTGATGCGGGCGAAACCATCGTCGATGAGGCGGGCTTCTTGAAGCTATCCAGCACCGACGAAGAGAAGATCGAGGCACTTGCGGAGCTGATCTGTCGCGCTGGCGATGAAGCGGGAACGAAGTCAGCCGCGCTGCTTGTCCTGATGTCGACGTTGGAAAATGCGTCGCACCCGAAAGCACTCGCGAATCTGGCGAAGCACCTTGCCTTTACTCGCTGTGGCGAGTTGAATTTCAACGGCGTGGTCGAGGCGCAGATTGCTGTATTTGAGAGCGAGTTGCTGGCAGACGACACGTTCGTGTCCTGAACACTTTTCAGTGGCCGGTCCCCACCACCGGCTGCCGGCTAGAATAAGATTCAACGCAAAATGCTATACAATGCACACCTAAATCTCACGAAAGGACCTCACATGAACAATATAAACCTCATCTCCATCGAAAGAATCGAAAAAGCCATTTACCTCATTCGAGGCGAAAAGGTGATGCTGGACCGCGACCTTGCAAAACTCTATGAAGTGCCGACTGGCGCGCTCAATCAGGCAGTGCGGCGGAATCGCGAGCGTTTTCCGGAAGACTTCATGTTTCAGTTGACGACGGCGGAGGTCCGTCAGTTGAACCTATCACAAACTGTGATAGGTTCAGAGAAGCATCGCGATCCTCGTCTTAGGCCGTATGCTTTTACCGAACAGGGCGTGGCGATGCTGTCGACTGTGTTACGTAGCAAGCGGGCGATAACTGTCAACATTGAAATCATGCGTGCGTTTGTAAAGCTGCGACAGATGCTCGCGTCTAACGCCGAACTTTCTCGCCGGTTGGACGAGCTTGAAAGCAAGTACGATAAACAGTTCAGAGTTGTCTTCGACGCGATTCGACGATTGATGGCAACGCCGGCTCGAGGTCGCAAAGAGATAGGCTTCCGTTCGCGCGCAGTGAAGAAGTGAGTTTCACGTGTTGGTTTGCTCGCGCCATGCGTCAAGTTGCGCACGCACTTTCGCGGCTCTGGGAGCTTCGATCTGTTCGAAGATGGTGAGTGCCTGTTCGGCGTGAGGGATGGCTTGAGCGCGCTCGCCGAGTTGGTCCAAGGCCAGACTGATATTCCCCAGGGCATTGCCTTCGCCGCGGCGGTCGCCAATCTCGCGGGCTATAGCCAGCCGTTGTTTATAGAACTGGATGGCGCGGCGGGTCTCGCCGAGGTCTTTGTAGGCAAGACCGAGGTTGCCGAGCGCATTGCCTTCGCCGAGGCGGTCACCAATCTCGCCATCGATGAGCAAGGTTTGTTCATAGAACTGGATAGCGCGGGGGATCTCACCCAACGCGATATGGGCATTGCCCAGGTTACCGAGCGCATTAGCTTCGCCTCTGCGATCGCCCATCTCTTTGGAGATAGTGAGATATTGTTCATGGAACTGGATGGCGCGGCTGGTCTCGCCCAAGTCGGCGTAGGCAACGCCGCTGTCGGCTCATTACTGATAGGTACAGAGTATTGGATGGTGTTGTGATCGCCAGTGACAATTGTACTGCCTTTGACATCACGTGCGTTCGCGCTGCGTCGTCCGCGCTTGCGGCTGGTGGAAGTGGTTTTGGAAATATGCGGATCTTTCACATCTACTAAGACTTGACCTTGTTCCGATTGCCAGTGACGATCGTGCTGCCTTTGACTTTGCCGCCAATCGCGATGCTGCGCTCTCCCGAAGCAGTCACAATGATGCCAGCCGCTTTGCCCTGGTCCAACCAACGGCTGACTACTTCCGCCAGCGACAGATCCTCAGTGAGCAGTTTCTTGAGTTGCACTCGCAACGCTGCCTGTAGGTCTTCGTCTTCAGGCGCCCGCGCAACGTCCTGCGCAGCTTCGAGTGCGGCCGGTTTGGCTTCGACTTCCGGCTTCAGTTTGGTCCAGAGTGACTTGGCCCACTCCCAACTCTGGCCCGCGACTGCCTTGCCGGTTTCTTCCGCTGCCTTCTCACCCGCTTTGAGCAAATAAGGCAGGAGCGGAACGAGTGCCGTAGTGAGTGAGCTTGCCAATGCGCCGATGTCCATCTTGTTACCTCCTGAACCGATCTGGAGTGGCGGCGGTTGCGAGAGAAAGCAACCGTTGCAGTGTGTCAGTGCCGAATGCTAAATGATTCCGCAGGCAACGCACAAGAATCAAAAATCTGGTAGTGCCATTAGTCTGGACACGCTCCGCTTGAGTGCTCCATCGCATTGGTTCGCCCGGTATTTGGGAGTGACTGCATAGGCGAACTTCATTGTTTGGCAATTCGTAAGGCACGGTAAGGTAGTCAAGAAGACTCTAAGGGTTTGCAATTGGACCTTGATGGACCCGCAAACATCTGCAACATTGAAGACTGCCGGGGAGGCTGTTCATCAACCTTTCAGTCAGGTAAAATATCGTTTGCCATGATCCAGAGAACAAAAATCGAAGAGCTGCTCAAGTTGCCAGCCGAGGAGCGTCGCCGAGTGCTTCGACTACTTCAAGAAAGCCTGTCCGAAGAGAGCGGTGCCGTACCCCCACCGACAAATGCAGATCAAATATCACCGGCAGCCAAGTGGTTGTTGTCAATGGCGGGTCGTTACTCAGGAGGATCAGGTAACACTGCTGTGCGATCCGATGAAGTCCTCCGCGCCGAGGTGGATAAGCACAGTGGGTTCACGACGAATTAGTGATGGCAGTCCTGCTCGACTCTGGATTTCTGTTCGCCTCGCTCAATGCATTTGAATCAGAACACCAACCAACAATTCGCGTTCTAGAGAGTATTCGCGAACCGATTGTTCTACCAGTCCCGGCTATTACCGAAGTTGCATACCTTCTGGCTCGAGACATCAATAATGAAGCTGCTGCGGATTTCATCGCGAGCCTCGCGGGGACGGAACTTACTCTCGAGATTCCTCGGCAAGAGGATTACACGCGCTCCGCAGAAATTCTCCGGCAATATTCCGATGCAAGCTCGATTTCGTAGACACGCTGATCGTCGCGATAGCGGAACGTCTGAACATCACGCGCGTCCTCACCCTTGATCGTCGTGACTTTCAATTGATCCGTCCAAAGCATTGCAGCGCTTTTGAAATTTTACCGTAACAGACCTACTCACAGGCACCCACGAGGTTACGCGGGTCCATCTTGAATGCCCACCGTTTACGCAAAAGTCCTTTCAGGAATTTGCTGCGTATACAAACCTCAAAGTCACTATGGACACATACGTTCAAGGCGCAGGGTTAGGCTGTCGAGCTGCTCTGCCTTGCTGCTTACTCACACCGAAGCGCCATCATCGGATCCACTTTCGTTGCTCGACGTGCAGGCAGATAACAAGCGATCACCGCTACGCAAATCACGAAGAGCACCACTCCAGCAAAGGTCGCGGGGTCGGTCGCGGTCACGCCGTACAGCAGACTAGTCAGGAGTCGCGTCACAGCCACTGCCAGCATCAGCCCAATCACAGCTCCAATTAAGGCCAGGCTCATGCCCTGCTTGACAATCAGTTTTATAACATCGCGGGTCTCTGCTCCCAGGGCCATTCGCAAACCGATCTCACGCGTGCGCCGTGACACTGAATATGACATCACGCCGTAAATTCCGATCGCCGCGAGCGCCAGTCCGAGCAAGCCGAAAACGCCCAGCACCGTCGCGCCCGTGCGCGCCGACCAAGATGCGAGACTGACGGTTTCGGAAAGCGGCTGCAGTTCTTGCGGCGGCAGGTTTTCATCGAGTGCCGCGACTTCGCGCCGCACGCCGGAAACTAAGCCGCGGGGATCGCCGTCCGTCCGTACAATCAGTGACGCACGAGCAGAGTAGTTCTGAGCGAACGGCCGGTAGATGGTGGGTTCCGGTTCTCTGTCGAGACGATTGAAGATGTTATTTCTCGAGTCTTTGGCGACGCCAATTACTTCACAGGAAATTAAATCTGATCGACCGACGCGCACCCGTTTGCCAAGCGCCTCGCCCGGTTCTTTGATCTCGGGCCACAAGCGACGCGCCAGCTTTTCGCTGACAATTGCTACCTGGGTAGATTTGATCGTGTCCTGCGCATTGAAATCTCGCCCATAAAGAAGCGGTGTACCAATCGTCTCGAAATACTGCGAGCCGACGGAAACACTACCGGCGAAGATCCGTTCATTGGGCGGAACCTCTCGGTCTTCGGGGACTACAGGTGTGGTCAGCCACATAAAACCGAGCGGCAACAGATTCGCGACACTCGCGGTTTGCACACCCGGCAGACGTTCAAGTCGCTCGACCATCAGCCGGTAAAACTCCCGGCCTTTAGCTTCGTCGTAACCCTGAAGCCGCAGATTGAACGAAACTTCCAGCACCTTATCCGGTTTGAATCCGAGATCGATTTGTCGCGCATAACGGAGGGTGCGCAGGAATAAACCCGTGCTAATGAGCAGCGCCAGCGAGAGTGCGACTTGTGTGATAACGAGCGCACTGCGCAAGTTCAACCGGCGCACGCGCTGACCTTCCGCGTTGCTCTCATCTTTCAAAGCCGGAAGGACATCGGGCCTGGAGGCCTGTAGCGCCGGGACCAGACCAAAGATCACTCCCGTTGCGATGGCCAGCAGGAACGTAAAGACAAATGTGCGGATGTCAAAGGACAAATCCAGGGTAAAGGTAAATGGCGGCGGGAATGGTGGCTTGAAAGCCATCAACAGTTGATTGATCCAGTAGGCCAGGAGCAACCCGGCCGTTGCGCCGACGAGCGCCAGCAGCACGCTCTCTGTCAGCAATTGACGAATCAATCGCCCTCGCGTTGCGCCCAGCGCCAATCGAACAGCGACTTCTTTTCGCCGTGTTGCGGCGCGAGCCATCAGTAGATTGGCGACGTTGGCACATGCGATCAGCAGCACCATAAGCACCGTTACCCCGGCCAGCCTCGAGGATGTGACTGCATTCTCCCGGATCGAGCCCAGCATGATGCCTCGGGGACTGAACAGCCGGAGAGAGCGATCATTATTAGGATTGACGCGTTGCGCAGGCGCAGTAGGGTCGGACTGTTCCAGCTGACGGTTGATCGTTTCGAGCGAGGCCTGCGCCTGAGTGATTGAAACGCCTTGTTTGAGTCTTCCGATGGCGCCAAAGTTTTCATCGTGGCGGTTACTCAGAGGATCGTGCCGGGTCTGCGTGGGCTCCTCCCTCATCGTTGCGGTCATCATCACCGGAATCCACAAACTGACTTTCATCGGAGGGCTTTCACCGTCGAAGCCCGCAGGAGCAATACCGACGACGGTGAATGGCCGGCTGTTCAAAACGATCGTCTTACCGACCAGCGTGCGATCGCTGTTGAAACGAGTCTGCCAAAAGCTATGGTTGAGGACCACGACTGGATGTGTGCCTGGCGTACGGTCTTCCTCGGGCAGGAACGCGCGCCCTAAAGAAGGCTTAATCCCGAGTACGTCAAAGTAATTTCCGGAAACCATAGCGCCGAGCACGACTTCACTGCGCACGTTATTGCCGAAACTGATCGGCGCTTGCGTATACAGCGCCAGATCCGACAAAACTTCGTTTCGTTCACGCAGAACCCTGAAGTCAGGGTAAGAAAGAGTCGGCCCTTGCCCCTCGCCGCGCACGAGCAGGACGAGTTCGCCGGGCGCTTTGACTACAGGCAACGGTCGCAAGAGCAAGGCATCGACCAGACCGAAGATCGCTGTGTTCGCTCCTATGCCCAGCGCTAACGTGGCTGCAACCACAAGCGTGAAGCCGGGATTCTTGCGCAACATTCGCACGCCGATCCGAAGGTCCTGGAGCAATTCCTCCAACCAGCGTGTCCTGCGGGCATCGCGGCACATCTCCTTCACCTGCTCGGTACCACCAAGAGCAAGATGTGCTTGCCGTTGCGCCTCCTCGGGACTGTAGCCCTGGCCGATCAGGTCATGCGTATGCATGTCCAGGTGGTGGCGGATTTCCTTTTCGAGTTGCTCTTCATGCTGCCTTCGATGAAACAGGCGATGCCACCAGGTCATCCCGCACCTCCTTCAGACATTTTGAGGATCAGACTGACGGCTTGAGTCAGGCGCTGCCAGCCTGCGGCTTCAGTTTCCAGTTGTGTCTGCCCTTTCCGCGTCACGCGATAGAACTTGGCCTCGCGCCCGGTCTCGGTCAACTTCCAGTCGGCTGTCAAAAGGCCGCGGTTTTCGAGCCGGTGCAACGCCGGATAAAGCGAGCCCTGCGGAACCTGGACCACACCGCGCGACACCTGTACCAGACGTTGGGCGACCGCATACCCGTGAATCGGACCGAGCGCCACAACTTTCAAGATCAACAGATCTAACGTGCCCTGGGGAAGATCTGATTTCGGCTTCACTGCTGTTACCTCCGTCTTCTACATATTAAAAAGCAAGACGTGTAGAAGTGCAAGGTGTAC
>Ga0105243_10001463_pt1 | contig 20739 bp, 19 predicted proteins | sample KBSM34metaG_FD_81525 | JGI IMG/M metagenome (GOLD analysis project Ga0105243, IMG submission 81525) | Miscanthus rhizosphere microbial communities from Kellogg Biological Station, Michigan, USA - KBS M3-4 metaG | ecosystem: Host-associated > Plants > Roots > Rhizosphere > Soil | place... | reverse complement strand
AGCCCCGACCGCTCCGGGCCCCAAGCCCGGTGGTCCGCGCCCCGGCCCCAAGCCGCCGCGCGTCGGTAACAACCCGTACTCCTCGGCCCCGGCCGAGCGTCCCGCGCCGCGTCCGGCCCCGGGTGCACCCCGTCCGGGTGCCCCGCGTCCGGCTCCCGGCCAGGGCGGTCCCCGTCCCGCGCCCGGCGCCCCGCGTCCGGCCGCAGGTCAGGGCGGTCCCCGTCCGGCTCCCGGCCAGGGTGGCCCGCGTCCGAGCCCCGGCTCGATGCCTCCTCGCCCGAACCCGGGTGCCATGCCGTCTCGTTCGGCACGTCCCGCTCCCGGTGCCGGTAGGCCCGGCGGCGGCGGTCGTCCCGGCGGTCCGGGCGGGCGTCCGCCCGGTGGCGGCGGATACCGCGGTGGCGGAGCTCCCGGCGCAGGTGCAGGCACGGGCGCTCCCGCCGGTGGCGCTCCCGCCGGTGGTTTCCGCGGTCGTCCCGGTGGCGGCGGTGGCCGTCCCGGCCAGCGTGGTGCCGCGGCAGGCGCGTTCGGTCGCCCCGGTGGCGCCGTTCGTCGTGGCCGTAAGTCGAAGCGGGCGAAGCGCGCCGAGTACGAGAGCATGCAGGCTCCCGCAGTCGGTGGCGTCAGGCTGCCTCGCGGCAACGGCGAGACCATCCGTCTCGCCCGCGGCGCGTCGCTGTCCGACTTCGCCGACAAGATCGACGCGAACCCCGCAGCACTCGTGCAGGCGCTGTTCAACCTCGGCGAGATGGTCACGGCCACCCAGTCGGTGAACGACGAGACCCTCGAGCTGCTCGGCGGCGAGATGAACTACGTCGTCCAGGTCGTCAGCCCGGAGGACGAGGACCGCGAGCTGCTCGACTCGTTCGACCTGACCTACGGCGAGGATGCCGGTGGCGAGGAGGACCTCGAGTCCCGTCCGCCGGTGGTCACCGTCATGGGCCACGTTGATCACGGTAAGACCCGACTGCTCGACACGATCCGTAAGGCCAACGTCCGTGAGGGCGAGGCCGGCGGCATCACCCAGCACATCGGCGCCTACCAGGTGCTGACCGAGCTGGACGGCAACGAGCGCCTGGTCACCTTCATCGACACCCCCGGTCACGAGGCCTTCACGGCCATGCGTGCCCGTGGTGCGAAGGCCACCGACATCGCGATCCTCGTGGTCGCGGCCGACGACGGCGTCATGCCGCAGACGGTGGAGGCGATCAACCACGCCCAGGCGGCCGACGTGCCGATCGTGGTCGCGGTGAACAAGATCGACAAGGAGGGGGCGAACCCCGACAAGATCCGCCAGCAGCTCACCGAGTACGGCCTCGTCACCGAGGAGTACGGCGGAGACACCATGTTCGTCAACATCTCGGCCAAGCAGGGCACCAACATCGATGCCCTCCTGGAAGCGGTGCTGCTGACCGCGGATGCCTCCCTGGATCTGCGCGCCAACCCGGACATGGACGCCCAGGGTGTCGCCATCGAGGCGCACCTCGACCGTGGCCGCGGCCCCGTCGCTACCGTGCTCATCCAGCGCGGAACGCTGCGGGTCGGCGACTCGATCGTGGCGGGCGACGCCTACGGACGCGTTCGCCGGATGGTCGACGAGCACGGCAACGACGTGCTCGAGGCGCTGCCCTCGCGTCCCGTCCAGGTGGTCGGCTTCACGTCGGTCCCCGGTGCAGGCGACAACCTGCTCGTGGTCGACGAGGACCGCATCGCCCGGCAGATCGCGGATCGTCGCAATGCGCGTAAGCGCAACGCGCTGGCCGCACGCAGCCGCAAGCGGATCAGCCTCGACGATCTCGATGCAGCGCTCAAGGAGACCAGTCAGCTCAACCTCATCCTCAAGGGTGACAACTCGGGCACCGTGGAGGCGCTCGAGGAGGCCCTGCTCGGCATCCAGATCGACGACGAGGTGCAGTTGCGCGTCATCGACCGCGGTGTCGGTGGCGTGACCGAGACGAACGTGAACCTGGCCTCGGCCTCGAACGCGATCATCATCGGCTTCAACGTCCGGGCCGAGGGCAAGGCAACGGAGCTGGCGAACCGCGAGGGCGTCGACATCCGGTACTACTCGGTGATCTACCAGGCGATCGACGAGATCGAGAAGGCCCTCAAGGGCATGCTCAAGCCGATCTACGAAGAGGTCGAGCTGGGCAAGGCGGAGATCCGTGCGATGTTCCGCTCCTCGAAGGTCGGCAACATCGCCGGCTGCCTGGTCACCTCCGGGTCGATCAAGCGCAACGCCAAGGCACGCCTCCTCCGCGACAGCGTCGTGGTTGCGGAGACGGTCACCATCTCCTCGCTCAAGCGGGAGAAGGAGGACGTCACGGAGGTCCGCGAGGGCTACGAGTGCGGCCTGACCGTCACCTACAACGACATCAAGGTCGGTGACGTGATCGAGGCGTACGAGCTTCGCGAGAAGCCGCGCGACTGAGCAGTGTGACACCTTGTGCGCGCCCCGTCGACCGCTGGTCGACGGGGCGCGCACTGGGCAGACCGACGGGAGGCTCGTTGTATCTCGGTGCTCTTGAGCTGGACATCCTGCTGGGCGACGTGCGTTCGCTCAAGGAGAAGCGGTCTGTGGTCAAGCCTGTGATCGCTGCCCTTGCCCGATACGGGGTGTCCGTCGCCGAGACCGGCGAGCACGACCGTTACCGGCGTTCACTGCTCGGTGTCGCGGTCGCGAGTGCCGACGTCGGCCATCTCACCGAGGTGCTCGACACCTGCGAGCGTCATGTGGCGGGCCGACCCGAGTTGCAGTTGCTCGCGGTACGGCGAAGGATCTTCGGACCCGAGGATTGACTCGGTGTCCGCATGGAATTGAATGGCTTCAACGACGGCACTGCCGTCGGATGATTTCGAGAAGGGACATCCCGTCATGGCAGATCCGGCGAGAGCGCGCAAGCTGGCGAAGCGCATCGCGACGATCGTCGCGTCGGCGATCGGGGGCGAGATCAAGGATCCGCGCCTCGACTTCGTCACCATCACCGACGCCAAGGTCACCGCGGACCTGCACGACGCGACCGTCTACTACACGGTTCGTGGTGTCGACCTCGAGACCGAACCCGACTACGAGGGTGCCGCGGCCGGCCTCGCGAAGGCCACCGGATCGCTGCGCTCCAAGGTGGGCGCGGGTACCGGCGTCCGGTTCACCCCGACGCTGACCTTCGTCGCCGACACCGTGCCCGACACGGCCCGGCACATGGAGGAGCTCCTCGCCAAGGCCCGCGCGGCCGACGACGAGGTGGCGCGCGCCAGGGCGAACGCAACGCATGCTGGCGAGGCCGATCCGTACAAGGAGCCGCGTTCGGTGGACGACGAGGACGACGACCGGGCCGGCGAGGACGACTAGGGCCCGGGATGACCGTGACCGAGCAGAACTCTGACGTCGACCTGGCAGGCGCGGTCGGGTTGCTGTCCGCCGCCGCATCGGTGACGGTGCTGTGCCACATCCAGCCGGATGCGGACACCATCGGCAGCGGACTCGCGCTGGCGATCGTCCTCGAGCGCAAGGGCATCCCCGTTCAGGTGGCGTTCGCCCGCCCGGACGACCTGCCCGAGTCGATGAGCGGCCTGCCGGGAACACACCTGCTGGCGGGGGCCTCGGAGGTCAACCCCGAGGTGGACCTGTTGGTGACGGTCGACTGCGGTAGCCGCGGTCGGCTCGGTCACCTGGCCGATCGCTTCGACGGCGCGCGCACCAGTCTGGTGATCGATCACCACCGCTCCAACACCCGGTACGCCCAGCACAACCTGGTCGACGAATCGGCCGAGTCGACGACCGCGATCCTCGCGCGCCTCCTCGACGAGTGGGGCGTGGAGATCGATCGGGACATCGCGCACTGCCTGTACGCAGGCCTGGTCACCGACACCGGTTCGTTCCGCTGGGTCCAGCCCGGTACCCACCTGCTGGCCGAGCGGCTCATCGACACCGGCATCGATTCGGCGGAGATCGCCCGCGTGCTGCTCGACACCCATCCATTCGGCTGGCTGCCGATGCTCGCCGCGGTGCTCGGGTCGGCGCAGTTGGTCCCCGACTCCGCCGAGGGGCTGGGGCTCGTGTACGCGCTGCTCCGCCACGAGGACACCATCGGGATGCGCTCCGAGGAGATCGAGAGCGTGATCGACATCGTGCGGACCACGTCGGAGGCGGAGGTCGCCGCGGTGCTCAAGGAGACCGCACCCGGTCACTGGTCGGTGTCGCTGCGGTCGAAGGCCGCCGTCGACGTGTCCGTCGTCGCCGCTCGGCTCGGCGGGGGCGGTCACCGGTTCGCGTCCGGGTACACCGCCGAGGGCGACAGCGAGTACGTCGTCGCCGCGCTGCTCGGCGCCCTCTCCTGAGAGACATTGGCTGAGCAGACCGCCCGGCGGCGCCGGGCCGAACCGTCCGCCTCGCGGATTCTGGGGCTCGCGCTGCCCGCTCTCGGCGTGCTGGCCGCCGAACCGCTGTACCTGCTCTTCGACATCGCGGTGGTCGGCAGGCTCGGCGCGCTCGCGCTCGCCGGGCTGGCCGTCGGTGGGCTGATCCTGGCGCAGGTCAGTACCCAGCTCACCTTCCTGTCCTACGGCACCACCGCCCGCGCCGCCCGGATGCACGGCTCGGGCGACGAGGCGGGCGCGGTCCGCGAGGGCGTGCAGGCCACCTACCTGGCCGTTGGCATCGGGCTGGCGATCATCGCCGCGGTCCAGGTCCTGGCCGAGCCGGTCACCTCGCTGATCGCAGGCGGCGGCGACATCGCCGCCGAGGCGCTGTCGTGGCTGCGCATCGCGGTGTTCGGCGCGCCCCTGATCCTGGTGGCGATGGCGGGCAACGGCTGGATGCGCGGGGTCCAGAACACGGTGCGCCCGCTGCGCTTCGTGCTGGTGGGACTCGGGCTGTCCGCCGTGCTGTGCCCGGTTCTGGTGCACGGACTCCTCGGCGCGCCGCGCTGGGAGTTGATCGGCTCCGCGGTCGCCAATGTCGTCGGCCAGGCCGTCACCGCGGTGTTCTTCGTCGTGGCGCTGCTGCGGCAGGCCCGATCCTCGGGATCGGTGGTTTCCCTGCGGCCCGACTCCGCGGTGATGCGGGCCCAGATCGTGCTGGGCCGAGACCTGATCCTGCGGAGCCTCGCCTTCCAGGCCTGCTTCCTGTCGGCGGCCGCCGTCGCGGCCCGGTTCGGGGCTGCCGCGGTCGCCGCCCATCAGGTGGTGCTGCAGCTCTGGAACCTGGTGGCGCTGACCCTGGACTCGCTCGCGATCGCGGCGCAGACGCTGGTCGGTGCGGCGCTCGGTGCGGGCAGGGCGGCCCAGGCGAAGGGGCTCGCGCGCCGGCTCACCGAGTGGTCGACGGTGTTCGCGGTGGCGCTCGCCGCGGCATTCGCGCTCGGGCACACGGTGATTCCGGAGCTGTTCACCGACGACACCGCCGTCCTCGGCCAGATCGACGTCATCTGGTGGTTCTTCGTCGCGATCATGCCGGTCGCCGGGGTGGTCTTCGCGCTGGACGGGGTGTTGCTCGGCGCGGGCGACGCGCCGTTCCTGCGCAACGCGACGCTCGGTTGTGCGATCGTCGGGTTCCTGCCGCTGATCTGGCTCTCGCTCGTGCGGGACTGGGGTCTGGCGGGAATCTGGTCGGGGCTTACGGTGTTCATGGTGCTGCGGATGCTGGCCGTCGTGTGGCGGGTGGGTTCCGGGCGATGGGCAGTGACCGGTGCCGATATTCAGGCGGGAAGGTAGTGCACGTGACACGCAAGCTGTGGGCGGTGAGCGACACCCATGTCGGGCATCGGGGGAATCGTCCGATCACCGAGGAGCTGTACCCGGATTCGCCGGAGGACTGGCTGATCCTGGCGGGCGACGTCTCGGAGAAGACGGACGACATCGCGTGGGCGCTGAAACTGCTCCGCAGCCGGTTCGAGAAGGTGATCTGGGTGCCCGGCAACCACGAACTGTGGACCACGGCCAAGGATCCCGTCCAGATCCACGGCGCGGCCCGGTACGACTACCTCGTCGCGATGTGCCGCGAGCTCGACGTGATCACGCCCGAGGATCCCTATCCGGTGTGGGAGGGCGAGGGTGGTCCGGCCACCCTGGTTCCGATGTTCCTGCTCTACGACTACACGTTCCGGCCGCCGGGATCGATCTCCAAGGCGCACGCGCTGCAGATCGCGCGGGACAAGAACGTGGTCGCCACCGACGAGTTCCTGCTCTCCTGCGAGCCGTACAGCACCAGGGAGGCGTGGTGTCACGCCCGGGTGGAGTCGACCCGGGCCAGGCTGGACGCGCTGGACCCCACCATCCCGACGGTGTTGATCAATCACTTCCCGCTGGTCCGCGAGCCCACCTCGGTGCTGTTCTACCCGGAGTTCTCGCTGTGGTGCGGCACCGAGCTGACGGCCGACTGGCACACCCGGTACAACGCCATCTGCAGCGTGTACGGCCACCTGCACATCCCGCGCACCACCTACTACGACGGCGTCCGCTTCGAGGAGGTCTCGCTCGGCTATCCGCGTGAGTGGCAGCGCCGCGGGATGCCCGAGCGGCTGCTGCGCCAGATCCTGCCGGTGCCGGAGTACCCGCCGGGCACGCTGAACAAGTGGGGCGGCCACTTCAAGGTCACCCCGGAGCAGGAAGCCGAGTTCGATGCGATGAGGGCGGGGCGCGCGTGATCGAGAAGATTCTGCCTACCGGCGTCGTATCCGCCGAGCTGTTCGAGGATCCGCCGGGTCTCGTGCCGCACCCGCAGGAGGAGTCGCTGATCGCCAGGGCGGTCGAGAAGCGCCGCCGCGAGTTCACCAGCGCGCGGCATTGCGCGCGGGTCGCGCTCGACAAGCTCGGCATGGACCCGGCACCGATCCTGAGAGGCGAACGGGGCGTTCCGCTGTTTCCGCGCGGGGTCGTCGGCAGCCTGACGCATTGCGACGGATACCGCGCTGCGGTGCTCGGCTACGCGATGCAGGTGCGATCGGTGGGCATCGACGCGGAGCCGCACGGCCCGCTGCCGGACGGTGTCCTCGACGCCGTCAGCCTGCCGGAGGAGCGCACCGCGATCGCGGCCGCCGAACCCGGCATCGTGCACTGGGACCGGATCCTCTTCTGCGCCAAGGAGACCACCTACAAGGCATGGTTCCCGGTGACCGGTCGCTGGCTGGGGTTCGAGGACGCGCACATCACCTTCACCCTGTCCGAGGCCGGGGAGGGCGCGGCGGCGGGCACCTTCCACTCGAAGCTGCTGGTGCCGGGGGAGGCGACGTCGGGCCCGCCGCTGTCCTCCTTCGACGGCCGCTGGATGGTCGCCGACGGCCTGGTGATCACCGCGATCACCGTCCAGTAGTCTCGAAACCCGTGTCTTCTCACCGCAAACCGTCCTCCGGCCTCGTTGGCGCCGGGCTGCTGATCGTCGACAAGGACGCGGGGATGACCAGCCACGACGTCGTGGCGCGGTGTCGCAAGATCCTGAACACGCGCAAGGTCGGGCATGCGGGCACCCTCGATCCGATGGCCACAGGCGTGTTGGTGCTCGGCGTCGAGCGGGCCACCAAGCTGCTCGGGCTGCTGGCCCTGACCACCAAGGCGTACACGGCGACGATCCGGCTGGGCCAGGCGATGACCACCGATGACGCCGAGGGCGAACTGATCTCGGAGGCCGACGCCTCCGCCGTCACCGACGCCGAGATCGCGGCCGTGATGGCCACGCTGACCGGCGACATCTCCCAGGTCCCGGCCAGCGTCAGCGCGATCAAGGTGGACGGGCAGCGGGCCCACAAGCTGATCCGCGCCGGCGAGGAGTTCGAACTCAAGGCCCGGCCCGTCACGGTGGACCGGTTCGCGCTGACCGAGACCAGGCGCGAGGGGCCGTTCGTCGATCTCGACGTGGAAGTCGAGTGCTCCTCCGGAACCTACGTCCGGGCGCTGGCCCGCGACCTGGGTGCCGCGGTCGGCGTCGGCGGACACCTGACGGTGCTGCGGCGCACCCGGGTCGGCCCGTTCACCCTGGAGCACGCGCGCACCCTCGAGGCGCTCGCCGAGGACCCGGCGGTCAGCCTCGACATCGATCAGGCCGCCCAGACCGCGTTCGCGCACCGGCAGGTCACCGCGGACGAGGCCGAGTCGATCAGCCAGGGTCGGTGGCTCGAGCCGATCGGGATCCCGGGCACCTACGCGGCCATCGACCCGGGCGGCCACACGATCGCACTGCTGCAGGAGCGCGGAAGACGCGCCAGCTCGGTGATGGTGGTCCGCCCCGCGACTCTGCGGGAGCACTGACGCTCAGCGGGTGAGGAGTCCCCGCAGCTCGGCCGAGATCGTCTCGGGCGACTCCTCCGCCATGAAGTGGCCGACGGCGAGCGTGCGGTGCACGAGGTCGGTGGCCCAGGCGCCCCAGAGGGCGGCCGCGTCGTACCCGAGCCGGGCGCCCCAGTCCTGCTGGACCACCAGCGTCGGCATCGCGAGGGTCCGGCCCTGCGCACGGTCCGAGCGGTCGTGCTCGAGGTCGACGCCCGCCGAGGCGCGGTAGTCCGCCACGATCGACGGCACTGCGTCGCGCGACGCGCGCAGGTACTCGGCGCGGACCTCCGCCGGGATGGCGTCGGGACGGCCGGTCCAGCCGTCGAGGAACGACCCGAAGAACGCGTCGGCCGTGCTCTCGATCATCGCCTCGGGCAGACCCGCCGGCTGGGCCATGAGATACAGGTGCCACGCGACCCGCGCGTCGGCACCGCGCAGGATCTCCCACATGTCCAGCGTCGGCAGCACGTCGAGGGTCGCCAGGTGCGTGACCGCGCCGGGGTGGTCGAGCGCCGTCCGGAACGCGACGAGGGCGCCGCGGTCGTGCCCGGCGAGGGCGAACCGCTCGAACCCGAGCTCGCGGGCGAGCGCCACGACGTCGGAACCCATCGTGCGCTTGGCGTAGGTGCTCTCGTCCGTAGCGATCGGCTTGTCGCTCGCGCCGTAGCCGCGCAGGTCGGGGCAGATGACCGTGTGGTCGCGCGCCAGGTCGGCGGCGACGTGCCGCCACATGAGGTGCGTCTGTGGGAAGCCGTGCAGCAGGACGATCGGGTCGCCCTGTCCTCCGACCGCGGTGTGGAGCGCGACGCCGTCGGCCGTGGGCACGCGTCGGGTCTCGAAGCCGGGGATGGTGGTGGTCATGGAGTTCCTTCCGTCGAGGGGGGTGGCACGAGCCTCCGGCGCGCCGATCAGCACCGGATCAGTGCCGGTCCGGCGGGCATGTCCGCCGGGTCCCGCGTTTACGCTGGCGAGGTGCGGGACGACGGGCGGGCGAGCGGCGTGGCCCGGGTCCGTGTCCTCGGGCCGACCGCCGCCTGGGACGACGACGGGGCCCGAATCGACCTGCGCGGTCCGCGGCACCGGGAGCTCCTGGCCCGGCTGGTTGCCGCGCACGGACGCGTCGTGCCGGTGGCGAGCCTGGTCGACGACCTGTGGGGCGACTCGCCTCCGGTCCGCGCCGTGGGGACCGTGCGCACGTTCGTCGCGGACCTGAGGGCGGCTCTCGAGCCCGCGCGGCCGGCCCGCTCTCCCGCGCGCGTCCTGGTGACCGAGGGCAGCGGGTACGCCCTGCGGCTGCCCGACTCGGCCGTGGACGCCTGGCGTGCCGACGCCGCGGTGGCCGGTTCCGTGGACGCCCCCGCCGAGCGCGTGGTGCGTGCGCTCGGGCCGGTCGTCGCAGACTGGCCCGTCGACGCCTACCCCGACGTGGCGGACCGTGCATGGGCGGGGCCCGAGCAGGTGCGCCTCGCAGCGCTGCGCGCGACCGCGGTCGAGCGGCTGGTCGGCGCGCTCACGGAGACCGGGCGCGCCGACGAGGCCGTGACGCTGGCGACCCCGTACGTCGGCGCGTCCCCGTGGCGCGAGGAGGGCTGGCGGTTGCTGGCCCTGGCCCTCTACCGCGCGGGACGGCAGGCCGACGCCCTCGACGTCCTGCGCCGCGCGCGGGCGGTCCTGCGCGACGAGCTCGGCCTCGACCCGTCCGCGGCGCTCACCGGCCTGGAGGCGGACATCCTGCGGCACGACCCGCGGGTGCGGGGGCCGGAGGACGTGTTCCGGCGCGTCGCGGACGACTCGTTGCGCGTGCTCGGCCCTGGATCGCGTGCCCGGCTCGAGACCACCGTGAGCATGCTCCGCCGGATGGCCGTGTCCGCCCCCGCTCCCGCCGAGCCGCACGAGGATCTGCTCGACGCCGGGACGGCCGCGGAGGAGCTCGGGGACCCGGCCCTCACCGCGCGGGTCCTCGGGGGCTTCGACGTGCCGAGCGTCTGGCCGCGCAGCGACGACCCGGAACGCTCCGGGCAGCTCGCCGCGCTCGCCGGGCGCACCCTGGCGGCCCTGCCCGACGACGCCGCGCCGACCGCGCGGGCGCGGCTGCACGTGCTGGCCGCCGTCGAGACGCGCGGACTGCCAGGGACATCGGGCCGCGCCCACGCCGAGGAAGCGGTCCGCCTCGCCCGTGAGCTGCACAACCCGGCGCTGCTGTGCTCCGCCCTCGGCGCCCTCGCCGTGCACACCTGCAGCCGCGCCGGTCTCGCCGCCGAGCGCGACCGGATCGGCGCGGAGATCATTCCGCTCGCACGCACGCACGACCTCCCGACCCCGGAGGTGCAGGGGCTGCTGCTGCGCCTACAGGCGGCGGGGGCCCTTGGCAGGCCAGACGACGGCGACGCCCTCGCCCGTGAGATCGAGGCCGTCTCGGCCCGCCACGAGCGCCCGCGCGCACCCGTCCTCGTCGCCTGGTACCGCGCGATGCGCGCGGCACAGGACGGGGCGCCGGATGCCGCGGACCGCTTTGCCCTGGCCGACCGGACGCTCCGGGGAGCGGGGATGCCCGGCGTCGCGGACGGCCTGCTCCCGCTCGCGTTGCTGGGGCTCGACATGATCCGCGGGCGCACAACCGAAGTCGCGACCGACGGCTGGGGACCGTACGCCCCGTGGGTGCGACCGCTCGCAGTGGCGCGCGGCGGCGACCCGGATTCGGCGTGGACGCTGCTCGACGGCCTCGCCGACCCGCCGCCCGGTCTGCTGCTCGAGGCGCTGTGGTGCGTCGTCGCGCAGGCGGCGCTGGAGACGGGTCACGACGGCGCGGCGGACCGCGCACGCGCGGCCCTCGCCCCCGCGCGGGACGAGGTCGCGGGCGCGGGCAGCGGGATGCTGACGTTCGGACCGGTCGCGGACTGGCTCGCGCGGCTGGGGTGCTGACGGCGCCGCGCGACCGCTAGCCCGAATCGGGCGAATCCTCGACCCGCACCCCCGGCCGCAGCAGTCGCCAGGCCAGCACCAGCAGCGCCGCGACGCCGAGCAGGAGCAGGAGGGCCGTCGTCGGGACGGCATCACCGAGCCGCATGACCTGGGTCTCCAGCGTGAAACCGGTATCGGCTCCGACGGTTCCGGCCAGGGCGGAGGTGCCGTCGGACACGAGGAACAGGACGCCGACGGCAATGAAGAAGACGCCGGAGATCAGCGATGTGGTGTGCAGGTGGAAGCGGCCGACCGTGATGGCGCGACCTCGCAGCCAGCGGCGATGACCCAGATCGAAGCGGTCCCAGAGGATCGCCATCAGGAACAGCGGCATGGCCATCCCGAGGGCGTAGACGGCCAGCAGCGAACCACCGTGGAGGGGAGAGGAACTCAGCGCAGCAACGGTGAGGATCGAGCCGAGAATGGGCCCGACGCAGAACCCGGACAGGCCGTAGACCATGCCGAGCAGATAGACGGCGCCACCCCTGTCGGAGCGGCCGTGCTCGGCCATCGTGCGCTGCGCGAACTCGAATGAGAAACCGCGGCCGAGGATCTGGAGGATGCCCAGCACGATGATGGTCACCCCGCCGATGGTGATCACCGTGTCGCGGTGCCGGGTGAGCACCCCTCCCAGGAGGGAACCGGCCGCGCCCAGCGGTACGAGCGTTGTGCACAGGCCCAGGTAGAACGTGCCGGTGCGGGTGAGCAGCTTGCCGGTGGAGTTGAAGGAGTAGGCAAAGAAGCTGGGCAGCAGCAGCGCGCTGCACGGGCTCAGCAGGGCGAGCAGCCCGCCGAGGAAGGCCGCGCCGTATCCGATTCCGAAGCCCACTACCGGCCCGCCTCGGTGTCGTCCTTGAGTCCGGCTTCGATGACCGCGATCATCTGCTCGATCGGACGCGCGCCGAGGACCGGCCTGCCGTTGATCAGGAAAGCGGGGGTGGAATTGATGCCGATGCCGACCGCCTCGTCGACATCGGTGTTCACGGAGGCGCGTGCGGCGTCGGAATCCATGTCGGCGCGGAACCTGGTCAGGTCCGCGACTCCGGCCTGCCCGGCCCATTCGGTCAGCTGATCGGCGGTGTAGACGCCGGTGTTCTTCTTGGCGGGCGAGTGCTCGAACATGATCGCGTGCATTTCCGGGAACTTGCCCTGCTGCCCGGCCGCCCAGGCGGCGCGCGCCGCGAGTTCGGATTCCTCGCCGAAGATGGCGAGGTTGCGCCATTCGATCCGCAACTGGCCGCTGTCGACGTACTTCTCGATCAGCTCGGGCTCGGTGTTCTGTGCGAACTGGCGGCAGAACGGGCACTGGAAATCGGAGTACTCGATCATGACCACGGGTGCGGTCACCGAGCCCCGTGCCATCGGATCGGCCGCATCGCGGCGCGCGAATGCGGCCAGCTGTCGGTACATCTCGCTGTCGCCGGACTGCGTCGCCGCGGCCTTGTCCGGCTGTTCGGACTCGGTGCGATCACCGATCTGTGAGATCGCGAGGAAGAGCAATCCGACCGCCGCGAGGAGGGCGAGCGCCGCGCCGATCTTGCGAACTGGTGCGGGAGTGGACTTTCTGGCACGACTCTGGGAACGGTTGGACATGGGGATGGCTCCTGACTGGGCGCGCGCCGACTCGGTTGGCACGCGAAACCGCGAATTGAGGACATGACGAAGCCCGGCCCGAGCACCGCCCATCGGGGCGACGTCGAGGCCGGGAACGGTCGTCTAAATTCGCAGAATTGTGGTCAGGTCCAGGGCAGGCGACGGCGGACCGTTGGTGTCGACCGGTCCGGAGCCGGTGTGGATCGAGCGCCCGAGCATCACCGGCGCGGGTGCGTGGTGGGCGGCGAGCGGAATCCGAAGGTCCTCGCGATGGGGAACCCCCGCCTGGATCGGCGCGACCGGTGCGGCCGGGTCCTTGCGGCAGCCGGGCGACTTGCCGATGGCATCGCGTTGGTCGGCGGTGGCCGGCGCGGTATGAGCGAGCGGAGAACCCTCGGCGAGCACGGTCCGCTCGGCGAGCGGGCAGGCCGCGATGATCCCGATGAACAGTCCGATGATCGCGGTCAGCACGCCGCCGAGCCGCATGGTCCTCACTCGCCGCACCCGGTCAGCCCTCGACGAGCCAGATCGCCTCGGCGGCCGGATTGCCCAGGTCCACGGTGTCGTCGACGCCGTCCCCGAGACGGACCGAGACGGTGCCTGCGAAATCGCGCCGCTCGACCACCGTGATCGTCAGGTCGAGGGCGATCCCCACCGTGTCGAAGTACCGGAGCATCGCCGGGTCGGAGTCGGAGATCCGTGCAACCCGGCCGCTCTCGCCGTCCGCGAAATCGCTGAGCTGCCGGGCGGGCGGGGTCGGGATCGCGCCGTCGGCGGTCGGGATCGGGTCGCCGTGCGGGTCCCGCTCCGGATGGCCCAGCTTGGCGTCGATCCGGGCGATCATCAGCTCCGAGACCGCGTGCTCGAGGACCTCGGCCTCGTCGTGGACCTCGTCCCAGCCGTAGCCGAGCTCGTTGACCAGGAAGGTCTCGATCAGCCGATGCCTGCGGACCATGCCGATCGCGGCGGTCCTGCCCCGGTCGGTCAGCGCGATCGATCCGTAACGGGCGTGGTCGACCAGACCCTGGCCGGCGAGCTTGCGGATCGCCTCGGACACGGTGGAGGCAGACACCCCGATCTTCTCGGAGAGCATCTTCGTCGAGACGTGCTCGCCGGACCATTCGCCGGCCGTCCAGATCACCTTGAGGTAGTCCTGCGCGACGGTGGTCAGGGATTCCGGCGCCGCCGCGCTCCCGGTCTCGCTCGGTCCACTCTTGCTCTCGGCCACGATCATGAGCTTAGGCAATGCACGCCTGCGGGTGTGAGCCGACACTCTCGGGACCCGGGGTCGGGGGACCGGACAGGGGGATTCGCGGGGGATAGGGGCTGGGGACACGGGCCTGCCCCTATTCGACCCCTAACGCGTGTCCGGCATCCCACCAGAGCCCCTTAGCGCTGGTATCAATATGCGATGACCTCCACGATGATGACCGACACGATGGCGACCGGCGCGGTGACGCTTCAGTCGGCGCCCTCGGGTGGCCCCGCGGCTTCCGCCCCGGTCTCGACAGCCCGGCTCTCCGCTGACGAGCGCCGCCGCCAACTGATCGAGTGCGCGCTGGACGTCGCCGAGCGCGGCGGCATCGGCGCGGTCACGGTGCGGGCGATCGCACGGGAGGCGGGCATATCCCTGGGGATGGTGCACTACTGCTTCGCGAGCAAGGAAGCGCTCCTCACGGAGATGGCGGAGCGGTTGGTGTACGAGCTGAGCACTGCTTCGCAGATGGTGCTGGCCGCGGTGGGCGATGCAACGCAGGCGGACGGCCGGGCGGGCCTGCGTGAGCTGGTCCGGATCGGGCTGAAGGCCATGTGGTCGATCGTCGAGGCCAATCCGAACCGTAGGTTGCTGACCTATGAGATCGCCACGCATGCCATGCGCCTGCGCGAGGCGGGATCGCCGGATGCGGGCGATGTCGTCGGCGAGCAGTACCGGATGATGGACCGCGAGGTCACGGCGTTTCTCGTCGAGTGTGCGGACCGCACCGGGATGGTCTGGACGGAGCCGGTCGCGTCGATCGCGCACCGCAGCCTGTCCATCGTCGACGGTCTGGTGCTGCGCTGGTTGGTCGATCGGGACACTGATGCGATCGCCCTCGGGCTCGCCGAGGTCGCGAATGCGATCGCCGCGAAGGCCGTCGAGTCCTGAGCCGAAGGTGACGCACTCGGACCGGGGCCGTAGGCTGCCACTCGTGCAGAGATGGCGTGGTCTCGACGAAGTGCCTGCCGACTGGGGTCGTTGCGTTCTCACGATCGGCGTTTTCGATGGCGTGCACCGTGGGCACGCGCAACTGATCAGCAGGGCGGTCAAGGCTGCCAGCGAGCGTGGAATCGCAAGTGTGCTCATGACTTTCGATCCGCATCCGGCCGAGGTGGTGCGCGCGGGCAGTCACCCCGCGCAGTTGACGACGCTCGCGCGCAGGGCGGAACTGGCCGAGGAACTCGGTATCGACGTCTTCTGCGTGATGCCGTTCACCCCGGAGTTCATGAAGCTGACCCCCGAGCGCTACGTCCACGAGATTCTCGTGGAGCGGCTGCATGTCGCGGAGGTGGTGGTCGGCGAGAACTTCACCTTCGGGCGCAAGGCGGCAGGCAACGTGGACCTGCTGCGCAAGACCGGCGAACGGTTCGGCTTCGCGGTCGACGGGGTCAGCCTGCTGGCCGAACACGCGGTGACCTTCTCGTCGACGTACATCCGCTCGTGCGTGGACGCGGGCGATGTCGCGGCCGCCTCCGAGGCACTGGGTCGACCACACCGGGTCGAGGGTGTGGTGGTCCACGGCGACGGGCGCGGCCGCCAGCTCGGCTTCCCCACGGCGAACATCGCGCCCCCGATGTACTCGGCGATCCCCGCGGACGGCGTGTACGCGGCCTGGTTCACCGTCCTGGGCGCCGGACCACTGACCGGAACCGTCGTTCCCGGCGAGCGGCACCAGGCGGCGGTGTCGGTGGGCACCAACCCGACCTTCTCCGGACGCACCCGCACGGTCGAGGCGTTCGTGCTCGACGGTGAGGCCGACCTGTACGGCCAGCACGTCGCGGTCGACTTCGTGGAGCGACTGCGCGGCATGGAGAAGTTCGACTCGGTCGACGAACTCGTCGCGGAGATGGGCCGGGACGCGGATCGCTCGCGCGAGATCCTGATCGAGGCCGACCTGCGTCACGGCGAGTAGTTCGCCTCGTATGCCCTGGTAGTATCTCCTGTCGGTGTGTGCTGCGGTCCGCGGTGGCCGCACCAACTGGGGCGAACATCTTCGGGTGTGAGCCCCGGTTCCAATCACGCGGACGTCAGTTACAGGAGATTCACAGTGGCATTGACCACCGAAGAGAAGAAGGCCGTACTCGGCGAGTACGGACTGCACGAGACCGACACCGGTTCGCCGGAGGCGCAGGTGGCGATGCTCACCAAGCGCATCGTCGACCTCACCGAGCACCTGAAGAAGCACAAGCACGACCACCACTCCCGCCGCGGCCTGCTGCTGCTGGTCGGACGCCGTCGTCGTCTGCTCAAGTACGTCCAGAAGGTCGACATCGCGCGTTACCGCTCGCTGATCGAGCGTCTGGGCCTGCGTCGATAATTCGGCGTACACGGTGACCCGCGACACGTTGCGGGTCATCTGGACGTGAACTTCCCGGTAGCCAGCGAGCCGAGTGCATAGACTTGGCCTCGCTGGCTACCGGTGTTTTTCGCGCCGCAGCTTTAGCATCGGATCCACGGGATCCAGCCGTACGTACCTGAAGCCGTGGCGTCGGTCCTCGGTAGTGGTCACTCGGACGCGTCGATCTCACGACGGCGCCAATCCGGAGGGCTTCGATCGATGACCGCCTCCGCGCAGCGATGTTCCCGCCCGCCTCGGGCGCTGGACCGTCGTGATGGTGCGCGTCGCAGCCAGGAGGGCTGCGACGCCCACACACGGATACGGCAAAAGACGAGAGGACGAGAAGAGAAAAGATGACAGAGAATTCCGCAGTAGAGGTCGACGAGGGCGTGTTCGAATCCACCGCCGTGATCGACAACGGGAGCTACGGCACCCGCACCATCCGTTTCGAGACCGGTCGTCTCGCACAGCAGGCCGCAGGCGCGGTCGTCGCCTACCTGGACGACGAGACCATGCTGCTGTCGGCCACCACGGCCAGCAAGCACCCCAAGGAGCACTTCGACTTCTTCCCCCTCACGGTGGACGTCGAGGAGCGTATGTACGCCGCGGGCCGCATCCCCGGCTCCTTCTTCCGTCGTGAGGGCCGCCCCTCCACGGACGCGATCCTGACCTGCCGCCTGATCGACCGGCCGCTGCGCCCGTCCTTCGTCGACGGTCTGCGCAACGAGATCCAGGTCGTCGTGACGGTCCTGAGCCTGGACCCGAAGGACCTGTACGACGTGGTCGCGATCAACGCCGCCTCGGCGTCGACGCAGATCGCGGGCCTGCCGTTCTCCGGCCCGGTCGGTGGCGTTCGTGTCGCGCTGCTCACCTCGGAGGAGAACAAGAAGGGCCAGTGGGTCGCCTTCCCGACCGTCGAGCAGCTCGAGACCGCGGTCTTCGACATGGTCGTCGCCGGCCGTATCGTCTCCGGTTCCGGTGACGACGCCGACGTCGCGATCATGATGGTCGAGGCCGAGGCGCCCGCACACGTGATCGAGCTGATCGAGGGCGGCGCGCAGGCGCCGACCGAGGCGATCGTGGCCGAGGGCCTCGAGGCGGCCAAGCCGTTCATCGCGCGTCTGTGCACCGCTCAGCAGGCACTCGCCGTCAAGGCCGCCAAGCCGACCGGCGACTACCCGGTGTTCCCGGCCTACCAGGACGACGTCTTCGCCGCCGTGGAGAAGGCCGCAGCCGACAAGCTCAGCGCCGCACTGACCATCGCGGGCAAGCAGGAGCGCGACGACAAGACCGACGAGATCAAGGTCGAGGTCCTCGAGCTGGTCGCCCCGAACTTCGAGGGTCGCGAGAAGGAGATCGGCGCGGCGTTCCGCTCGCTGACCAAGAAGCTCGTGCGCCAGCGGATCCTCAAGGACCACTTCCGGATCGACGGCCGCGGCATCACGGACATCCGTTCGCTGTCGGCCGAGGTCGCGGTCATCCCGCGGGCCCACGGCGCCGCGCTGTTCGAGCGTGGCGAGACCCAGATCATGGGCGTCACCACCCTCGACATGGTCAAGATGGCGCAGCAGATCGACTCGCTGGGGCCCGAGACCAGCAAGCGCTACATGCACCACTACAACTTCCCGCCGTACTCCACCGGTGAGACCGGTCGCGTCGGCTCGCCGAAGCGTCGCGAGATCGGCCACGGCGCCCTCGCCGAGCGCGCCCTGATGCCGGTGCTGCCGAGCCAGGACGAGTTCCCGTACGCGATCCGTCAGGTCTCGGAAGCGTTGAGCTCCAACGGTTCCACCTCGATGGGTTCCGTCTGTGCCTCGACCCTGTCGCTGCTCAACGCCGGTGTGCCGCTGAAGGCTCCGGTCGCGGGCATCGCCATGGGCCTGGTCTCCGACCAGGTCGACGGTGAGACCCGGTACGTGGCGCTGACCGACATCCTCGGTGCCGAGGATGCGTTCGGCGACATGGACTTCAAGGTCGCGGGCACGAAGGACTTCGTCACGGCGCTGCAGCTGGACACGAAGCTCGACGGCATCCCGTCCAAGGTGCTGGCAGGCGCGCTCTCGCAGGCGCACGATGCCCGCACCACGATCCTCGAGGTCATGGCCGAGGCCATCGACACCCCGGACGAGATGAGCCCGTACGCCCCGCGCGTCACGGCCATCAAGGTGCCGGTGGACAAGATCGGCGAGGTCATCGGGCCCAAGGGCAAGATGATCAACTCGATCACCGAGCAGACCGGTGCGAACATCTCCATCGAGGACGACGGCACCGTGTTCGTCGGCGCCACCGATGGTCCGTCTGCGCAGGCCGCGATCGACATGATCAACGCCATCGCCAACCCGCAGCTGCCCAAGGTGGGCGAGCGTTTCCTCGGTACGGTCGTCAAGACCACCGCCTTCGGCGCGTTCGTCTCGCTGCTCCCGGGCCGCGACGGGCTGGTGCACATCTCGAAGCTGGGCAACGGCAAGCGGATCGCCAAGGTCGAGGACGTGGTCAACGTGGGCTCCAAGCTCCGCGTCGAGATCGCCGACATCGACAACCGTGGCAAGATCTCGCTGATCCCCGTCGAGGACGAGTCCTCGGCATCGGACGCGCCTGCTGACGCGGCCGCCGACGAGGCGACCGACTCGGAGTAGATCCGGCCCTATCGGCTGGTTGAACACCGGTGCTCCCGCGCGCTCGCGCGGGAGCACCGGTGTTTTCGTATCCCGCCCGGTGTGTACTGTTTGAGCCTCACACCCGCACAGCTGACGAGGACCGTAGACCCACTTCATGGCCGCACACAATCGCAGTCGAACCTCCGCATTGACGACCAGATCCGAGGACTTCGGAGTCCGACGCACCGTGCTCCCCGGCGGTCTCCGGGTGGTCACCGAGCACATGCCTGGCGTCCGCTCCGCATCGGTGGGCGTGTGGGTGGGCGTGGGGTCTCGCGACGAGCAACCGTCGGTGGCGGGGGCCGCGCACTTCCTCGAGCACCTGCTCTTCAAGTCGACGCCGACCCGAAGCGCGCTGGAGATCGCCCAGGTGGTCGACGGCATCGGCGGCGAGCTCAACGCCTTCACCTCCCGCGAGCACACCTGCTTCTACGCGCACGTGCTCGACGACGACCTGCCGCTGGCCATCGACCTGGTCAGCGATGTCGTGCTGCGGGGACGCTGCCGCTCCGACGACGTCGACGTCGAGCGCCAGGTGGTGCTCGAGGAGATCTCGATGCGCGACGACGACCCCGAGGACCTGCTCGGCGACGACTTCCTGACCGCGCTCTTCGGTGACCACCCGGTGGGCCGCCCGGTGATCGGCAGCGTCGAGTCGATCGAGTCGATGTCCCGGACCCAGCTGCACTCGTTCCACGTCCGCCGGTACACGCCGCCGCGGATGGTCGTCGCGGTGGCGGGCAACGTGGACCACGACGAGACCGTCGCACTGGTGAAGCGCAGTTTCAAGGGGCACCTGACGAGGGGGCCGAAACCGGCGGAGCGGCGCGAGGGCCGGCTGCGGCTGCGCACGGTCCCCGAGCTCACCCTGCGTGGGCGCGACAGCGAGCAGGCGCACCTGTGCATGGGTGTGCGCGCCTTCGGGCGGCACGAGGGTCACCGCTGGGCGCTGTCCGTGCTGAACACCGCCGTCGGTGGTGGGCTCAGTTCCCGTCTGTTCCAGGAGATCCGGGAGTCGCGGGGCCTCGCGTACTCGGTGTACTCGAGCATCGACACGTTCGCGGACAGTGGGGCGTTCTCGGTCTACGCCGGATGCCAGCCGGAAAACCTCGGCGAGGTCACGACGGTGATCCGCGAGGTGCTCGCGAACGTCGCGGCCAACGGCATCACCGACGACGAATGCGCGCGGGCCAAGGGTTCGATCCGCGGGGGACTGGTTCTCGGACTGGAGGATTCCGGCTCCCGGATGCACCGGATCGGCCGAAGCGAACTGAACTACGGCAACCATCGCAGCATCACGGAGACGCTGGCCCGGATCGACGAGGTCACCACCGAGGAGGTGCGTGAGGTCGCCGCGATGCTGCTGAGCCGGCCGTACGGCGCCTCGGTCGTCGGCCCATACAAGCGCAAGAGGGACCTGCCCGCCGCCGTCCGCGGAATCGTCTGACCGGTGGCGCTTTTCCGGTCGCGGCGTGCTGTGCCGCTGGCCGTCGTCACGCTCATCACCCTCGTGATGCTGTTCTCTCCCGGTTCCACGGTGCCGAGCGGGCCGCCGAACATCGACAAGGTGACCCACCTGCTGATGTTCGCGGCACTGGCCTACAGCGCGCGGTTCGCGGGCGTCGGGGTCACGGCGGTGATCGTCTGGGCCGGGCTCTACGCGGCGGCGT
>Ga0105243_10001462_pt1 | contig 20745 bp, 18 predicted proteins | sample KBSM34metaG_FD_81525 | JGI IMG/M metagenome (GOLD analysis project Ga0105243, IMG submission 81525) | Miscanthus rhizosphere microbial communities from Kellogg Biological Station, Michigan, USA - KBS M3-4 metaG | ecosystem: Host-associated > Plants > Roots > Rhizosphere > Soil | place... | reverse complement strand
TTCCTCGCCACCAACCCGGACGCCACCGGACCCTCACGCGAGGGTTCACTGCCCGCGACGGGATCGGTGGCGGCACTGATCACCAGGGCCACCGGGCGTGAGCCGTATTACGTCGGCAAGCCGAACCCGTTGATGATGCGCTCGGCGCTGCGGGCGATCGGCGCGCACTCCGAACACACCCTGATGATCGGCGACCGGATGGACACCGACGTCGTCTCCGGCCTCGAGGCCGGCCTGCAGACCATCCTCGTGCTCACCGGCATCTCCACCCGCGCATCGGTCGAGATGTTCCCCTACCGGCCGACACGGGTCATCGAGTCGGTGGCCGACCTCGTCGGCCGCACCGCGAACCCGTTCGAGTAGGCGCTGCGCGCCCGTGCGTGGTTGACGAGTCCAGGGACTCGTCAACCACGCACGGGCGGCGGAGCCGCCTAGCGATCTGATCAGAGGAAATACTCTGCGGCCTCGTCCGCGGTCTTGCGCAGGGCCGCCACGATCTCCGCTCGGTTCGCGTCCAACATGCGGTCCTTCGGAGTAGACACATTCAACGCATACCGCGCGGCGGCATACTCGCCCAGCGGAACCGCTACCGAGGCCACGCCTGCCTCGCTCTCCTCCATACTCGTCGCATAACCGTTCTCGCGAACCTCAGCGACCTGTCGGAGCAACACCGATCGCTTGGTGACCGAGTTCCCCGTCAGGCCCTCGAGACGAGGCGACGGATACATTTCCCGCAACGCCTGGTCATCAAGCAGCGAGAGCAGCGCCTTCCCCGACGAAGTACAGCTCGCCCGCATCGTGATACCCATGCGGGCACCGACGCGGACCGCCTGACGACTCTCGACCGCGTCGATGAAGGTCACAGCCGTCCCGTCCAGTCGGCTCAGATGAACCGTCTCGCCCACCTCGGCCGAAAGTCGTTCGAGGAGCGGATGAAGCCGGGCACGCACATCACTCTGACGCAGCACCGCGAAAGCGATCGTCGTCAGCGCTGGACCGGGCTCATACGTCTTCGCCCCATCACTCTGCCGAACGAACCCGCGATACTGCAGCATCGCCAGCAGACGATGCGCCGTGGACGAGGCGACCGAGAGGTACTCACTCACCTCGGTGAGACGAAGAGTGCGACGCTCACCCAGCAACAACAGGATTCGCAGCGCATTGTCCACGGATTCGATCGGGTACTGCGGACGACCGGCATCGTTGACCGTGGCTTTCACCTCGGCAGTATAGAGGCAACCGACAGCCGGGCTGCCAGAATCAGTTTCGCGCGGCCGATTGTCACTTGTTCCGGGTGAGTAGGCGAATCTTGCGGGTGGTGCCGGTGCCTTCGAGGGCGTCACGCAGACCGTCGCCGAAGGTGGACAGCGCAAGAACTGTGGCAACGATCATGACCGCGGGAGCGATGAGTGCAGTCGGGTCGGTGTAGACATTGTCGAACGCATCGCGCAGCATGCTGCCCCACGATGTCTGCGGTGCCTGCACGCCGAGACCGAGGAAGCTCAACGATGCTTCGGCGACAATGGCTACGCCGGCAGAAAATGTGAGCTGTACCAGAATCGGCGATGCGGCGTTGGGCAGCACATGTCGCCACAGGAGCCGCCACTGGGAACATCCCAGTGCCCGGCAGGCCTCGATGTAGGTTTCTGTGGCCACCGACTCGGCAGCTCCGCGAGCGAGACGGAAGAGTGACGGGGCAAGCACGATACCGATGGCGAGCATCGCGTTGGTCAGCCCCGGGCCGAGGATACCGACGATGGCGATGGCCAGGATCAGAGGCGGCAGCGCCTGCAACGCGTCGGACATCCGCGACAGCACCGCCCCGACCGCGCCGCCGAGCAACCCGGCGAGCAATCCGAACGGGATTCCCAACAGCGCGGCGACGCCGACGGCCTGAACGATCGCCGCGAACGTCACCGACGCTGCATCCAGCAGTCGGCTGAGATTGTCGCGGCCGTACAGGTCCGTCCCGAGCACGTGCGCTCCGTCGGCCGGGGCGAAGCTGTTCGACAAATCCTGTGCATTCGGATCGTACGGTGCGAGCTGGCCGCCAAACGCGGCCAGCAGCATCACAACGACGAGGAATCCCAAGGCGACCATCGCCATCCGGTTGCTCCGCAGCAAACGGAGTGGGCGACTGGTGGTCCAGAAATGGACGAAGCGATTGGGCGGACATATCACCCCAGCAGCGGTTGTGCTGATCATGGCCAGGCCTTTCAGACGCGGACGCGAGGATTGAGGTAGCCGTAGGTGGCATCGACGATCACGTTGATCACCACGATGAATACCGTGCAGACCATGACGATGCCGAGGATCACCGGGACGTCGCGAGAGAAGACGGAGCTCACGGCGAGTGTGCCCAGCCCCGGGAGCGCGAACACGAACTCGACGGTCACCGCACCGGCAAGGACCCGCGAGACCTGCAGGCCCAGCACCGTGACGATCGGTACGCCGGCGTTCTTGAGGCCGTGCCTGCCGACGATCGTGCTCTCCAGCAGGCCTTTGGAACGGGTAGTGCGAATGAAGTCCCTGCCCAACACGTCCACGAGCGAGGCGCGGGTCTGCCGCGCCAGTTCGGCAGCGGAGATGGCGGCGATCGCGATCGCCGGCAGGATCAGATGCTGCAGCCACGTACCTGCTCCGTCGGTGAGCTTCGCGTATCCGGTGGCGGGGAAGATCGGGCTGAGGATTGCCAGCGGGATCACCAACGCCAACGCAACGATGAACGGCGGCACCGCGATTGCCACACTCGAGAACACGGTCAGACCCCGGTCCAACCACGAGTTCGGCTGCACCGCAGCGGCGATGCCCGCCGGCAGTCCGACGGCCACCACGATCATCATCGTCACGAGTGTGAGCGAGAGGGTCACCGGAAGCCGTTCGGCGATGATCTGCACCACCGACTGAGTGCTGTAGAGCGAGGTCCCCAGGTCTCCGGTCAGCGCCCCACCGAGCCAGTCGAGGTACCGCACGATCAACGGTTGGTCCAGCCCGAGCGCCTGCCTGGTCTGTTCGATCTGCTCGGCGCTGGCATTGTCACCGGCCAGCGCCGTCGCCGCATCCCCCGGAACGAGGTCGACGAGCGCGTAAACGAAGAAGCTGACGAACAACAACATCGGGATCGCCGAGGCGATCCGCTTGGCGATCAGGGTCACCATCAGGACTCCTTTGCGGTGCCGACCATCGCCGACGCGGCACGAACCGCGCCGGCTTCGGCTCGTCTGCCGAGGAAGTGCGCCCGCGGATCCGGGATCGCCTCCAGCAAGGTCTTGGTGTAGGCGTGCTGCGGATCGGTGAAAACCTGCTCGGTGGGGCCCATCTCCACGATCACACCCTTGCGCATCACGGCGACGCGGTGCGCGAGGAACCGCACGAGCGACAGGTCGTGCGAGACGAACACATATGCCAGTCCTCGCTCGCGTTGCAGGTCGATGAGCAGGTTGAGCACCTGCGCCTGAATCGAGACGTCGAGTGCCGCCACGGGTTCGTCACACACGATGAAATCCGGCTCGGTGGCCAGCGCGCGCGCAATCGCGATGCGCTGCAACTGTCCGCCCGAGAACTCACGTGGGTACTTGTCGAGCTGGTCGGCCCGCAGCCCGACCCGCGCCAGCAAGTCGGTCACCGCGGCGTCGCGTTCCATCCCCTTCAAACCGCGGTGGATTGTGAGCGGCTCACCGACCGCCTCGCGGATGGTCATGTGAGGATCGAGAGACGAGAACGGATCCTGGAAGATCATCTGAGCCCGTTGCCGGAACTCACGCAACTCCGCCCTGGACAGACCGAGAACATCGCGACCGTCGAACACGATCGATCCCGAGTCCGGTTCGATCAATCGCAGTGCAAGACGGCCGACGGTGGACTTGCCTGCACCGGATTCCCCTACGATCCCGACGGTCTCGCCCCTCTCGACGGTGAAGGAGACACGATCGGTCACCGTGGTGCGTTCACGCACCCGACCGAGCAGGTTCCGCTTCACCGGATAGGTCTTGACGAGATCCGACACCTCCAGCAGCGGTCTCATCCCGTGATCCCCTCCAACACCAGATCATTCGCACGAACACATCGCACCGCACGCGTGGACTCGGCCGCCGCACCCGCGAGTGGTACGGGACCGGCGTCGCATTCCGGACCCGCGTGGGGACATCTCGGCGCGAACCGGCACGAATCCGGCCAGTCCCACGGCGCAGGTACCGCTCCCGCGATCGCCTGCAGCGGAGCCGACCGGTCCCGGTGATCCGGGATCGCATCGAGCAGGCCCTGGGCGTAAGGGTGCTGCGGGGACAGAAACAGATCCTCGACCGGTGCGGACTCGATCACCTGTCCGGCGTACATCACGTTGACGGCGTCACACATCTGCGCGACGACTCCGAGGTCGTGGGTGATGAACAGGATCGCAACCTCGAACTGCTGCTGCACCTCACGCATCAGGTCGAGCATCTGCGCCTGCACGGTGACGTCCAGGGCGGTGGTCGGCTCGTCGGCGATCAGCAGTTTCGGTCGGCACACCATGGCGATCGCCAGCATCACCCGCTGACACATCCCACCGGAGAACTCGTGCGGGTAGGCGTCGGCGCGTCGCGTAGCATCGTCGATCCCCACGGCATCGAGCATCTCCACCGCTCGTGCCCAGGCGGCCTTCCGACCCACCCGTTCGTGCCTGCGCACGACCTCCGCGATCTGCGACCCGACCGTGAAGGCCGGGTCCAAGCTGCGGCGCGGTTCCTGAAAGATCATCGACACTTCCGTGCCGCGCACATCCGCCAGCTCGCGATCGGTCATGCCGACCAACTCACGGCCGGCCACCCGGATCGACCCCGATATCTTCGACGTCGCGGAGGGCAGCAACCCCATCGCCGCGAGCGACGTCACCGTCTTTCCAGACCCGGACTCCCCCACTACACCGACAACCGAACCCGCCGGAATCGACAGATCTATTCCGTCGACCACCCGGGTCCACCCATGGTCGGTGACGAAGTCCACGGACAACCCCTCGATTCGCAATACCGGCTCTGCATCAGCGGGCGCCGACGTCAGGCGTCCAACGACATCGATACTCATGCAACAACTCCCGAACTCTGAGTGCCTGCGGCCCCTGTGGGCCTGCGGCAAAGAAGGGACTGCAACGCCTAGAGGTGTGCGGGCTACTTCGCCACGCCGACGTGACGGAGGTCGGGGACACCTTGGATCTGGGACATCGCCATCTCAGTTGCCCCGATGACCTTGTCGGAATATGCGAACTGAGTGGGGGTGGCGCAGATGAAGACGTTCATTGCCTGCTCGGTTGCGATCGCCGCGGTGTCCTCGAGGTGTTGTGCGCGCTGATCCTCGGTGAGGGCCGGGTCGAACGCTCGATCCAAGGTCTCGTCGAAGCCGGCCGGACGGGGTCCGGGGAACAGCTGTGGCGTCCGGTACCAGTACTGGAACGACTGCAGCGAACTCGCCCGTGGCACTCGCCCGTTGAGGACCGCGTCGTACGCGTTTCCTTGTGCGAACCGCGAATTCATCTCAGCCTGATCGACTTCCTGATAGTTCACCTTGATCCCGATGTCTTCGAACTGGGATCGCACCGCGGTCGCGAGTTCGACCACCGGTGAAACCCGTGACGGTGCCAGCATCTCGATCTCGAGGTTGCCCACGCCCGCCGACTCGAGAATCTGCCGGGCTCGTTCGGGGTCGAAGTCGTATCGAATCGGCGGCTCGTCGAGGTATCCGACGGTTCCTGGCGTGGCGGCCTGCGGATTGGGCGTGCACTGACCGTGCATGATCGACTTGTTGATGCCTTCCCGATCTATCGCGAAGTTCAGCGCCTGACGAACCTCCGGCCGAGCCATGTCGGCAGAGTTCGTGTTGACATTCACCACATACTCCGTGGAGGGCGGGTAGGAGTAGAGGTCGTATCCACGACCGAGATTCGACGCCTGGGTGTAGTCGACGGGCATGACGTATGCGAGGTCGATCTGGCCGGAACGCAACGCGTTGATTCGCGCGTTGCCGTCCGCGAAACCGGTGATGGTTATCCGCTCCGGCAACTGCGCGGACGGGTCCCAATACCCCTCCCTCCGCACGTACGAGACCGAATCACCGACGCGCAGGGTGTCCAGTTTGTACGGGCCGGATCCGACCGGACGCAGGTCGAGATCCGGGTTGTTCACGGCGTTGGGACTGATGAGCATCCCCTCGACCCCGGACAGGACGTACGGCAGGTCCGAGGCAGGCCGGTTCGTTCGTATCGTCACCGTCGACGGATCGACAGCGTCGATGCCCTCGATCATCGAGAAGAAGCTCGAAACTGTCGATCCCGGTAGATGAATGGCACGTTCGAGCGAGGCCTTCACGGCTACCGAATCGAGCTTCGCTCCATCAGAGAAGGTGACGTCGTCACGAAGGGTGAAGGTGACGGATCGGCCGTCCGGCCCGAATTCCCACCGGGTCGCAACCATCGGGGCGAGCACCGCCCCCTGCTCACCGTTCACGATCTGGGTGAGGCGGTCGTAGAGCGGCGTGAGGTACGGATATGCCGCGACGGTCGACGGAACCGTGTGGGGATCCACCGGTCGAGGCGGGAGGAAGTAACCCACCCGCAGATGCCCGGCCGGGTTGGCATCGGACGCCTCGAGCCCCGTAGCTGTTCCCGGTTGCGCGGCGGGTTGGCCACCGCATCCAGTCACCGCCAAAGCAAGAACCACAGCGGTACCACAGACTTTTACACCCAGAGATCTCACGGGTCATTCCTCTCGCAGAAGTGCAGTGTGTGGGCGAAACATGCCGAGATGAGAGCCCATCAGGACCGCTGTACGGCTCTCGAGAAGTTCAGCGAAAATTGTTAGAGCTCAGTCACCTTGACTCGGCAGGACCGATCTTCCCGACGATCGACCGAAGGTCATCGCGACGTCGCCTCGACGCCCGAGGGAACTCCGTCCTTGCCGACGGGCAGATGTTCGACCTCGTCGTCGCGCAGCTCCCGCGTCCAGGCCGCGAACTCGAGCAGGATTCCATCGGGATCGAAGAAGTACATCGACCTCATGTATGTGCCGTCGTGAAGCTCCGGGGAAAAGCCCCACTTGCTGTCGTCGTGATTCAGGATCGGCGCAGTCTCGACTCCCTCCGCCTCCAGCTTCGACTTGTACTCCTCGAACTTGTCGGCCGGAATCTTGAACGACACGTGGTTCATCGATCCATGTGCGGTCGCGATGTCGCCGGCCCCGGGCAGAGCGATCGGAGAGGCGATACCGGGGCTCTTCTTCGGGGCGCCGTCGAACCAGAAGAACGCAAGGAACTGGCCGCCTCCCATATCGAAGAAGAAGTGCTGCCCTCCCTTGGGCAGGGCGATGGTCTTGGAGAGCTTCATGCCCAGCACATTCGTGTAGAAGTCGACGGTGCGTTCCATGTCCTCACACACGAGCGCCAGATGACATACTCCGCCAATCTCAAACTTGTTGTTACTCAATTAATTTACCTTTCCTTTGGATCGATTGTCATTCGAATGTCATCCGGAGACGCGCCAGCCGTCGACGACGCCACTCACCGAACGACCTTCCCGAGCGCGTGTCGCGGGCCGGCCTTCCCGACCTGCCACTGGTGCCGACGGTGTGCACACCTCGATCGGTGGACCGTTGGCCACGGGTCCAAGAACCTTGGATCTAACATTGAATAGGTTCTGCTACAACGATTTTCGGTGTCAGCGAATCCACAGGTTAGACGGCGCCTCAACGCGCCGACCGGGGAGCCGAGCTGGCGTAGCTGCGCGGTGGGTCGGCGGTCGCCCCACGCAGTCGGAGCCCTACAGCTGAAAACGCTGTCCGATCCACTCAGCAATCACGTCAGCGACGTCCGGGCGGGTGTCGGTGGGCCGGTCGAAGTAGTGATCACCCGGGATCACCACAGCACCCTTGTCCACCGAGGCAAATCCACCCAGGAGCGCCTCGGCATCACTGGGAAACACCCCAGTGTCTGCGGCACCGTTGACGACGAAACTCGGCACCGAAATGTTTGCCAGGTGAGGACCGGCGTTGCACTGCGACGTCTCCTGACTCCACATCGAGAGCCATGTTCGCAGCGTGCACGAGGTAACCAAACCCCATGTCGAGCCATTCGACTGCTTGGGCTCACCGTGGTAGCACCAGTTCGGCTTGCGACCGTTGGCGTCGATGGTCGGATCCACGAAGCGTGGGTCCGCCCAGGTCCGCGGCACCGTGAAGACACGATCGCGCTGGCCGACGGTCGCAACGCGCCGCAACTCCGACTTGGCCCACGCGGTGATCCGTGCGTTGCGGTCACGCTGCGCGTCCCGGTAGCGGGTCAGGAACTCGGCAGTGAACGGTCTCTCTCGCTCGGGGTTCCACAGGTCGAGTTCGGGATCGGTCAGTGTGGGGTCGTTCTCGTCGATGACCGCAGGATCGAGCTGACTGGTCAGTACGTCAGGGCGACCCTGGTGTGCGGCCAGGGCGATGAAGGCGTCGCCCGCTGTCAGGTCGTCGAGCCCGGGCGCTGGGCGCATCCCCGGTAGGGCAACGACATTCGGGGTGGTCGCGTGTGACTGGTACGCCGCCATCAGCGAGCACCCGCCGGAGTTGCCCAGGATGATCAGCGACTCCACGCCCATCTCCTCGCGTAGCCACCTCACCCCGACCCCGATGTCGACGAGCGCCCGATCGAGCAGGAAGTGCAACGGATCGTTGCGGAACCGGGTGTTCCAACCCAAGAACCCGATTCCGCGTGCAGCCAGGTGGTCGGCCAGATAGTGCTGAGAGAAGTCGACGTTGTAGTGGGTTGCGATCACGGCAACCTTCGGCCGAGTTCCCCGGGGGTGGTGGTAGACGCCCTGGCAGGGCCAGCCGCCGGCCCCGGCCCTGGGTTGCCCCGGCGCGGCCAGGCCGACGAACATGGTCTCGATCTCCGAGAGCTGCGTCATGTGTTTTCATGCCTCCATCAAGCGTTCGGATCTGTTGAACGGGAGCGCCGGTCAGGAACAGGACGAGCGAGGGCGGCTCCACGAGTTCGTCGTCATGCCGTGCTCGGTATGTCCTCCACAGTGAGGCCGAGCAATCTCAGGCTCTGCTCACGAACCTGACTCTTGAGAATCTTGTTGGACAAGCCGCGAGGGAGCGGATCATCTTGGAACAAGACATATTTGGGAGCCTTGTAGCGAGCCAGATGCTGACGGCAGTATTCGATCAGTTCGTCGGCGCTCGGACGTTCACCTGAATGCTGGTCTCGTCGCGCGATCAGGGCCGGCACCTCGCCCCACTTCTCGTCGGGGGCGGCGATGACCACGAGTTCGCTGATCCCGGGGTAGCCGGCGAGCACGCGCTCGATCTCCGCGGGGTAGATGTTGACCCCTCCTGAGATCAACATGTCCTTCGCACGGTCGACCACGTAGAAGTAACCATCGTCGTCCTGCCTCACGAGATCACCGGTACGGAGCCAGTCGCCGACCATCGCGTCGCTCGTTGCCGTCGGATCCTCCCAGTACCGCTCCATGATCTGAGGCCCGCGCAACCACAGCTCGCCGATCTCACCCGGGGCAACGTCCTCGCCTGAAACGTCCACCACCCTGGCCGTGGTCTGCGGCGTCGGGATACCGGTGGACCCCAATTTCGCCTCCGCCATCTCGCCCGACAGCGACAGGCACAACCCACCGCTTTCGGTCAATCCGTAGCCTTGGCACACGTGCAGCCCTCTGCGCCCGAACGCCTGCAACATCGCCACGGAGATGGCTTGGCCACCGGTGCCGAGCATCCGCAGACTGGACAGGTCGGTTGTCTCGAAGGTTGTGGCCTGAGTGAGCGCCTCGAGGATCGATCCAACCGCGATGAACTGGGTGATCCTGCGACGCTCGAAGACCTCGAGGGTCAGTTCCGGATCGAACTCGGCTTCGAGGACGGTCTGACCACCGACAGAGTAGAGCGGCATCCACATCGCGATGAGTCCGCCGGTGAAGGCCAGCGCATAGGGGAAGTACGTGCTGTCGGTCGAGTTCCACGCATCAATTGCGATCCGCTCGGCACACACCGCGAGCACATTGCGGTGACTGAGCACCGCACCCTTGGGTACGCCAGTCGTTCCCGACGTATAGCAGATGAACGCCGGATGGTCCCCCGCGAAATCTGCCAACGGATCCTCGGGCGCGGATGCACTGACGACCTCTTCGAACAGGCTCTCGCCTTGGCGGGGCGCGGTTGTCACGATGCACCGAAGCCGGCCGACTGACTGTTCGTACTCGAGGAGCGGGTCCAGCATCCCGCGGTCTGCAACGATGGTCGTCGTACCACTGCGGTCGATGATTTCGGCCAGCTCCGCGGGTGCCAGTCGGTAGTTCAGCGGCACGAAAATGGCGCCCAACTTGAAACATGCCAGCACCGTCTCGCAGAATTCGACAGAGTTGGGGACCAGCGTCGCCACCCGATCGCCGAGCCCAACGCCGAGGCCGCGCAGCCCCTGCGCCAGCCTCGAGGTCCGGTCGTCAAGTTGTGCCCACGTGAGTTCGCGATCGCCCATCACGATCGCCATGCGTTCCGGGTCGCGCTTCGCCCAGTACCGGAGTGGTCCAGCAAGATTCATGTGTCCTCCCAACAGTCTTCAGTTGCGAACGAGGCGTCGGATGCTCCCGTCGCCGTCGCATCCGACGACGATCGACCCGTCCGGCGCGATGATCACCGACGACCGGCGACCGTCGCCGGCCTGCACCTGGGGCAGGCCTAGCGGGAGATCGGTGGCCACCACCTCGCGTCGGTCACCGTCGAGGCTCACGCATACGATCTGACGCGCGCCTTGGTCGGCGATCACCACACAGTTGTCGGTGAGAGCCACGCCATGAGGTCGGACGAATCCGGTCAGCAGACGCGGTTCACCCTCGCCGAGGACTGACACCGATCCTGCGGTCTCGTCACTGACGACGATCACACCGCGGTCGCCGGTGATCCCGGTGACAGTCGCGAGCCCCGACGGGCGCCGCGACTTCACGGTGCCGTCCAATTCAAGGACGACGATGTCGCCGCGCCGCATCCCGACCAACAACAGGCCGTCACCGACACCGACGGCGTTCACCCCGTCGGCATCCTGTGCGAAGTACTCGGAGTTCGCTCCGCTCAGGGATCCGAAGATCTTGACCCACTCGCCCGAGTCGTCGACACGGCGGAACACCTCGCCGGCCTGACTCAGCGCCACGACGACGCCCGCGACCTCGACGACACCGACGGCAGCGAACGGCTGGTCGAGAAGTAACCGGCTCACCCGCTCGAGGTTGCCTTCGCCGTCGACCCGGCAAATGCTCCCGTGGTCGGCCGCGACGAAACCCTCGGCTGCGCTGGCGACCTGGTACGGCCCCAGGAACGAGCCCGCCGAGAGCACCTTGTCGAGCTCACCGGTCTCCATCGAGTACCGAGCCACGCTCGCCTCGACGAAGTTGGAGACGTAGATATAGCCGCGTGCATCGATGTCGAAATTGTCGATGCCGGGGGCGAGGCTCACCAGCCGCTGCCGCTCGCCGGTTTTCAGGTCCACCGCCGTGACCTCACCGATGCTCGCCTGTGCCACGACAAGTCGACCATCGGGGGCGAATTTGACCGCGGTCGGGTGCGCAAGGCCGTCGACCACCTTCTCGACCGCCCCCGACTCCGGATCCACGGCCAACACGGTCCCCGCGAAGACCTGCGGCATGTACAGCCGGCGATCGGGGCCCATCGCCAGGGCATTGAGCCAATCCAGACCCTCGGCGATCACCCGGACCTGGTTCCGCTGGTGTCGGTCGATCTCGAGGACCCGACCACCCTCGCGCATCTCGTCGACGTACAACCGGTCGGTCTCGGGGTCGACGGTGATTCCGTTCACCGCCGGGCAGTCGTCGACCAGCACGAAGTACGTGCCGTCGGCGCGGCGACCGCTCACGCGTCCGTTCATCGTCTCGGCCGCGTAGACGGTCCCCTCGGAGTCGAAGGCGATGTCGTCGGGACCCCGGAGCTCCGAGCCCATCGGCGAGACTGTCGACAGGACGTCGTTGTCCGCATCCCACGCCGAAAGGTGTTCGCCCACAAGCTCCGAGACCCACAGGCTCCCGTCGGCGTGGACCCGCACCCCGTTGGCCCCGAAGAGCCGGGCAGGCTCCCGGACTGTGTCCATCGACCACCCTGGTGCCGCACTCGGCGAGGTATCCAGGTAGAGCTCGAAGCGGGACACCGCCCGGTTGCCGGGCGGCCTACTCATCGGACACCTGCGCCGACCCGACGAGAGCATCCGAGAACACTGCCTTGCGCTTCTGACGGAAGGCGAGTTCTCCCTCGGCCAGGTCCTGGCTCAGGACACAGACGACCTGCGTGCGGTCCTCCATGGTCAACGCGGCCTCCAGGCTGCCTATCTCCTGAGAGGCATTGAGCGCCTCCTTCGACATCCGCAGGGCCAGCGGCGCCTTGGCCGCGAGCACCTGAGCCACCTCGACTGCGGCGTCCACGACACCGTCGGGACAAATGCGGCTCACGAAGCCGATGCGCTCAGCCTCGTCGGCCTGCACCCGGCGTCCGGTCATCAGGATCTCCGTTGCGCGGCCACCGATGATCCGGGGGAGCAGATAGCTCGCACCCATCTCCGAGACCGACTGACCGATGTTGATCTGGGCCGCGGAGAAGTACGCCTCCGGCGCGGCCAGCCTGATGTCACTCGCCATCGCGATCGAGAAGCCCCCGCCGACGGCCGGCCCGTTGACGGCCGCGATCACCGGCTGCGGGATGCGACGCAACCGCGCCACCACGCCGGAGTACCACGACTGGATGGCCGCCCAGTGCCGATTCGGGTCGTTCTCCACGCCGGTCGGGAACACTTCACCCGACAGGTCGGCCCCGGAACAGAAACCGCGGCCGGCACCGGTGAGCACGACGACCTTGACGTCGTCGGCGCGCACCAAGGAATCAAGGTGTTTGGTGAGCTCGATGATCAGACCGGGGTTGAGGGCGTTGAGCCTGCTGGGGCGGTTCAGCGTGATCTGCTGAACACCCGGAGCGGGGCTCGAAACGAGAATCGGGTCATCCACGGTCTTCATAGGGACTCCATTCAACGGCGGTGGGCCCGAATCCGTCTCATGCGGCGGCCCGACCGCTTGGTCGGAAATTTCGATACCGATCACGCGGCCCACCTGCCCGGTCGGCTCACTTGTCGTGCTCGGTTGGAGGAGAGCATGGCACGAGTTCATTGACGCCACAAGAGGTTCCAGAAAATACTTCTGGAGATCAGAATCTGCTGCTATGTTCGTGATGCGACGCGACCAACAGGGACCTCACCCTGACGATCCCGCTCCCTCCGGCGGCACCCTCTGCCGCCCAAATCCATACTTGGAGGAGACATGAAACTCGGCCTGAACCTTGGCTATTGGGGATCTGGAAGAGATGACACTCTCGACCTCGTGCGACTCGCAGAGGACGTCGGATTCGACTGCGTGTGGGCCGGCGAGGCCTATGGGTCCGACGGCATCACTCCCCTTGCCTGGCTTGCCGGACAAACGTCCAAGATCGGACTCGGCACCGCCGTCCTCGGCATGGCCGGCCGCTCACCCGCTCTCACGGCACAGACCGCGGCCACGATGGACCATCTCTCCGACGGCCGATTTCGACTCGGTCTCGGTATGTCCGGTCCACAGGTCGTCGAAGGCTGGCACGGCATCCCCTACGGCAAGCCGATGAAGCGCACCAGGGAGTACGTCGACGTGGTCCGGCAGGTGCTCCGCCGAGAGGCTCCTCTCGAACACCACGGCACCTACTACGACATCCCCTACACGGGGAGCGACGGAAACGGCCTGGGCAAGCCACTCAAGATGATCCTGCATCCCCGGCGAGAGAACCTGCCGATCTACCTCGCGGCGATCGGGCCTCGCAACATCGAACTTGCCTGCGAGATCGCCGACGGATGGTTCCCGGTGTTCTTCTCCCCGCGCCGGTTCGACGCGATCGTTCCCGCCGGGTTCACACCCCGACCCGACTTCGACCTGTGCCCGATTGTCGACGTGGTCGTGGGGGACGACGCCGCCCAGTGCCGGGCCCAGGTCAAGCCGAGTATCGCGCTCTACGTCGGCGGCATGGGGGCCAGGGGAAAGAACTTCTACAACGACGTCGCATGCCGGTACGGATACACCGACGCGGCAGTGAAGATCCAGGATCTATACCTTGCGGGGCGGAAGGAGGAGGCGATCGCCGCAGTTCCGGACGAATTGGTCGACGACATCGCACTGTGCGGCCCTCCCGAACGGATCAAAGAACTGCTCGACTCGTGGACGTCGGCACCGATCACATCCATGTCCCTCATGACCCGACAGCCTGAGGCGGTTCGTCTCATGGCCGACCTCCTCACCTAGGCGGCACATCGTGCAATTCGGTTTCACCCCAGAGCAGGCTGCACTCCGCGACAGCGTCGGTCGATTCCTCGACACCGCCGATCGGCAGCAGGTACGAACACACATGGATGCCGGCCTCCGCTACGACGAAGCGGCCTGGCGCCGAGCGGCAGACGAGCTCGGCCTGATGTCGGTCCCGATCCCGGTCGAGTACGGCGGGGCCGGGGGCGGGCTGGTCGAACTCGCAATCGTCCTCGAGGAGTTCGGTCGCCGTCTCGTCAGGTCGCCGTACCTGGCCAGTGTCGGCCTTGCTTCCACTGCGCTCCTCGCAACCGACGACGCCGCCGCGTGCGCCGACTTCCTCCCCCGGATCGCCGACGGCGAGCTGATAGCCACATTCGCGCTCCCTGTGGGGGTCGGGTCGATGGCGAACCTTCCGGTCCACGCGTCGGACGACGCGCGACTGACCGGCGTCGCCGCAGCGGTAATCGATGCTGAGTCCGCAGGTCTGTTGATCGTGCCGGCGCGCACGAGTACCGGTACCGCTCTGTTCGCGGTCGAGCGCGGAGTCGTCGACGCGTCCGAAGGCGAGGCCACGCCCTACGATCTGGTCACCCGATCGAGCCTGATCCGCTTCGACGACACCCCGGCCGTCCGACTCGGTGCGACCGTCGCGGACGTGGTCGAGCGGGCGTTCGCGCTCGCGAACATCGCGTTGGCCGCCGAACAACTGGGAGGCGCACAGGCCTGCCTGGATGCGTGTGTGGAGTACGCGAAGACGAGAACACAGTTCGGACGGGCAGTCGGGTCCTTCCAGGCGATCAAGCACCGGTGCGCGGACGTACTGCTCAAGATCGAGGGCGCACGCTCGCTCGTCTATCACGCCGCATGGCTCGCCGACCAGGGCGCTACGGAGGAGCTCGCGCTGGTCGCATCGATGACGAAGGCGTGGTGCTCGGACACCTACGTGCAGGCGGCCGAGGCAAACCTCCTGACCCACGGCGGGATCGGGTTCACGTGGGAACACGACGCGCACCTGCATGTCCGCCGCGCCCGGAGTCGCGCAATGACTCTGGGAAGTCCCGACGATCACCGCGACGCGGTCGCCGCCCGCCTTCTGCTCGCTGAGACCCCCTAGGAGCAACCATGGATTTCGCTGATTCGCCCGCCGACGTCACCTACCGCGAGCAAGCCGCGAAGTGGCTCGCCGCGAACGCCCCCGACTTCGAGGAGCCGGACACCGGCAGATTGACCGTGTTCGGCGCTCGTACCGCCGAGGAGTCAGTTCGCCACGTGGAGCATGCACTCGCCTGGCAGGCACGCAAACACGCGGAGGGCTGGGCGGGGATCGGCATCGCGAAGGAGTACGGCGGCGCGGGCGGTGACGTCCCCCAGAAACTCCTGTTCGCCGAAGAGGAGGGTCGATTCCGCCTGCCGCTCGACGCCCAGTCGGTCACGATGGGAATGATCGTGCCGACCCTTGCCCGGTGGGGAACCGCCGAGCAACGCACGCGCTACCTGACGCCGCTCCTAGCCGGCAAGCAACTCTCGTGCCAGCTGTTCTCCGAGCCGGACGCCGGTTCCGACCTCGCCGCCATCCGGACCACCGCCCGGCGGACCGCGGACGGCTGGCGGATCAACGGACAGAAGATCTGGACGTCCTACGCCCAGTACGCATCCTTCGGCTATCTGCTGGCCCGCAGCGAGGATGCTCCGCGGCACCACGGCCTGACCGCGTTCCTGGTCGACCTGAAGCAACCGGGAGTCACGGTTCGGCCGCTGAAGCAGGCGACCGGCGCGCATACCTTCAACGAAGTCTTCTTCGACGACGCGGAGGTCGCGGCCGACGCGGTTCTCGGCGAGCCCGGCCAGGGGTGGGAGGTCGCGATGACCACCCTGATGGCCGAGCGCTACTCGCTGGAGCCGGATATCGTTGGCGCGCAGCCACTTCTGGAGCTGCTCCGTGCCAGCGATCACCGCAGCGACCCGACGATCCAACGACAGTTCGTCGACGTGCACACGATCCAGCACATCCTCGGCATCCTCAAGCTCCGGCTGCGCACCGCCGCCAACGAGGGCCGTCCGCCCGGGGCGGAGGGCTCGATCACGAAGCTGCTCTCGACCGAGGGCCAGTACCTTGCCGCGGACACCGCACTGCGCGCCCTCGGCCCGGACAGCGTCCTCGAGAACCCCTGGACCGAGCTGCTCACCGGTGCCCTCGGCCTGCGGATCGGCGGCGGAACCGACGAGATCATGAAGAACGCGATCGCCGAACGCGTCCTGGGACTCCCGCGTGAACCACGCGTCCAACAGCAGTGAGAAAGGCTCCTGACGATGACCGATGACGTGAACGTCCCCCGCAAGCTCCGTGCCGTCGGGATCGCGGGCAGCCTCCGCGCCGGTTCCTACAATCAGCTGTTGCTCGACAACGTCATCCGGCTCTGCCCGGATGATCTGGTGATCGACCCGTTCACCCGGATGGCGGAGATTCCGCTGTTCAACGAGGACCATGCCCGCCAGGGTGAACCTCCCGCGGTGGCCGAGCTGCGAGAGGCCGTACGCGCTGCCGACGCGATCGTCATCGCGACCCCCGAGTACAACTACGGTGTCCCCGGGGTGCTCAAGAATGCGCTCGACTGGATCTCGATGCCACCGGGCAACTCCGGACTCGAGGGCAAGGCCGTCGCCCTCGTCGGTGCATCGCCGAGCATCCTCGGCACGGCGCGCGCGCAATCCCAATTGCGTCAGTCCTTCGTGTTCACCCAGTCCCATGTGGTGAACCATCCGGAGGTCTTCGTCACCCGAGCGCACACCCGTTTCGAGGACGGCAACCTCATCGACCCCGGGGCCACGAAGCTCATCGGACAGCTGCTGGCGAACACCGTGAGGCTGGTACGTACCCTCCGGTCGACCAGCGATCACACCACCGCCCCGGGAGCCACGCTGTGAGCGGTCCCCTCGCCGGAGTACGCGTGCTCGAACTCCAGGGCATGGGTCCGCTGCCCTTCGCAGGGATGCTGCTCTCCGATCTCGGCGCGGACGTCGTACGCATCGACCGTGTGGCACCGCGCGCCGACGCGCTCGTCGAACACGAGCCGGTTGCCAGAGGCCGCCGGTCCGTGGCCCTCGATCTCAAGAATCCCGACGCCGTCGCGACCTTCCTCCGTCTCTGCGAGAACGCGGATGCCGTGATCGAGGGCTTCCGTCCCGGTGTTGCCGAACGCCTCGGTATCGGTCCCGAGACTTGCCGTGTACGCAACCCGCGTCTGGTCTACGGGCGTATGACCGGTTGGGGCCAGGATGGCCCCCTCGCCCAGACCGCCGGCCACGACATCAACTACATCGCGCTCGCAGGCGCGCTCCACGGCATCGGGACACCCGAACGCCCAGTACCGCCCGGCAACATCGTCGGTGACTTCGCCGGCGGCGGCATGGTGCTCGCCCTCGGTGTGGTCAGCGCGCTCCTCGCGGCGAGGTCGTCCGGGCAGGGGCAGGTGGTCGATGCGGCAATCGTGGACGGGGCAGCGCTGCTCACCACCGCGATCCACGAACTCATCGCCTCCGGGGAATGGTCCGAAAAGCGGGGCAGCAATGTCCTCGACGGCGGTGCCGGTCACTACGACGTGTACGAGACGTCGGACCACCAGTTCGTCGCGATCGGCGCCCTGGAGTCCCGGTTCTACGACGAACTGTGCGTCCGTCTGGGAATCGAGGTCGACCGCACCGCCGACCCGGCGGCGACGCGGTCCACCTTTGCCGAGTTGTTCGCGACCCGGACCCGGCAGGAGTGGTGCGACCTGCTCGAGGGCACCGACGCATGCTTCGCCCCGGTGCTCAGCCCGACCGAGGCGGCCCGGCATCCGGCGAACCGCGCCCGGAATGTCTTCGTCGAGATCGGCGGCGTCACACAACCGGCCCCGGCCCCGCGGTTCTCCCGCACGCCTCCCCGGACCCCGACGCCCGGGGCAGCGCCGGGTGCACATACTCGTGCCGTCCTGAGCGAGTGGGGCCTCGACACTGCAGAGATCGACGATCTCCTCGCCTGCGGCGCGGCCGGCCAGCGCCCGCATCAGCCGTGAACGAAAGGAACAGTCGAATGACCAACGAGCGCTTCAGCGCCGACGATCGTGCGGAGATCATCGAGACCTGCACGAAGATGACGTACTACATCGACGAGCGCCGGTGGGCCGACCTCCACGAGATCTTCACCCAGACCATCACTCTGGACTACGTGGGCGTCTTCGGCGGTGCTCCGACCGACACTCCCCGCACCGACTACGTCAGGAACGCCGAGCGTCTGCTCGGCAACCTCGACGCGACGCAACACCAGGTGTCCGGGCACCTCGTGAGCGGCTCGGGTGACGAGGCCAGGTGCATCTCCCAAGTGGTGGCCACCCACGTGAAGCCCAACAACAGCGGTGGACCGCTGTGGACCTCCGGAGGTCAGTACGACATGGGTCTCCGGCGAGGTGAGGACGGCTGGCGGATCAGCTCGGTGCGCGCGGTCCAGCGGTGGTGCACCGGCAACCGCGAGGTGATGAGGCTCGGCAAACGCGACGTGTAGTCCCACGTGCCCCGCCCGGGGGTCGTCGACCGGAACGGTTCGACGGCCCCCGGGCGTTTCGCTGTGCCTACCGTCAGTGCGGGCACCGCACGCTGTCCCTCTCCCGCCGGTAGACCCCCATCAGCTCCGTCGTGGATGTGTCCCCATCGGAGACCGCGACGCCGACATCGCACAGGTCGGCCGTCAACTCGAGTGCAGCCTTCTTGCCGAGTTCGACACCCCACTGGTCGAAAGAGTTGATGCCCCATATCGTTCCCTGCACGAAGACCAGGTGCTCGTAGAGCGCGATCAACTGCCCGAGGACCGATGGTGTGAGCCGGGGCGCGAGGATCGTCGTCGACGGACGGTCCCCGGACATAACCTTGTGCGGAACGAGTTCCTGCGCAACACCTTCGGCCTCGATCTCCGTCGCGGAGCGGCCGAACGCCAGGACCTTCGCCTGGGCGAACATGTTCGCGACCAGCACATCGTGCATCGACCCGTCAGGGTCGAGTTCCGCGACGCCGGCTGCCGAATTCACGAACCCGATGAAATCCACGGGAACCAGACGGGTGCCTTGATGGAGAAGCTGATGGAAGGCGTGCTGCCCGTTCGTTCCGGGCTCACCCCAGTAGATTTCGCCGGTCCGGGTGCCCACACCGGTGCCGTCGGATCGGACCGACTTGCCGTTGGACTCCATCACCAACTGCTGGAGATAGGCCGGAAACCTCGCGAGGTCGTTCGCGTACGGCAGTACCGCGTGTGTGTCGGCACCGAAGAAGCTCGCATACCAGACACCGAGCAGTCCGAGCAGCACGGGCGCGTTCGATTCGAGCGGCGCGGTGCGGAAATGCTGATCCATTCGCCTGAACCCGGTCAGGAACTCGCCGAACTGTTCGGGCCCGATGGCGACCATGAGACTGAGTCCGACGGCCGATCCCAACGAGTAGCGGCCGCCGACCCAGTCCCAGAAGCCGAACATGTTCGCTCGCTCGATGCCGAACGCTTCGACTCGTTCGACATCACTCGATACCGCAACGAAATGCAGGGGTACAGCGTCCTCCCCGAGCGCATTCGTCAACCAACGGCGGGCCGCGGTTGCATTGGTCAGGGTTTCCAGAGTCGAAAACGTCTTCGAAACCACCACGAAGAGAGTGGTTTCCGGCTCGAACCCGGCCAGCGCGGAGGCCAGGTCCGCGGGGTCGACATTCGACACGAAGCGCACGTCCGGGCCGTCGACACAGGACCGCAGGGCGCGGTATGCCATGGCGGGGCCGAGGTCGGATCCGCCGATTCCGATGTTCACGACGGATCGGATTCGACGGCCCGTTGCGCCACGCCACCGGCCGGATCGGAGGCGATCGGCAAAGTCTGCCATTCGGTCGAGAACCTCATGCACGTCGTCGACGACGTGCTCACCGTCGACGACCAGTCGGGCGCCCCGAGACGCTCGCAGTGCCGTGTGCAGCACCGCCCGATCCTCGGTGCTGTTGATGCGCTTGCCGTCGAACATCGCCTCACGGCACCGTTCGACACCGGCCGATCGTGCCAGCGCGGTCAACAGGTCGAGCGTCTCCGCTGTGACGAGGTGCTTACTGAAGTCGATGTAGAGATCGCCGGCGCTCACGGTGAGGCGGCGGCCGCGGCCCGGGTCCGATGCGAACAGTGTGCGCAGATCGGTCGACGCGATTGTGCACTGATGCGCCGTGAGCTCCTGCCACAACGCGGATTTCGTGACATCGACGGCGGTCATGACAATGCACGCAGCCGCGGTGCCAGGTCGCGCTCGAACAGCTCCAGGAACCGGCGCTGGTCGTGGCCGGGGGCGTGGAAGACCAGGTGGTTCAGGCCCGCGTCGGTGTACTGCTTGACCTGCTCGACCGCC
>Ga0105243_10001459_pt1 | contig 20764 bp, 21 predicted proteins | sample KBSM34metaG_FD_81525 | JGI IMG/M metagenome (GOLD analysis project Ga0105243, IMG submission 81525) | Miscanthus rhizosphere microbial communities from Kellogg Biological Station, Michigan, USA - KBS M3-4 metaG | ecosystem: Host-associated > Plants > Roots > Rhizosphere > Soil | place... | reverse complement strand
TGCCCGCTGGTCGCTCACCTTTGCCCCGGAACCTCTGTCGACCGAACAGATCCAGCAGGTGCAGGGCAGCAACGTGCGCGTCTCGATTCCCGTTGGCGCCACCAACGGGAAGGTACTCTCGGTGCCGCTCGCGGCACTGTCCGCCGGAACAGGTGGCGAGGCACGCGTCGAGGTCGTCGTCGGTGACCCGCGTGACCCCGCAGCCGACACCCGGCTCGTGACCGTCAAAGCGGGTCTGTCCGCGAAGGGCGTGGTGGAGATCACTCCGACCGGCGGAGAGCTGGCCGAAGGCGACCTCGTGGTGGTCGGGAAGTGAGCGACGCGGACCACTCGAACCCTCATCCGCTCGTCGAGCTCCGCGATGTCACCCGGTCGTTTCCGGGTCCCCCGGAAGTGCAGGCACTCAAGGGCATCAACCTCCGTGTGCAGACCGGTGATTACGTCTCCATCGTCGGGCCGAGTGGCTCGGGGAAGTCGACGATGCTCAGCATCCTCGGCCTTCTCGACCGACCGAGCGTCGGCGAGTACCGATTGGATGGGACACTCACCGGCGCCCTCGACGAGAATCAGCGAGCCGCCGTGCGCGCGCGGCGTATCGGCTTCGTCTTCCAGGCCTTCCACCTCATGCCCCGCCGGACGGTGCTCGACAACGTCCTGGTACCGATGCTGTACAGCGGTGTGCCCCGCGCCGAACGTGAGCCGCGGGCCCGTGCAGCGCTGGAACGCGTCGGTCTCGGCCACCGGATCGATTTCCTGCCGAGCCTGCTCTCCGGTGGTGAGCGCCAGCGCGTCGCGGTCGCGCGCGCCGTGGTGGGGCGTCCGAGCCTGCTGCTGGCCGACGAGCCCACGGGCAACCTCGATCGGTCGACCTCGGATGAGGTCCTGAAGATCTTCGACGAACTGCACGCCGAGGGACAGACGCTCGTCGTGATCACCCACGACGCCGAGGTGGCGGCACGGGCGGCACGGCGCGTGCGGATCTCCGACGGTCGCCTCGAAGAGGTGGCCTGACATGGGCCGGATGCGGTGGCGACTTCCCTTCCGGCGACGCGCGCGGCGATCGGGTGTCGATCAACCGGGCGTCGATCAACCGGGCGTCGGCGCCCTCGTGGCGCCTATCGCCCGCGCCGACCGATTCTCCACGACCGATCTCATCTCCGAGGCCACGGTGGACATCGGCGCCCGCCCCGGACGGCTGATCATGACCCTCGCCGGCACGGTGCTGGGCGTCGGTGCGCTCGTCGCAACTGTCGGATTCGCACAGACCGCAGCCGGACAGATCGCTCGGCAGTTCGATGCGGCCGCCGCGACCGGGATCGAGATCACGCCGGCGTCGGCCACCACGCGCGGTGGTACGCAGGTGGCGACGGCTCGCCTTCCTTGGGACTCCGTCGATCGCGTCGAACGCCTGGCCGGCGTCGAGTCCGCGGTGCTTCTGTCGGATGTCACCCTCACCGACGGTGGAACCGTGACCGCGGTACCGGTCAACGACCCGTCGGTCGCCCTCCCCGCGCCGCCGCCGATCGTCGCGGCATCCGCGGAGCTGCTCGACACCCTCGGTGGGGCAGTCACGACCGGGCGCATGTTCGACGTCGGACACGATCGCCGCGGAGACCGCGTCGCGGTGATCGGTGCACGCCAGGCCGAGCGACTCGCGATCAACCGCGTCGACAGTCAGCCGTCGATCTTCATCGGCGGCATCGCTTACGCGGTCGTCGGCATCGTCGACGGGTTCGAACGCCGCGCCGATCTGCTCGATGCGGTCATCATTCCCACCGGCGCTGCGCGTGCGGACTTCGGACTCGGGGGTCCGGGAAGCGTGCAGGCGCGGATCGTCGTCGGCGCGGGCCCGCAGGTGAAAGACCAGGCACCGCTGACGCTCAGTCCGGCCGACCCCGAGGCCGTCGAGGTCGCGGCGCCCCGCGCCGGGAGCGACCTGAGCCGCAATGTGCAGTCCGACGTGAACCTCGTCTTCGTGGCGCTCGGTGTCATCGTCCTTCTCGCCGGCGGACTCGGTATCGCGAACGTCACGATGCTGTCGGTGATGGAGCGAACGGCCGAGATCGGCTTGCGGCGCGCGCTCGGTGCGACCTCTCGTCAGATCGCCGGCCAGTTCGTCGTCGAGTCCGTCATCATCGGTCTGTTGGGCGGGATCATGGGTGCCGCGCTGGCGGTGTTCGGGGTGCTCACCGTGTCGGTCGTGGCCGGGTGGGTGCCGGTGCTCGACCCCCTGCTCGCGGTCGGCGGTGCGCTGCTCGGCGCGGTCGTGGGACTTGTCGCGGGCTGGCTCCCCGCACGTCGGGCGTCGCGCATCGAACCGGTGGTGGCGCTGCGCAGCTGAGGGGCGATGAGGCAGGATGCCGAGAGGGCGAATCGCTTTCGCGTCTCGACATCCGCGACGTAGACGACGAGCTGCAGATCCGTGTGGTCGGAAGGCCGCAGCTGATGGTGCTCGAACACGAGCCGGCCGAGCTCGGGATGCCGGAACACGCGCTCCCGGGAGACGAATCCCCTCACTCCGTGCTCGTTCCAGCGGGTGTCGAAGTCGACGCTCGCCGTACGGAGCCGTGAGATGAGGTCGCGGTAGCGGGGGTCGCCCAGTCGGGGGCCGGCCTCGGCACGGAACTCCGCGAGGAATCTCCTGCTCGTGTCGTCCCAGTCGTCGAGCAGCGATCGCACCGACGGGTCGGTGAAGACGAGCCACAGCAGGTTCCGGTCTTCCGACGAGGTCGTGGCCACCCCGGGGTACAGGCGCTCATACGCGCGGTTCCACCCGGCGATCCCCCAGTCGGGTGCGAGCGCATAGGCGGGATGGTCTTCGAGCGCGTCGAGGAAGCGCTGCACGTGGGCGGGTGCGACGTCCACGGCATCCGCCCGGGTCGCCGGCCGCGGCGCGAGGCCGACGAGGCTGAGGACGTAGTCGTGCTCCGCGTCGGTGAGGCGCAGCGCCGTCGCCACCGCGTCGAGCACCTGCCGCGAGGGGCGGATGTCGCGACCCTGCTCGAGCCACGTGTACCAGGTGACGCTCACGCCGGAGAGGTACGAGACCTCCTCGCGCCGCAGGCCCACTGCACGGCCGCGACCGGCGGCCGGAAGACCGTATGCGGCGCGGTCGAGGCGCTCGCGCTGCCGGCGCAGGAACGAGCCCAGCTCCTGCCGCTGCTGACGGCCGTCGTCGCGCGCGCTGTCCTCGGTCATCCCCCAAACCTAGTACTGCCACTACTAGGAGCAATGCAGTCTTCCTGTCGTGCGCTGCGGCATACACAGTGGAATCATGCCCACCCCTCTGCGCTCCCGTACGGTCACCCACGGCCGCAACGCCGCCGGCGCCCGCGCCCTCTTCCGGGCGGCCGGTGTCGACGCCGCCGACTTCGGCAAGCCGATGATCGCCGTCGCCAACAGTTTCACCGAGTTCGTCCCGGGTCACACCCACCTCCAGCCGGTGGGTCGGATCGTCTCGGAGGCGATCGCCGCCGCCGGCGGCATTCCGCGCGAGTTCAACACGATCGCCGTCGACGACGGCATCGCCATGGGGCACGGCGGCATGCTCTACTCGCTGCCGTCCCGCGACCTGATCGCCGACTCGGTCGAGTACATGGTCAATGCCCACCAGGCCGACGCGCTCGTCTGTATCTCGAACTGCGACAAGATCACGCCGGGCATGCTGATGGCGGCCCTCCGCCTCAACATCCCCACCGTCTTCGTCTCGGGCGGCCCGATGGAGTCCGGCCGGGCGACGCTCGTCGACGGCACCGTGCGCACGCTCGACCTGGTCGACGCGATCTCCGAGGCCGCCAACGACACGGTGTCGGATGCTGACATCCAGCGCATCGAGGAGAACGCCTGCCCGACCTGCGGCTCGTGCTCGGGCATGTTCACGGCCAACTCCATGAACTGTCTCGTCGAGGCGCTCGGCCTCGCTCTGCCGGGCAACGGCTCGGTCCTCGCCACGCACACGGCGCGCCGGGCCCTGTACGAGAAGGCCGGCGAGGTCGCGGTGCGGATCACGCGGGCCTTCTACGACGAGGACGACGCGTCGGTGCTGCCCCGCGCCGTCGCGAGCCCCGCCGCGTTCGCCAACGCCATGGCGATGGACATCGCGATGGGCGGGTCGACGAACACGATCCTCCACCTGTTCGCAGCCGCCCACGAGGCCGGCATCGACTTCGGTCTCGACGAGATCGACGCCATCTCGCGTCGCGTACCGTGTCTCGCGAAGGTCGCTCCCAATCCGGCGTACGGCCGGATGTACTACATGGAGGACGTCCACCGTGCCGGCGGCATCCCCGCGATCCTCGGCGAGCTGCACCGCGCGGGGCTGCTCAACGCCGACGTGTCGTCGATCTATGCGGCATCGCTCGACGCGTGGCTGGCCGAGTGGGACGTGCGCGGCGGCACCGCGTCCGAGGCCGCGCGCGATCTCTGGCACGCCGCCCCCGGCGGGGTGCGCTCCTCGAGCGCGTTCTCGCAGTCCGCGCGGTGGGCGAAGCTGGACGAGGATGCCGAGAACGGCTGCATCCGCGCGGTCGCCCACGCCTACTCGGCCGACGGCGGGCTCGCCGTGCTGCGCGGCAACCTGGCGGTGGACGGCGCCGTCGTGAAGACCGCGGGCGTCGACCCGTCGATCCTCGTCTTCTCCGGACCGGCCGTCGTCTGCGAGTCGCAGGAGGAGGCCGTCGCGAAGATCCTCGGCAAGAAGGTCCAGCCCGGTGACGTCGTCGTCATCCGGTACGAGGGCCCGAAGGGCGGTCCCGGCATGCAGGAGATGCTGCACCCCACGTCGTTCCTGAAGGGGCGCGGCCTGGGCAAGGTGTGCGCCCTGGTCACCGACGGCCGGTTCTCCGGCGGGACCTCGGGGCTGTCGATCGGCCACGTCTCGCCGGAAGCGGCCAGTGGCGGCATCATCTCTCTCGTCGAGGACGGTGACGTGATCGACATCGACATCCCGTCCCGATCGATGCGTCTGCGCGTCGACGACGACGAGCTGGAACGTCGCCGCGCGCGTCTGCTCGACGGTGGCGGGTACGTGCCCCGAGACCGTCAGCGGTCGGTGTCCCCCGCCCTGCGTGCGTATGCGGCGATGGCGACCTCGGCCGATCGCGGCGCGGTTCGCGACGTCGACGCCGTCGAACGCGCGCTCCGCGAACGCGCGCTGCACACCGCCGCGGTCTGACCTGCGTGTCCGACGTTTCGTCCTCCGTCTCGTCGGCGCGGGCAGCGTGCGGCATCCCGTCCTTCCGCGGTCGGGGGCCGTTGCCCACCGCACCGGCACTGAGAACGGAACCGTCTCGCGACGTCTCCCGCCGCGATAGCCCCGCCCGCTAGGCTCACGGAATGGACCTGCGGGTTGCGGCCTACGCCGTCGTCGTCGACGCGTCCGACCGCGTGCTGCTCGCCCACTGGCACCAGGGCCGTCGCGGCGCGTGGACGATGCCGGGCGGAGGGCTCGAGGCGGGTGAGGATCCGGTGGATGCCGCGCGGCGCGAGCTGTGGGAGGAGACCGGGTTCCGCGTGCGGATCGGCGAGCTTCTCGGCATCCACTCCCGCGTGATTCCCGCGAGCCGGCGCATCCACGCCGACGACACCGAGCCGCTGCACACCCTCCGCATCATCTACCGCGCCGAGATCACCGGTGGTCAGCTTCGTCACGAGCAGAACGGCTCGACCGATCGGGCCGAGTGGTTCCCGCTCGCGGCTCTGCCCGAGCAGCGCGTGCGGCTCGTCGACATCGCCCTCGCGATGGCCGCCCCCGCCTGACCTCGCCCGCCCGCCCGTCCACCCGCGAGACAGCAGTGGTGCACCGAGACAGCGGCGGCCCGCTGCTGTCTCGGTGCAGGGATGCTGTCTCGCGGTCAGGGTGCGGGTGCGGGTGCCGCGGGCTGGGAGATGTCGGCGACGGTCGCAGCGTAGGCGGCGATGAGGTCGTCGGCCTCCACGAAGAGGCTGTACCCGTGAGCGCCGGCGCCCATCGCGATGCGCCTGCCGACGATGGACTCGTCGGCGTACACCGGCCAGTCGGTGGTGCTGCCGATCGGGACGATCGTTCCGCGCTCGTAGCCTGTGGCCGCGAGAGCCAACTCGGGCTCCGGCAGCCGCAGCTTGTTCACCCCGACCAGTGCCCGCAGCTTCGGCCACGAGATCGCGAGATCGCCGGGGATCAGCGCGAACAGGTAGCTGTCGTCCGACTTCTTGACCACGAGGGTCTTCACGATGTCGGCGGGCTGCAGACCGAGAAGTCCGGCCGCCTCGGCGAGGCTGGATGCCGCAGGGCGCTCTCGAAGCTCGATGTCGAGACCGCGGGCCGCCGCGGCGGTGCGCACGCGATCGAGGGGATCAGACATGGCGTTTCGACTCGCTGCGCTCGCTCAACGCACGGGAAGTGCGCTCGCTCAACGCACGGGAAGTGCGCTCGCGTTCAACCACCGGGAGGTGTGCGCGCTCAGGCATCCGGCGCGCGCAGCGGGTCGTCCGCCACCCACAACTCGTCGTCCGCACGCAGCGTCTGCCACGCCGCGTAGACCACACCGGCGGCCGCCGCGATGCCGAAGAGGATCGCGATGACACCGCCGGCGCCCATGCGCTTCTTGGGCGGCGCCACGGCGAGCTGCTTGGCGGCCTTCTTGCCGTACTTGTCGGCCTTCTTCTGGATCGACGCGAGGTCGAGCGAGCCGAAACCGCGCCCGGCCGCGAGGTCGCCGCGCTTCTCGTTGGCGACATCCCAGACCGAGAGTGCCGAGCCGATGAGAGCTCCGGCGGCGGGAACGACCTTGTCGTTGTAGACCTTCTTCGAGGTCGCGACGCCCTGCTCCACATACGGCGCCGCGTACTTCTCGTACGTGTGCTGCACGGTGGGCACGACCTGCTCACGGTTGTAATTGCCGAGCTGACGTCCGGCCTCGCGAGCCACCTCACCCGCCTGTCCGAGCAGGACCTGCTGCGACTCCCACAGTGTGTTCGCCTGGTGCTGGAGCTTACGGAGTTCCTTCTTGCGCTTGCGGCTGAGGCTCACGGTGCCCTCCCTGGGTTCCGGCTGGTTTCATCCCATCTTGCCAGACCCTTCGGGCCTTGCGAGGGGTTGACAGGTGAGAGAATGCTAGGCATGCCGATCCACAGCGCCGTCGCGACCATCCACACCAACCACGGAGACATCGTGGTCAACCTCTTCGGAGATCAGGCACCCCGAACGGTGCAGAACTTCACCGGTCTCGCCGACGGTTCGCAGTCCTGGACGCACCCCGCGACGGGCAAGCCGGGCGAAGGTCCCCTCTACAAGGACGTCATCTTCCACCGCATCATCCCGAACTTCATGATCCAGGGCGGCGACCCGCTCGGTCAGGGCGTCGGCGGACCCGGCTACAACTTCGACGACGAGATCCACCCCGAGCTCACCTTCGGCGCGCCGTACCTCCTCGCCATGGCGAACGCGGGCCTTCGTCGCAACGCCATCACGGGCAAGGCCGAGGGCACAAACGGTTCGCAGTTCTTCATCACGACCGACCCGACCCCGTGGCTCAACGGCAAGCACACGATCTTCGGCGAGGTTGCCGACGACGCCTCGCGCGCCGTGGTCGACGCGATCTCGGCCGTTCCCACCGCTGCCGGTGACCGCCCGATCGAGCCTGTCGTCATCAGCTCGATCGACGTCGTCCCCGCCTGAGCCGAGCCGAAACCGCCCGGCGTGACCGACTCCGACGTCCGGGCGAACCCGGACAACTTCTGCTACCGGCATCCGCAGCGCCAGAGCTTCGTGCTCTGCCAGCGGTGCCTACGGACGATCTGCCCCGAGTGTCAGACGCCGCTGCCGGTCGGTGTGATCTGCCCGGAATGCCTCGCTGACCAGCGCAAAGCGGCATCCGCGAATGTCACGCGGATGCCGCGGCGCCGGGCGGCGGGTCTCGACGGCAAGCCGGTCGTGACCTACGCGCTCATCATCGTCACCAGCTTCTTCTACCTCGTCGGGCTCGTCCCCGGCGTCGGTGTGTACATCCAGAACCTGTTCGCCTTCTACGCACCTCTCGCGTACACGCAGCCGTGGCGGCTGCTGACGGTGACGCTCGTGCACGCGAGCATCTTCCACATCGCCTTCAACATGCTGGCGCTGTGGGCGCTCGGCCGCAGTCTCGAGCCTCTGCTCGGACGATGGCGCTTCCTCAGCCTGTATCTGCTGAGCGCGCTCGGTGGCTCCGTGCTGACCGCACTGATCGCGCCGACCACCGTCGTCGTCGGCGCGTCGGGTGCAGTGTGGGGCCTGCTCGGGGCGATGTTCATCATCGGCCGTCACCTCGGGGCGAACGTCACCGCGATCGCCGTGCTGCTGGGCATCAACCTCGTGATCACGTTCCTGCCGGGCTCGAACATCGCCTGGCAGGCGCACATCGGGGGCGGGCTCGTCGGAGCGCTGATCGGTGTGATCTTCGCGCGGACGCGCAAGATCCGTCAGCAGCGCACGCAGATCTGGTTGCTCGTGGCGGTCGGGGTCGGCCTCGCGGGTCTGCTCGCGGTACCGCTCTTCCTCTACGCCTGAGAGTTATCCACAGCTTCATCCACAGATGGGGATGAATTACACCGGTGTCATTCACAGGGGGAGAGACCTGTGGACAGCGGTGCCGTCGGCGTCGTCAGCGCCAGCGCGTCGACATGAGGAACCCGATGAACGCGATTCCGAATCCGATGACCAGGTTCCATCCCGCGATGCCGGGGATCGGTAGGGCCTGGTTGCTCAGGTAGAACACGATCACCCAGAGCAGGCCCAGGACCATGAGTCCGAGCATGATGGGCTTGAACCACACCGGGTTGGGTGCGGACTCCCCCTCGCCGTACTCTGCGAGCTGCTCGTCTTCCTTGCCTGAACGTGCCATGACGAAGATTCTACCTGGCAGGCCTCCCACAGCTATCCTGTGCGACAATCGCAGCGTGAGCGAGGGTATGGGCGACGACGACACCCGGGTCGGCGACCCGGGTGCGCTGACGTCTCGGCGTGCACATCGAACGCCGGCCGCACGCACGAGCGCCCCGCGTCGACGGGCTTCGTTCCTCGGCGTCGTGGCCGAGATCATGATGACCGCCGGTGTCATCGCCCTCCTCTACGTGGCGTGGCAGATGTGGATCGGTGACTGGATCATCGGTTCGCAGAAGCACGGCGAGGCGAGCGCACTCTCGCAGAGTTGGCTGCAGGAGACCTCCGCTCCCACGGACGCGCCGACCGCATCCGGCACACCGGACCCCAGCCCCAGCGCATCGACGACGGCGCCCGGCAACACCGTGGTCCCGGTGGCGGCGCAGCAGGACTACGGCCAGCAGTTCGGCGTCATGTACGTTCCCCGGTTCGGGTCCGACTGGCAGTTCACCGTCGCCTCCGGTACGGGTCGGCACGACATCCTGGACGCCGGTGAGATCGGCCACTATCCCGAAACGGCGATGCCGGGCGAAGTGGGCAACACCGTGTATGCCGCTCATCGCTGGACGTCCGGCGCGCCGTTCGATCCGATCGACAAGCTGGTCATCGGTGACGCCATCGTCATCCAGACTCGCGACGGTTGGTACACCTACCGCTTCCGCACGCTGGAATACGTGCAGGCGACGCAGGTGGAGGTGCTGCTTCCCGTGCCGCAGCAGGTCGGGATGGCGGCGAACGGTCGCTACCTGACGCTCACGAGCTGCGCGCCGAAGCTCAACATGCTCGAGCGCATCATCGCGTACGCGGTCTTCGACAGCTTCACCCCCACCTCGGCGGGTCCGCCCGCTTCACTGACGCAGGGAGTCACCGCCTGATGTATGCCGCTCTGTGGCGCGTCCTGCCCGGTCCTGCCTGGGTGCGGGTTCTCATCCTCCTGGTGCTGCTCGCGGCCGTGCTCTACGGACTCTTCTGGTACGTGTTCCCCTGGGTGGGGCAGTTCATCAACCCGCAGGAGTCCACGGTCGGTGGCTGACGAGCGCAGGGTGCTCGTCGTCGACAATCACGACAGCTTCGTGCACACTCTCGTCGGATACCTCCACGAGCTCGGCGCCGCCACCGACATCGTCGAAGCGGATGCCGTGGGCGACCCGACCGCCACCGTCGCCGATGTCACCGGCATCCTGGTGTCGCCCGGGCCCGGACGCCCGGAGGACGCGGGAGCGTCGGTCGCTGTCGTCCGCGCCGCCGCGGAGGCCCGTGTCCCCCTCCTCGGTGTGTGTCTGGGCCATCAAGCGCTGGCGGTCGCCTTCGGGGCGACCGTCGCCGAAGCACCAGAGCTTCGCCACGGGACCACCTCGCGGGTCATGCACGACGGGGGACTCCCGTTCGGAGGGCTGCCATCGCCGTTCATGGCGACCCGCTACCACTCGCTCGCGGTCGTCGCCGCGACGGTGCCGCCGTCGCTCGAGATCACGGCGCGGACGCCGTCTGGAGTGGTCATGGGTCTTGCGCACCGTGAGCTGCCGCTGTGGGGCGTGCAGTTCCACCCCGAGGCGGTGCTCACCGAGGGTGGCCACCTGCTCCTCGGGACCTGGCTCGAGCGGGTCGGCGTGGCGGGTGCGCGCGAGCGCGGCCGTGCGCTCCGGCCGCTGCGGGGGTAGGGGCGTCTCGACTCGCTGCGCTCGCTCAACGACCGGGGCTGCGCTCGCTCAACGACCGGGGAGGGGGACGTCCTACTTGCCGGAGCAGACGCGCAGGTCGACGGTCGAGTGGATCGGCACGTCTCCCGGCGGGAGTGACTGGCCCGCGACCGTGGGAGCTCCCCCGGTCGCCGGGCACGAGGGGTCTTCGACGACGTTCGCGGTGAGTTTCACCGTGTCCGAGGTCAGCTCGCGGGTCGCCGCCTCCACCGTGTAGCCGACGACGTTCACGAGAGCGACCTTCCCGCTCGCGACCGTGAGGTTCACGCGCGTCCCCGCGGGCACCTGGGCTCCGGCCGTCTGGTCCGCCGAGATCACGGTGCCCGCCGCGAGATCGGGGTCGCTGCGGGTGTTCACCGCTCCGAGCTTCAGGCCGACGGCCTTCAGCGCGGCTTCCGCGGCATCCGACGACGTGCCGACCACCGTGGGCATCGTGCTCCTCGGCTGACCGCTCGACACGTAGACGGTGATCGTCTGCCCGGGAGCGACGGTCGTGCCCCCGGCCGGATCGGTGCGGATGACGTTTCCCTCGGCCACCTGATCGCTGCTCTGATCGACGCGCTGGGGCACGAGGTCCTGGCCGGTCAGCTCACCGCTCGCCCGGTCCCACGACATCGAGGCGACGTCCTCCACGACGCGCGAATTCTGCGGAACCGCACCTCCCGGACGGCTCGTCATCACCCAGATCAGCACCGAGATGAGTACCACGGCGAGCAGGGCGACGCCGGCCCAGATCCACGCCGCGGGCGGGCCGGGTTGCGTGCGTCGCATCGTCGTGTCGGCCGTCAGCTGACGAAGCGACCGTGCGGTCTCGGCGGCCTGACGCGGGTTCGCCCCGTACAGTTCGCTGGTGAGCGCGCCGACCTGCTTCTTGCTGGGAGCATGACCGTCGGTGGTCGATTCCAGCGCGCGCCGGAACGACGCGGCATCCTGATAGCGCTGGAAGGGATCCTTCGCCAGGGCGCGCAGGGCCACGGCATCCACGGATCGCGGGATCGCATCGACCAGCTCCGACGGCGGCAGCGGCGTTTCGCTCACGTGCTGGTACGCGACCGCGACGGGCGACTCGCCGCGGAAGGGCTGGCGTCCGGTGAGGAGTTCGTACAGAACGATGCCCGCCGAGTAGAGGTCGGCGCGGGCGTCGACCGGTTCGCCCTTCGCCTGCTCGGGAGAAAGGTACGCTGCCGTGCCGATGATGGCCGTGGTCTCCGCGACCGTCGAGGACGAGTCGGAGACCGCGCGGGCGATGCCGAAGTCCATGACTTTGACCTGGCCGCCGGCGGTGATCATCACGTTGCCGGGCTTGATGTCGCGGTGGACGACGCCGGCGCGATGCGAGTACTCGAGGGCTTCCAGGATGCCGTCGACATAGCGGATCGCCTCGCCGACGGGTACGCCGCCCTCGGCGACGAGGTCCTTCAGCAGGGTGCCCTCGACGAGCTCCATGATGATGTACGGCACCGGGTGCGTCGTGCCGTCGGGGTCGGTCTCGCTGTCTTCGCCGGCGTCGAACACACGCACGATCGCCGGGTGCGACATGCGCGACGCCGACTGCGCCTCCAGGCGGAACCTCGTGCGGAACGCGCTGTCTTCGGCGAGTTCGCGTTTGAGGATCTTGATCGCGACCTGGCGCTCGAGGGTCAGGTCCTGTCCGCGGTAAACGCTCGCCATCCCTCCGCGACCGATGAGCTCATCGACGCGGTAACGCTCGGACAGCACACGCGGATCTGCAGACACTTCACTCCCTGAGCTGACTCATAGCCAGCCTAACCGAACACTCCTGAACGCCCCCTGGACCGGGTAACGCCCGGACTCAGGTCAGCGACTCGCGGTCGCGGACGGTGACGGCGACGGGGTGCTGGAGGGGATCGGCGCCTTGCCCTCTCCCGATGTCCCGCTCTCGCGGTCGCCGCACTGCGCGGTGTAGGTGACGAGAATCAGCGAACCGGGCTGCACGTTCTGGTCGGCCGTCACCTGCAGGCTTCGGGGTGCGGTCGGCGACTGGTAGGTCGTGCCGGCGCTCGCGTTGAACGTGCCGTTGATGACGGAGAAGTTGTACGCCGACACCGATGATCCCGCGGGGCAGGTGAACGCTTCCCACGTCACGGTGAACGTCTGCGAACCCTTCGGATCGTTGGTGACCGTCGGTGCGGCCGGTTTGTCGATCGGGCTCATCTCGTCGTAGAAGGTCGCCACGATCGTCGAACCCGGCTTGACCTCGCCCCGCGTGGGGTTCGTTTCGTAGATCTGGCCGACCTGGTCCTGAGTGGACGCGGCCGAGCCCGGCTGGCACGTCAGCTCGAGGTCGTTGGCGGTGGCGATCTGCTTCGCGGCATCGCACGTCTTGCCGATCAGGCCGAGGCTCTCGATCGACACCGTCGACGGAGTGGTCGGTACCGGCGTCGTCGGAGCCGGCGGCGTGGTGGGCGTGGTGGGAGCGGAGTTCGTGGGTTCGGTGTTCGGCGTGCCCGGGTTGGCGAGCAGCGCGAACAGCGTGCCGCCGAGCACGATCAGCAGCAGGGCGATGAGGGCCACCAGCGGCCACGTCCATGGACTGCGCTTCTTCTTCTGCGTGTCCACGAGAGGCGCATCTGCGGCGGCGCCGAATCCTGCGCCCCCGGCTGCTCCGGCCGCACCGGCGGTCGGCAGGATGCGGGTGGCTTCCTGCGTCGCCATCCCCGGCGTGAGCAGCTTTGTGGCGTCATCCATCACGGAGCCGCCGGCGATCGACGGGACGATCGCCGCGGCGCCGGCGATGTCGCCGCGGCGCAGAGCCGTCGCCGCACGCGCCACCGCGGAAGCCGTCGCGGGTCGGTCCTCGGGCTTCTTCGCGATCATGCTCATCACGAAGTTGCGCACGGGTTCGGCGATCGTCGCCGCCAGCGGCGGGGGCGCGTCATTGATCTGCGCCATCGCGATCGCGACCTGCGACTCGCCCGTGAACGGACGCTTGCCCGCGAGGCATTCGTACGCGACGATCCCCAGCGAGTAGATGTCGGTCGCGGGGGATGCCGGATGTCCGGATGCCTGCTCGGGCGAGAGGTACTGCACGGTGCCCATCACCTGACCGGTCGCGGTGAGCGGGACCTGGTCGGCGATGCGGGCGATGCCGAAGTCGGTGATCTTCACGCGACCGTCGGGAGTGATGAGGAGGTTTCCGGGCTTGATGTCACGGTGCACGAGACCGGCCGCGTGCGCGGCCTGCAGCGCGGCCGCCGTCTGGGCGACGATGTCGAGCGTCTTGTCGGTCGACAGGGATCCCTCGCGCTCGAGGATCGTGGACAGAGCCTCACCGGGGACGAGTTCCATGACGAGGAAGGCGGAGCCGTTCTCCTCGCCGTAGTCGAAGACACTCGCGATGCCCTCGTGATTGACCAGCGCGGCGTGGCGGGCCTCGGCGCGGAAGCGCTCGAGGAAGCCCGGGTCTCCCATGTACTCGTCTTTGAGGATCTTGATCGCGACGGTGCGTCCGATCACGTGGTCGGTGGCCTCCCAGACCTCGCCCATGCCGCCGATCGCGATCCGCGAGTCCAGCTCGTAGCGTCCCCCGAAGCTCACACCCTGTGTCGGTCTCATCTGCTCAGCACCGCCTCCATGACTTTCTTCGCGATTGGAGCCGCGATCCCGTTGCTCGTGCCGGACTGCCCGAGACCTCCGCCGTTTTCGACCATCACGGCGACGACCACCTTGGGGTCTGTGGCCGGGGCGAAGCCGGTGAACCAGAGGGTGTACGGATCCGAGGGCCCGTGCTCTGCCGTTCCGGTCTTTCCCGCCACATCGACCCCGTCTATTGTTGCACCGCTGGCTGCGCCGTCACGGACATTGGAGATCATGAGCGACGTCATCGTCGCGGCATCCGTGGTGCTCAGCGCGCGGCCGAGCTCGGTGTCGGTGAAGGTCTCCTGGACTGTGAGGTCCGGCGCGACGACGCGATCGACCATGCGGGGCTTCATGACCATTCCGCCGTTCGCGATGCCGGCGGCGACCATCGCCATCTGCAGTGGGGTTGCGGTCACGCTGCCCTGTCCGAAGCCGCTGAGCGCGACCTGCGCCTGCTCGAGCGCGTTCGTCGGGTAGGCCGAGGTCGCGACATCCAGGGGGATGTCGATGCTCGAGTTGTTGAAGCCGTACTTCTCCGCCTCTGCGCGCAACGCGTCCTGACCGAGGGCGACGGCGAGCTGCGCCATCGGGATGTTGCAGCTGAGGCGCAGCGCCGTTGCGATGCTCACCTGGTCGCCTGGACCGCACGTGTTGCCGTCGAAGTTGTGGATCGACGTCGACGTGCCCGGCAGCGTGTAGGTCGCGGGGTTCGGGAACGTGGAGTCGGGGGTGAACTTGCCGGACGCGAGCGCCGCCGAGACGACGACGAGCTTGAAGGTCGATCCGGGCGGATTGAGAGTGTCGATGGCGCGGTTGTTCAACGGATTGACGGCCGCATTGAGCAGTTCGTCGTACGTCTGATTCACCTGCTGCGCGTTGTGCACGGCCATGGCGTTCGTGTCATAGCTCGGACTCGTGACCATCGCGAGCACCCGGCCGGTCTTGGGCTCGATCGCGACCACCGAGCCCTGATAGTTGCCGAGGGCGTCGAACGCGGCCTTCTGGATCGCGGGGTCGAGAGTGAGGAGCACGTTCGACCCGCGAGCGGGTTGGCCTGTGATGACGCGCTCCACCCGAGAGAGGAACTGCGAGCTCGCCGTTCCCGACAGCTCCTTGTTCATGGCCTGCTCGATACCGGTCACGGAGTTCAGCAGCGGGTTCATGTATCCGGTGACCGGAGCCCACATCTGCGGGTCGGTGTACTGGCGCTGCCACGCATACACGTCGTCGCTCGGCACCGAGTCGGCGATGACCGTGTCGCCGGCGATGATCGAGCCGCGCTGCACCTCGAACGAGTCGTAGAGCGCGCGCTTGTTGCGAGGGTTCTCGCCGAGGTCGCCCGCCTGGACGACCTGAATCCAACTCGTCGCACCGAACAGCGCCACGAACATCGCGAGCATGATAAACGATAGGCGTCGCAGTTCCCGGGTCATCCGATCACCACCCGGGGTCGAGAGCGCACGGCGTCCGATATTCGCAGGAGCAGGGCGACGATGATCCAGTTCGCCACGAGCGATGAGCCGCCGGCGGCGAGGAACGGGGTGGTGAGGCCGGTGAGGGGAATGAGGCGGGTGACGCCGCCGACCATGATGAACACCTGCAGGGCGATCGTGAACGACAGGCCGGTCGCGAGGAGCTTGCCGAAGTCGTCCTGGCCGGCGATGCCGATGCGGATGCCGCGGCTCGCGAAGACCATGTAGAGGCAGAGGATCGCGAAGACGCCGATGAGGCCCAGCTCTTCGCCGATGCTCGGGAAGATGTAGTCGCTCTGCGACAGCGGTGTCAGTCCCGGGCGGCCACGGCCGAGCCCGGTGCCGAGGAGTCCGCCCTCGGACAGGCCGAAGATGCCGCTGACGAGCTGATAGCTGCCGCCGTCGCGGTCGATGACGGCGGGGTTGAACGCGTCGAGCCAGTTCTGGAAGCGCCAGCCGACGTAGGTCAGCACCTGCGAGGCGATGACGGCTCCGCCGACGGCGAGGAGGACCCCGAGAATCGCCCAACTGGTCTTGCCGGTTGCGACGTAGAGCATGGCGATGAACATGCCGAAGATGAGCAGACCGGTGCCGAGGTCGCGTTGGAAGATGATGATCGCCATCGAGGCGAGCCAGATCAGCAGAAGGGGGCCGAGTTCACGCGCGCGCGGCCAGGTCATGCCGAGAAAGCGCGTGCCGACGGAGCTCAGCGCCTCGCGGGTGCGTACGAGGTAGCCGGCGAAGAAGATGGCGAGGGCGATCTTCGCGAGCTCACCGGGCTGGAAGGAGAAGATCCCGCCGATCGAGATCCAGACGTCTGCGTTCGCGTCGGTGCCGAGGCCCGGGATGAACGGCAGCACCAGCAGCAGGATGCCGGCGAAGCCGAAGACGTAGGTGTAGCGGAACAGCACCCGGTAGTTCTTGAGGAAGATCACGATGGCGACGGCCGCGGCGCTCGCGATCGCGAGCCAGACGAGCTGACGCGTCGACAGGGCTTCCCATCCGACGCTCTGATCCTCGATGTCGATGCGATAGATCATCGCGAGCCCGAGACCCGACAGGACGGTCGCGATCGGGACGACGAAGGGGTCGGCCTGCGAGGCCTTGAAGCGCAGCACGATGTGCAGCGCGAGGACGAGCCCGGTCAGGGCGCCGCAGTAGTAGAGGAACGTCCAGTCGATGTGTCCGAGGGCGCCGAGCTGCACGAGGGCGACGGCGGCGCCGTTGATCGCGAACGCGAACAGCAGCAGTCCGAGCTCGCGGTTGCGCTGCGTCTGCGGCATCCGGAGCTTTCGCAGGGCCTTCACGACCGTGGTGTCGGCCGAGACGGTGTCGGTCGTCGCGCTCATCGCTGATCCTCCACGGTGGTGCGCAGGGTGTCCACGATCTGCTGGGCATCCGACAGCGACCGTGCCGAGATCGTCGAGGTCACCGCCAGGCGCTGGTAGAAGGGGAGGTCGTTCAGGCGGATGCCGGTGTCTTCGTAGACGGAGGACAGCGAGATGGGGCCGAGGTCCTGCTGGATGCCGCGGTAGATCACGACGGTATCGGTGTCAGCGCCGACGAAGAAGCGCGTCTGCGTCCAGCTGTAGGCGCCGAGGGCCGCCCCGGCCAGGGCGAGGAGGATCGCCACGAGGCCGACGACCCACCAGATGCGCCGACGGCGGGCGCGGCGGCGGTCCTCTTCGATGAGCTCTTCCAGGAACTCGGCGGCCGGCTCGAAGTGCGTGGGCTCGTTGGCGGCCTGGCGAGCGGCGTGCAGCCAGCTGGTGCGGCCGGGGCGGGCAGCGGGGACTTCGATGCCCTGGGGGTTGGAGGCCGAGCCGACGATGGTGGCGGTGCCGCTGAACATCGGATGGCTGCCCCCGACGTCGACGATGACGACCGTCACGTTGTCGGGAGCGCCGCCGTCGAGGGCCTGCTTGAGGAGCAGGTCGGCGGTGCGGCCGGGCGGGTAGTGGTGCCCGAGGACCTTGCTCGTGTGCGCGTCGTCGACGACGCCGGACAGCCCGTCGGAGCACAGCAGCCAGCGATCGCCGGGCAGCGTGGGCATGATGAACGTGTCGACCTCGGGGTCGGGGTCCATGTCACCGAGCACGCGCATGAGCACCGAGCGACGCGGGTGGTAGCGCGCCTCCTCCGGTGTGATGCGGCCGGAGTCGACGAGGCGTTGCACGAACGTGTGGTCGGTCGTGATCTGGGTGAGCGCATCGTCGCGATAGAGATAGATGCGTGAGTCGCCGATGTGGGCGATGACCGCGTAGTCGTCGACCATGATGAGGCCGCTGACGGTCGTTCCCATGCCGGCGAGTTCGGGACGGCGGGCGACGGTGTCGATCAGCACGGCCGCCGTCGAGGAGATCGCCTCCTGCAGCGCCTGCTCCGCCTCGGCGGTCGACGAGTAGGGGCGATCGAGGTCTTTCAGACGGTGGACGGCGATGCTCGAGGCGACGTCGCCGCCGGCGTGGCCGCCCATGCCGTCGGCGACCACGAAAAGGTTGGATCCGGAATACCCGGAGTCCTGGTTGTTGGAGCGCACCTTCCCCGTGTGGGAGATGGCGACGCTCGATCCCTCGAAGACCATGAGCGGCGGACTACTTCCTCAGCTCGAACGTCGTCGCGCCGACCTTGATCGGTGCTCCCACGCGCACGGGCACCGGAGTGCTGACCCGTGCGCCGTCGTGCCAGGTGCCGTTCGTGGAGTCGAGGTCCTGGATCATCCACTGATCGCCCCACAGCAGCAGGCGGGCGTGGTGGCTGGAGGTGTAGTCGTCGCGGATCACGAGGCCCGACTCGCTCGAGCGTCCGATCGTGAGTGCCTCTGTTCCGAGCGGGAGTTCGAGCCCCGCCTTCGGTCCGCTCGTGATGACGATGCGGGCGACGGCGTCGCGGGTGGCCTTCTGCGGGCCCGACGGCGCAGCCGCGGCCGCCGCGGGGGGCGAAGCCGGTGCGATGGGCGCCGTGGCCGCCTGAGCGGCAGCGGCGGGAGCGGATGCCGCCGGCGGCGCGACCCCGGCTGCGGCGGGCTCCGGGAGCTTGCGCACCTTCACGCCGAACAGGTCGGCTCGCAGGGAGTAGACGACGGCGAAGACGAAGAACCACAGCAGGATCAGGAATCCGATCTGCAGCAGCAGGAGAGTGAGCTCGCTCACGCGGTGCCTCCGATCCCGAAGGCGCGCGTTGCGTCGGCTGCGGAGGTGGTGGGGCGGGGAGGAGTCGCCTGGGCGACGACGCGGAACACGATGTCGGTGCGTCCGATCGTGATGACCGAGTCCGGGGCGAGAGGCGCCTCGGTGACCTTGGCCCCGTTGAGCTGGGTGCCGTTCGTGGAGCCCATGTCGCGGACCATCGCGCGCTCGCCGTCCCACAGGATCTCGACGTGGCGGCGGCTGGTCCCGGCATCGGGGATCGTGATGTCGGCGTCGCTGCCGCGCCCGATGACGGTGCGGCCCTTGGCGAGGGTGTGCGGGGTGCCGGCGATCTCGACGGTGCCGCGCCAGGCGACCTGGCCGGCCGCGGTCTGCGAGGCGACCCGCAGCGTTCCCGTGGACAGCTGCGGATCGGCGGCGAGGGCGATGGTCACGGGACCGGCGAAGCTGAAGCCCTGAGCCTTCGCGTGGGCGTCGACCAGCGTGTGGAGCTCGGAATCGAGCGTGCTGCCCAGGGAGCGCATGCGCTCGGCATCCTCGGGCGACATGCGCACCTCGAACGTGTTGGGCGCGAGGATGCGGTCGCGGCTGACGACGGCAGCCTTCGCGTCGAGCTCGCTGCGCAGTGCGGCCGCGATCTCGACGGGCTGAATGCCGCTGCGAAAGGACTTCGCGAACGCGCTGTTGACTGCGCGCTCGAGTCCTCTTTCGAAGCTGTCCAGTAGTCCCACAGGGCTCCTCAGGATCGCCGACCGGTGCGTACATGCTAGTTGCACACCCTGAGCACACGTAGAAAGCGCGAGGAGGGAAGGAACGTTTCGACTCGCTGCGCTCGCTCGACGACCGGAAGGTGCCCACCGCCGGTCGTCGGGTGCGGAGCGCTGCGACGAGTCGAAACGCCCACCGTGGCGTGATATCCTCGGGAAGTTGAGTCCGCGAGATCTTCGGATGTCGCGGCTCGCGCGAGTGGCGGAATAGGCAGACGCGCTGGCTTCAGGTGCCAGTGCCCGAAAGGGCGTGGGGGTTCAACTCCCCCCTCGCGCACCACGTGGGGTGCGACTCAGGTCACCTCCGGTACGAAAGAAAAGGTCACCCCTCGGGGTGGCCTTTTCGCCTGTTTCCGGGCTTCTACGGGCCTTTTCGGCCTTCGCCGCGTTGAGGGCCGTTTCGAGGCTCTTTTCGGCTTGTAGCGCCATCCAGTCGCGTTCAGAGGCTCGAAGCTCGACCAGCGGCGAACTCAGCTCATCGCCGACAACCTCGTCATTCACGACGCAGATGCGTTGGAAGAAGGCCTGGTCCAATTGGCGGCGCGCCTCGATGGCACGCTTAACGCGCTCCATGTTGGAGTAGGGCGCCTCGCAGACATGCGACGCGCTTGGTCATCTCGGTGGCTGACCGGCCGGTCTCAACGTACTCCTCAACCACGATCAGCCCGAGCTGGTCTGCCTTGCGCGCACACGCAGCACGCTGCGCCGGAATCGAGCCAGGGTTGGGCGAGCGGATACTCTCGGCGCAACTCGAAAAATTGGTGTCGTCAGATGGCTCCCATTCGTCAGTGAACTGAGCCTTACTGTCGTGAGTCGCCCGCTGTCCGCGCGGGTGGGAGGAGAGCGCCTGTCATGACCACGAAACGGCCACCCTGGCTGACTGAGTCGTGTCCGCCGTGGTGCCACGCGGACCACGTTGACCAGGATCACCCAGACGACCGGTATCACCAGAGCCGACAGATCCTGGTGCCCGTCGTGGAGCCTTCAGGTCGTGCCCATGGTGGCGCGGACGCCTCGCATACGCGCACCGTCGAGATATCGGAGTTCGCCGTCGTGGCGCTTCGGCCGGTCGGCGAGACTGCCGTGACGTGGATCGCGGTCGTTGGGGAGCGGCAGTTTGTGGAGATTGCTCGGGCGAGCGCGGCCCGCTTGCATGCAGCGCTGGGGGAGATCCTCGGCG
>Ga0105243_10001458_pt1 | contig 20764 bp, 19 predicted proteins | sample KBSM34metaG_FD_81525 | JGI IMG/M metagenome (GOLD analysis project Ga0105243, IMG submission 81525) | Miscanthus rhizosphere microbial communities from Kellogg Biological Station, Michigan, USA - KBS M3-4 metaG | ecosystem: Host-associated > Plants > Roots > Rhizosphere > Soil | place... | reverse complement strand
TAGCCCAGTGCCATCACGCTTTGGACTCTGACTTTCTGTGAAACGTGATCTTTCTGTCGGCGCTTAGCCCCAGTGGTGACCATGCTTCGTGCTGAGCTAGGTGGCGATGCTTCCCCCAAAGCGTATTAGTCAGCTAGCTGGATAACGTCCTCAAGATCGGGCGTGTAAACCATTTTTTTGCTTTGTAAACCACGCTAGTTAACAGGCGAGAATTCTTGTTTCCAAGCCCCACCGGCCCAATCCTCTGCGGTGAGATTGAAGATCATCCGGCGTAGCTCTCGAAGGTCTGACACGCCGAGCAGCGATAGAGATTCAAGCTCTTGGCAGAGAATCAATAGCCCTTCTCCAAGCGTCCTTTTGTCTACGCAGGCGTGCTTCGGCCCAAAGCACCATGGAATGGAATCAGAGAACGCTTTTTGAATTTGAGAATGCATTGGAGGTAGAGCCCCAGTGTCTTTGATCGACGATGTAGACGCATTGCAGTCCATTTACATCAACCGTGCGACCGGGAATGGTAGCAACGATGATGAGCGTGACTACCCACTTTACCGACAGAGCGTGATGGCCGATCCGCGCGCAGCTTCCCTTCTTCCTGATTGGGTGAGGCGATACCGCAACCTGGATCAGTTCTGGGGATTCATAAAGCCTAAATTTGGGTCTTACGCCGAGCGAAGGACCTTCATTTGGGACGAGTTCAGATCACTCGTTGAGTATGCAGAATCAAGCGATTCGCATCCGTCAGATGCAATCGTTTCTGAGGCAATGAGTCGGTTTGATGCAGAGCATGTGGGTGTCGCATGGACTAAGGCAATTGAGCGTCGAGCCTCGGATCCTGAGGGAGCTATTACCATGGCTCGAACGCTTTTGGAGTCTGTTTGTAAGCATATCTTGGACGAAGCGGGAGATAGCGAGCATGAAGCGAATCCTGATTTGAACAAGCTCTACAAGAAAACTGCGTCGGCCCTAAACCTCACAAAGGCACAGCATGAGGAGGTTGTTTTCAAGCAGATTCTGGGAGGCTGCACGGCAGTAGTAGAGGGCTTAGGAGCCCTGCGGAATCGACTGAGTGATGCTCATGGAAGGGGTAAGGGAGGAGCGAATGCTGCTCCACGTCACGCTGAATTGGCGGTGAATTTAGCTGGCTCCATGGCGCTTTTCTTGCTCGCGACATGGGAAGCCAAAAGGCGGCGCTGATGGCGATTTGGGAACCAGATTCGAGGACTGTGTGAATCCGTTTGGGATTTTTTTGGGAGGGCTGACAAGCGGTAGATGAGGAGCGAATCGATTCTGTCCGGTTAAGACCTTGATGAGCAAAGCGTTTCGCATCCCTCAAAGCTGATCGGATTTTGGATGGGCGTTTTGAGTAGTAATCTGACGAGTAGGCCTATTGGCAGTTACAAGAAAAGATAATAGTATGTGCCCAAGGTCGTATGATTCACCGGAGAGGTTGACACCCGTGTCAATCGTGAATTCACCCCCTACAGACCAGACCAGACCAGACCAACCTCAAAGAGATTGCTACCTCCAATGATCGTCGGAGGATTACCCATGAGCCAAAACCTATTCGAACTGTTCACAGATGACCCTGTGGAATACAACATGAAGCATCTGAAAACCCAGCTCTTCATGGTTCTGATCGCCCTCATTCGCCAGAAGGGCTGGACGCAAGCCGCAGCTGCTCACGAGCTATGCATCACAAAGCCACGCATGAGCAATCTGTTCAAAGGCTATTTGGAGAAGTTTTCGATCGACGCATTGCTGCAGATGCTCGTGCGTATCGGATACAAGGTCGAGGCAGATTTCGATCCTGAAAACGCCGCGAGACCACTGGTGATGAATCTCAAAAAAGCGATGCTATGAAGCATCGCTTTCAACACGCTTAAGCTGCCTTGAGTTCTGACCTCAAGGCTTTCAGCCGCTTATCTACCACGTTTTTGATCTGTCGATCAGGTCCATTGGTAGTCTTCTCGCAAGCGTGCATTACTACAATCTGCCCTGCCAGGCCGGTGTAGTAGATGCAGCGCCACGCGGGGCTACCGTTGATGCAGAGCTCGTAGACTCCATGTCCCAGTGAGCTCAATGGACTTGATTCGCAGGTCAGTTCCTCATTCGCCGCTTTGAGCTGCAGGTTGAGGAGGAAGCGATCACGCTCACGCTCCGGGACCTTTTTCATCTCTTTTACGACTGCCTTATCAGGGAAGAACCTGATACGCAGTTTGTTACTGGTGTTGCTCTCGGTACCGCGCGCCTTCTCGGCCATGGTTAGGGTCCCCCCAAGTGAGTTGTAGTAAATGCAGGAAAGGTTTCATTGATACTTCCTCATGGACAAATGGATTAAGAGAGTCACACCGGTCGTCCGATGCCCCTCTTCGACTTGCTCCCTGTTACGTTCAGTCGGCAAGCCCTCAGTCAGCCACGTGCGTGGCGACGGATAAATGTTACCAGAAAAAGTAACTTCGGGAATGGCCCGTAGCGAAGACTTCAATTGAGCTTGTCAATGGCCTGCTTCTAGTCATCAAGCATCGTTCTATTGGACTTTTACATGCTTTTCTGGCAGCGAAGAACTCTTTAGTCGTTTCCTTAGAGAACTTGCATTTTTCAACGATTATTCAGCCGATTTGTGGCTGAAATGCCTTGTTGGCTTGTTCAAACACCGATCATGCTGGGTCAAATTGCACCTAGCAAAACGGCCGGGGGGGAAGCGGGGGTTGTCAGCGATGTACCAATGGTCATTGGCACCTTCCGTAGACAGGTAGGATTTAGCGGCACGAAAATAGCTGGGTCATGTCAGCACTTGGCGTGACAGACCTCAGGCTCATGAGAAGGATTTCTTGGCATGCTTTATCTCTCAGACGGATAGCCTTCTTTCTGCCTTTCGAGAACGACTAAATGAACAAAATTCACTGGTTCAGCGTTGCTAACCCTGATGGAAGGCGTTTCCCCGAATGGCGAAGGTCCTTCGGCGTAAGAGACGACGGGGCGGTGTTCGTCCCGGCAGCAATGGCAGGTGATGAGACCGAACTGAACGTCATGCTTTGCGCAAGCGGGGACGGACAGAGCACTGCGGTGCACTTGGATCACCATTTTGTGCCGAGCAACTGGCTAAAGCGCGAGTTTCCAAAACACTTCGAGCTGATTGAGATCGTTGAGGCGCGCGCGCAAACTGCTCTGTCTGAGCTCGGGGAATCAGAGTTAGCAACTAATCAGGCATAGGATCACGGATAGGCCTCAGCACGATCATGCCGTCAACCAGTTCAATGCTGAGGCTGTCCCCAACTGCAAGGCTCAGTTCTTTCAAGATGTCCGTAGGTAAATCGACGATGACATCCCCCGAACCGTCACCGGGATCTTGGCACTTAACAGTCGTACTCGCTAACTGACTCATGGACGCCCCTCGCTCGGCTCTGTAAGGGATAGTACCCCCACTGGCGCGCATCTGATGGGATTTTCACACAGCGGCATTAGATTGCGGAGCGTGCCTTGCAAATATGCTTACGGGGCCAGGGCACCTGGAGATGGGGACGGACGACCTTGAGAATTGATGAGCAGACCGCCGATAGACTGGTCGCTGGCTGTGACAGACTTTAATCCGAAAACCGGGTGGGCTTTTTCGCCAGTGCGCTTTGCTGTGTCAAACTATGTTTCGTTTGCGTGCAGTGCTCCCGGCGCTGAAACCCGCAGATTCTGCGGGCCTCTGTGTCAAACTATGTTCCGAGCACCCAAGCTGATCTTAAATAAATAAGTCAGTCTCGCTTGGAGCCTTTAGGGGCTCCAAGCGACGTGACGTTTCTTGCCTATCTCGTGCTTTGACACCCCCTGGTGCGCCACCTTGCTGCTGACCATCCAACCGCAGGAGTCCTTACGGTCCTTTCTGGAAAGGTATTTCTTTGGAATCCCCAATGACAGCGTTTTGAAGCGAGAAGCGCTGCCGGCTGGGCACCATTCTCGTGCTAAGAGAGAGAATCGAATTTAATCTGGCACCCAAAGCATTGGGAGGTCAGTCCATTGATTTCCTCGATCTTGAATTCTCAATCTGGTGCGGCAGCTCAAGCGCCGATGTTCCAGTTGACCCGTGCTGAAATAGGAAGCTTGAGCCATCTGGACCTCCTGCGCCTCGTCCAAGCTGGCTTTGCCCTCAATGATGTCCAGGCTATGCTCCGCTCGTCGTGCTTGTTCAAAACCCGCAAGGCTTTGGAGCAGATCATGGGAAAGTCTGCTCGGGCGATCCAGCGGCTCAGTGCCACCCATAACGATGCCCGATTGATTCCCCAGCAGAGCGCTTTGGCGCTCCAATACGCACAAGGGCTTGCAGTGATTGTATTCGGCTCTCAAGCGCTCGCCGAGCATTAGCTGGGGCGGCCCTGTAAGCATCTGTCAGGTCTGGTTCCCTTCGAGATGCTTAATACCTCGGTGGGTTTCAAGGTTGTGGTGGACTACCTGGAGCGCGCTCGCTTAGGTGTTTACCAATAGCGGCGGCCCTTCAGGCGATACGATCACTCGGGGCTGATCTGCTCTCATACGCTCGCTGGCGTGAGGAGATACGAATGAAAGTTATCGGCAAGGTCGAAATAGAAGGCGTCAGTGATTTGTTTGCGATGTCTGCCGACTCACTACGAGGGTAGTTGGCGGAGGCCTTCAATTCGCAACGTTGCAAGCTCATTGGGGGTATGGATCAAAGCATGACGGTGAGCGGTGGGAGATACACCTGTGTGAGGACTGCTTTTTTCAAGCTGTTGCTGGCCTCAAACAAGAGAGACGTACTCAAGGGCTTTTCGACGAGAGCGGTGGTATCCCAGATGACGATTTCGGCTTGATAACGAAAGACGATTTCTTCAACGACAAAGGATGATGCTGTGAATCCACTACCAGGAGTTGGAAGATCTCTGCCTGTTTCGGCGCCGACATATTCCTCCCCATCAAATCTTGATTGCAGGACGTGGAGACGGGCTCGACAGAATCTTTGCGCCCGCCTGCGCAAGGCTCTTGGGGCTCAAGACGCTAGGTAAGACGTTTTCACCCTGGTGAAAAACTCCTGCGCATATCGTCCTTGCTCTCGTAGTCCATAGCTAGAGTTTTTTCGCTCCCCCAAACGGCACGTAATAATCGACATCGGCGGGTGGCAGGGTGGTCAAGTCGAATGCAAACAGGTGGTCCGGTGGGATACAAACGCTTGGTCAAGTCAGGTGCAATTTCCCAAAATTTTGCTACACACAAAGTTACAGTGCCCTACCACGCCTCTAGCCTGGGTGAACTACGCTTTTTCACTCCAATGATGCGAGGTTGATGCGTATGGCCAGTGGGATTTTTCATGTGGGGTTTCGCGCGAGCACAGGCGATTTCGGTGACGGGCTCGTGGTTGTGAAGGACGGAGCGGTGAATGGAGGCGATCCTTACTACCTCTATCAAGGGGAGGTCCCAACTCAATCTGGCGAGTTCGAGTCGCGGTTTACCGTGCGGAAATATCGTGACGGTAACGTAAACGTCGTAGGCATCGACAACTACACCCTTTTGGCGAGGGGGCGTGTTGACTACGAGGGTGGCACCATCGAGCTGCGCGGGGCTGTGGAGGGACACCCTCAGCTAACCATTCAGCTAGGAGGCCGTAAAATCCAGCCGGTAGTGTGAGCCAGCGTCGATACCTCCTTCGCTTTTCACCAATGCCCCTTGGGTTGTTGCTGGATAGGGGGCCGTCCCTCGACAGGCAAAGCCCAAAAAAAGACCCCGCCGATTGGCGGGGTCTTCAATTCAGTGATCCAAGCGTCACTGGCTCCTGATCAGCCACCGATGACAGTGCTTGCCGCGATTCCATCATGGGGGCGCCGCCGCTTCTGCAGGACTAGGCCCAAAGCGATGGTGAACACCGTTAGGAGGCCGGTTGCGGTTACTTCGCTTCGGTGCTCAGGCAGCACCACCATCGTGGTCAATGCAGCTACGATGAAGCCAATAACTAGCCAGGTGAGTACTGGGAACATCCACATCTTCAGCATGATCGGTGTCTTGCTGCGCTCAAGCTTGTACCGCATCCGCATCCGCATCCGCATCCGCATCCGCAGCTGGCAAACGGCGATCACCAGATACACCAGCAATGCGATGGCACCTGAAGAAGCCGGCAAGAAGCTGAAAACCTGGGCCGGTGCGAAGAAATTCAGGGCTGTAGTCAGCAGGCCAATGGCAGTGCTCGCAATTACCGCGAAGGCCGGCACGCCTTTGCGGGTCGTGCAGCGGATCACACCAGGAGCATCACCTCGCTGGGCCAGCGAAAACGCGTTGGAGGTGGGATAAAAGAGGGCATTGTGACATTTTCTTCGAAAAACGGAGCGAAGCGCTCTGAAAGTCCCAATTTTACTGGGTTCATAAACAGGCGCCGCAACGAAGCGTTGACCCTTGTTTACAAGGAGTATAAATAGCGCTGTGTGACATCCTTTGAGAACGATCATGGCTGACAATGCGCTCATGGATCTGCTTAAGCAAACCGGACCCCTGCTGAGCAGTGATTTATCCAAGCTCCTAGAAACCAAATCTGGACTGACCCCTGAAGCAGCCAGAAAGCGTGTCGAGCGCGGGTGCGCTGGTATGACCCGTCTCAATCACATCATCTTTCCCCATCGGGCGCGCTTCTGCTATCTCCAGGATGACTATGGTTCTCCTTTGTTCTTCGACAATTTGATGGAGGCCCTGAAGAAAACGCGCAGCTCCTATTTCGCGGCATTACAAGCTCTCGCGCTTCGCGGCAACGTGATGCCTCGCCGGCATTTTCTTATAGCCTGCGGTGCGCCGGTTGCTCAGAAGAAACACATCTCAGCAGAAACCCTGCTGGAGCGACTGGTGAAAGCCACGCTCGTAAAGGAGGTGGCACTCCCAGGTGGCGAACCCTGTGTGGTGCGATGCGATCACCACCAGATGCTCGAAATGACCTCCATGTGGGCAAAGATGAAGGGTCGGCTCATTGCAGAGAGGGTAACCCTGTTGGCGGTAAAGGATTGGGCCCGCAACCTGGGGATGGTGAGCTACGACTCTGTTGAAACACGCGAGGATGAGGGGTCAGAGGCGTTACCCAAGGTCGGAACGTTCAATTGGGACTTGGCCGGCCCCTCCTACTTATTTCCGATGCGAGAATACGTCAGCACAGCTCTCAAACCAGGCTTCTTCGTTTGCGACCTGGCGCTAAACGGGTGGGTGACCGCCGCGCACCTGGCAGGGTTCGTCAACAAATGCGTGACGCTTCGCAGTCTCAAGAAGGTGGGCAAATGCCTTCAGATTTTTGTCGCTGAAAGCTACCAAACTGAAGCTTTTGCTCTTCTAAAGGAGCAGGGCATCATTCCGGCAACAACCGAGAGCCTGTTTGGTCGGGATGTGGCAGTAGCCTTGAAGAACCTTTGTACGGTATTGGCCGACACTGCGAAACTCACTCAAAACCCGGAAGCGCTGGATAAAATTTTCAACGATTTATCCCGGATCGAAGGGGCGGCTTCAACGCTGCGCGGCAGCCTTTTTGAATTCGCGGTTGCCCAAATCGCGCGGTCTACGTTTTTGGGATATCCCCAGGAGATGAACCGGATTGTCAAAGACAGCATCGGAGCGGAAGCGGAAATCGACGTGCTGGTACACCGTCCGAATCATGAAGTCGTGTTCATCGAGTGCAAGGGAATACACCCGATCAGCACCTTAGATGACGCCGAAGTGGAGAAATGGCTGCTCAAGCGCATTCCTGTGATCAGGGGGTTTGTCAAAACGCACTCCGAATGGTCTGGCATCTGCCAAAGGTTCGAGCTGTGGACGAGCGGCAAGCTTTCCGAAAATGCGACTGCGATGGTGAACGCAGCGCGGGCGAAGAATCCAAAATTGGATATTCAGCTACGTGATTCCGAGTACGTCCTTGCCCAAGCCATGGGGAGCAATGATCAAGGGCTGATTAAAGCTTATCGCCAGCACTTCGTGACCCATCCAATGCAGGAGTTTGAAGAAGCTCGCAAACGTGAGCAGCGGAAGGCCGAAAAAGCCAAGGCTAGGTTGAACACACATTCTTCACAGTCCCTAACCGCGCCACTGATCAGTCCGCCATCGACCAGTGCATTGGTCATTTCCCCTTAGCGGACCTTTAATTTTTCCCTACTCGGTAGAAAAAATGAACGCAACAAACAGTCTGGAAAGAGCTGAGAGATTTGGTGATCTTCCAACCAATCGGCTTCACCTTGTGACAGCGAGGCTGGCTGGTCATCTCAAGCTAGGGCTGGAAGCAAAAAATCAAGGCAATCGATGGTAAGGTCAAGGAGTCAGGCCCATCTGTGGCGACCGTGGCGACGTTAAAAGAAAAACTCGGCATCCGGAAGCAGCACGAACTGGATGGAATCTGCGCTGAGCTCTTCAGGATGAGATCGAGGAGGAGCGCAATGCGCTGATCGATCAGATGGAACAGCAGTTACAGCAACCGGTAAATGATGAAACCCTGTTCAGGGTGCAATGGGTGCCACAATGACCAGGCAGGTAAGCAAAAAGAAGGCCTCGATATGATCAAGCAAGTCAACGACTCGGACCAAATCTCGCGGTTGGTGTTACGCGGTTACAAGTCCATCGCCGACTGCGAGCTGGAGCTGGGCAGGCTCAATGTACTGATCGGCGCAAATGGTGCCGGCAAGTCCAACCTGATCGGTTTTTTCCGGCTAATAGGTAAGATATTGGATGAGCAGCTACAGACCGCCGTTGGCCTCGCCGGTGGTCCCGACGCGCTGCTGCACTTCGGTCGGAAGAAAACTGAGCAGCTGCGCGCAGAGCTCTATTTCGGTAACAATGGCTACCGCTTCACCCTGCGTCCTACCCAGGACAATCGCATGATGTTTGCTAACGAGGCGCTTTGGTGGAACGCGCATGGAGACTGGCGCGCAACGTCAGGACATTTTGAGTCCTATGCGGAAAGCCAAAAACATAAGACACTCATCTACCGGCATGTTGTGCCTGCAATGCGCAGCTGGCGTCTGTACCACTTCCATGACACTAGCAACAGCGCGTTGGTCAAGCAGATTCACAACCTCAATGACAACGAATACTTGCGCGACGATGGCCGTAACCTCGCAGCTTTTTTGTTGCGCCTGAAGAACCATCACGAAGAGCACTACCGGCGTATCGTCAAGGCCATTCGATTGGTTGCGCCATTTTTCGGCGACTTTCACCTGCGCCCGACCGTCGACAACCGGGAAAAGATTCAGCTTGAATGGACCGAACAGGGGCAGGATGAGCCCTTTACCGCCAGCGCCCTCTCTGACGGTACCTTGCGCTTCATCTGCCTAGCCAGCGTCTTACTGCAGCCGGAGCAGTTCATGCCGGCGGCAATCCTGATCGACGAGCCGGAGTTAGGCCTGCACCCGTTTGCCATCAGCGTGCTTGGTGGGCTGATGAAATCGGCAGCCCAGCAGCACCAGTTGATCGTTTCCACCCAGTCGGTCGAGCTGGTCAACGAGTTCGATGCAGAAGATCTGATCGTGGTCGACAAGCGTAGTGGTGCTTCGACCTTTAAACGTCCGGATAGTACGGCTCTATCTGAATGGTTGGCCGAGTACAGCCTTGGCGACTTGTGGAAGAAAAACCTGCTGGGCGGGAGGCCTGGACGATGAGCCGCCTTTATCTGCTGGTTGAGGGACAGACCGAAGAGGCCTTCGTCAATGAGCTACTGGTTCCATATTACGCTCGGCAGGGGCTTTACTTGATACCGATCATCGTTAGCACCAGCCCTGGCCATAAGGGCGGTGTTGTGAGTTACGCCAAGATCAAGCCGCAGATCGAAAAGCTCTGCAAACAGGATGCTGGCGCTCATGTCAGTACTCTGTTCGATCTTTACGCACTACCTGCTGACTTTCCTGGTAAAGCCCTCGAAGGCTATCCAGCCAACGGCAGCGGGCACCAGAAGGCAGAGTTCCTTGAGGCGGCACTTGCTCTGGATATTGATCAGCGTACTTTCATCCCCAATCTTCTGGTGCATGAGTTCGAGGCGTTGCTCTTCGTCCGCGTAGAGACTTTTGCTGAGTGGACGGATGATGACCGAGTGCTAGAGCCTTTGTTGGCGGTAACCAGGACTACTGCGCCGGAAGACATTAACGACAGCCCGCAAACCGCGCCCTCCAAGCGAATACTCGCCGCTGTGCCTGGCTACCAGAAGACTGTGCATGGCCCGTTGATTGCTTGCGATATTGGGCTCGATGCGATGCGGGGTGCATGCCCGCACTTCGCAGCCTGGCTGAGTAAAATCGAGCAGTTGTTGGAGTGAGCTGTAGCTTTACGCAACCTGTGGCTGCTGGTACCCAATCCATCAAATGCTCAGCAGCTCTAACGGGCGACGCATCCGCTGCGAAACGGTAGTACAAATCTCACGAACGCCGGAGTGTTGATGGACGCTCTGGAGGCCAGAATCGCCGAAATACTCAAAGAGTGGCAGATTTAGAAGGGCTGTGCGCTGGGACACGGCGCACTCGGGTCGAGGAAGAACCTCTCATCCGGAAAATTCTGATTGCCTGAACGCCTTACTGCTCTGGCAGATACGAAAAAGCCCGCTTTCGAGGCGGGCTCTCACGCGTCTCCAAGGGGAGGCATTTTGCCAACAAAGTCTCGGAGCCAAGCACCGTAGGTTACACTCCACTGGCCGCCCTCTTAGCTGCGCATTACTTTATTCCAATCAATTTCGTATCCGGCGTCCTGGAGCTCCCGGCACAGAGATTGCTTCCAACCCTCGTCGTTCATCGAAGTCCAAACCACGCCTGCGAAGTCGCTTGGAATTTCGACTTGACCACGTTTCAGTGCACAGACTCTGTCACGACCTAGGTAGCCTAGGAAATAACCAAGCTCCAGCAGGACGTTCTGTCTGGCACGAGGCTCCAGCTGTCCGCCCTTTACGCAGCCTTGGTCGTCAGGTGTGAGCAGCACCACGGCAAATCCTACATCTCGGTGTCCTTCAATCTTCTCGATTACAGTCCGACCCCGATTTGCTTGCTCATGGAGAATAATTGGCTCAAGACCAAGCTTTTCAAGGAAGCGAGCCACCGACTCTCTAGCCCCCTCGTCATGGCCGTGAACCACAAACACTCGACCTGAATGGGCAATTCTATATTCAGGAGGGACAACTGTTTGGACATCCTCAGAGGCTGGGAGATCTGCCAAATCCTCCTTCAAGCTTTTCTGCGCTTGCTCAAGCAAAGCGATAGAGTTGTGCACGCTGCGTTGAATTGGGGAGTGATAGTCAACCCGTTCTCCGATACTGACGAACATCGGATAATACGTAAGGTCTGTGGCGGCAGAGTACGTGCGGTAGGCATTGGTGTCTTCCCCAAAGCATCTGGTCAGTGTGTCCTTGATGGCGACCTCCAAAGCTTTTAGCTCAGGTGTATTCCCTTCCCAGACGGTATCGAGGTCGAAAGCACGAAGCTCTGCAATTCGTTCAGATAGCCGAGTAAGGCCACGGTCGATCTCTTGCGATGTCAGCCTCAGCTTCGGCTGTGGAGGTACAACAGAGGGGGTTTTTCGTGCCATGGTCCACGCATTCCTTGGTAGCGGTAGGCCATTATTGCGTATTTGAAATGTCTGTTCACCCTCTGGGCCCAGGGCCGCTGCTGCTTCAAACGAGACTGACTTATTTATTTTTGTAAGACACAGACCCACGCTGGCGGGGTAGCGAGACTGACTTATAAAGTCAACGTGTCAGCCTACAGACGTCAAGCTACGCGAGCCCGCGAGACTGACTTATGTTTAAGATCAAAAGCACCGGCCCCGCTGAGATCAACAGCAGGTGCTGGTGCTTTTTTGCGCAATAAAACCGATTTTGGTATAACTTTCGGCCGGTTCAAGGGATTGAACACATTCAAACGCGCCTCAAAGGAATGACTGATGCCTGCTGTCCCCCCTTCTTACTTCGCTGCCGCCGTCGTCCTGACCGGTAGTGCCCGATTTTCCGCAAGTCAGCCCAACGCCTAGCCATCGCCTATCGGCCACGCCTGCAGTAGCCCGCGAGGTTCGTATGGAACTGTCTGAAAATTCTCCAGTCAGGGTGTGCTCAAGGCCAAAGCACTTCTTCAATCATCTGTAAGGTTGTCCACATGAAAGCTCTTCGTAATTGCCTCTTCGCCGCGCTGCCTTTCGTAGCCCTTTCGGGTTGCGCGAATTTTGAGCAAACAATGCAGGAAATTCAGAAGGCGACCGCGCCAGTTGCTATCGATCAAAGCCTTGCAGAAATCTGCCGTGTCACGAAAGAAAACAAGGTGCGTGCAAACAGCCTGTACCGCGGCAAGACCTTCTCCACCAACGGTGAAGTCGCCATGATCAATCAAGGGCTCGAGGCGTATCGGGTAATGCTGAGCGTTGGCGACGTGGATATCCACGCTGAATCGACCAACACCAGCATGGTCAATGCGCTTTCCGTTGGGAAAAAATCGAATGTCTCCGGTGTCGTGACACTGGTCGACTACGACTACAAGAACTGCCACATCTCGCTCAAGAACGCGACGTTCTAAAGCTGATAGCAGGCTGCGGCGCTCTTGTTTGCAGAGCGCTGCGGCACAGCCAGCGGAGCATCCAGGCGTCCCTGTCACCATCAGTCGGCGTACCGGCAAGCCTTAGCAACCTGCTCTATAGTCACTAGCGCGGCACAGGCAATGAGCCAGGCCGTCTAGCCGATGACAGGGAGGTCGTCTGATGGCGCGCCAGGCTAATGCGCCCCTGCCAGCATGGGTGCGCGACACCTGCAGTGATCCGCTCAAATGCGCGTTATGGGCTGCCAGCCTCGTTGCTTTTATCTGGATGGCGCTCAATAACGACAGCCACCACGATCTTGAATCGTTCTGTATTTCCGGCTCGCCCTCGATGTTGACCGAGGGATGGCTGAACCTGCGCCTCTATTATTCCAGCATGGACTTCGCCGTCTTCACCGGTGCGGTGGGGTTGATGCTGGTCGCGATGATGCTGCCCGCGCTGCAGGGGCCATTGGCGCATCTGTGGCATCAATCAAGGCCCTACCACCGAGCGCCCGCTGTCGCGGCATTTCTGCTGGGGTATTTTGGCGTGTGGCTGGCGGGCAGTGCACTGCTGTTGATGATTGCGCTGTTGCTGGTTTCTTTCGCCGGCTCGCCACTCGCAGCAGGGTTGCTGGCGCTGATAGGGGCAGGGGGGTGGCAGTTGTGCGCGTTCAGGGCGCGTTGCCTTCTGCGCTGCCATCGGCCCGCCCGCGTCGCCAACCCATTGGCCAACGGCGCGCTGCACGGGGTGTGGTGCTACGCCACCTGTTGGCCGTTGATGCTGATCGCATTTTGCCTACCGTCTGTTCACCTGCCCGTGATGATCGCCGGTGCAATCATCATTGCTTATGAGCGTAGGGACCGCAGCGTTCAAGCGCCTGAGCGCAGCACCCGAAGCCAGGCTTAGGATGCTGCGCCGGCGGTGGCTCAGTAGGTTTCCAGTTTGAATGGCACGTCAGCGGCTACAGCGTTGCTGCTATTGAGCAGATTGGCCCCCTCTGGCCGTTTGAGCACCGTGTCACGGGTCTGTACTTCCACCTCGATTGTGCCTTCATCAATCGCCGAGTTGTCGGCGTTGAGTGGCAGCTTGAAGGTAGCGGTGGCTTCCAGGTGGGTCTGGCAGTTCATGCAGCCTTCGACATGCCAGCGGCTGAGTATCGGCCGGGTACCCAGGTATTCGCGCTTGCCATCGACCTTGGCGTAGGCGCTGATCAGGAAAGAACCGCGGATCTTGCCCCGGTTGATGCGGCTGACGCGCAAGCTCTTGCCAGCGGGTTGCACGGCCTCGGCCTTGAACAGCAACGGCTTGTTGGGTTGGGCGTAGGCGTCCAGCGAGCCTTTGCCATAGCCATAGCCCAGCTGGGTTTCGATGTTGAAGCAGTCACGGGTGGTGAAAGGGCTGCCGTCGGCCTTCACGAACGGGTCAAGCGTGGTGTCCAGGCTCAGGATGGCATTCGGGTCCAGGCCTGCTGCCCCTGCTGGCGGTTGCACGCCATCGGGCTTGTAGTAGCTGGCGCCGGGATCGGTGGCATCGATGCTGAATTCATCAGTTGCGCCTTGCCGACGCTGCCAGGTCCAGAACACATAGTCGATGAAGCAGTGGTGGAAGAAGAAGATCGGGTCCAGGCCGGCGGTCTCGTTCTCGCCCATGTCGCCGTTGGCACCCGGGATCGCCGAATTGTTGCCTTGCCCCGGGTAGTCGAAGCCGCCGACGGCCAGGTGCATGAAGTTATGCGGCTCTTCCAGGGAGACATGGTGAGTGCCCGCTGGGTCAGCCTTGTTTTTCGCGGCGGCCGACGTGGTATTGGAGAACAGGGTGTAGGTGGGCGCGTCCAAGCAGTTTTCGAAGCGGGTGAACACCTCGCCACGCCACCTGCCACCGATCTTGATCTTGCCGCTCAGCCAGGTACTGATGTTGCTATTGAGGTAGCCGATGTTCTGCTCTGGGTCTGGGAATTGCGCGTTATGGGCGTCGGTCTTCGCGCGGTCTTCATCAGTGCCCACCAAACCGGACAGCGGGTAACGCACTGTCTCGTAGCCTTCCGGCTTGCTGTAGATGATCGGCGTATCCTCGACCTCGTCGGTGATGGCTTTCGGGAACACGAAGGAGCGCAGAGGGTTGTCGATCTTCTGGCCATCGAGCACGAAATATTCTTGGGTCAGGGCCGACGGGATACCGTTTTCCCGTGATGCATCGCTGCATTCATCCCAGAACGGCAAGGTCACGTCTTTGCAGCCGGGGATGCTGCGCAGCGCCTCTTCCAGGCGCCAGAGGTAGGCGCGGTGCCAGCTTGGGAACAGCACCGTCCCGTGCTGGCAGTAGCCGCCCCACCAGTTGGGGTCGGTCTTGCCCTTGTCACGGAATGGCTCGCCATGCAGGCCGCCGAGGGTGAAGAAGGAGTTTGGGTCGTTAGCGGGAAGATCCTTGATGCCCTTCCAGGCGCGGATCAGATTCTCAAGTTCTGCTTTTTTGCCTTGATCGTAGTCGGCCTGGATATCGCTGAGCGAACGACGTACACGCGGGGTGGATGACATGGTGAACCTCCTTGTTGCCACTGGTCCCGAAAACTCGGGCGTTTACTGCTCCATCGTCCAGCATATCCGGGTTGTAAAAATCTGCCTGGGACGGCGCCAGACGGTTGATCTCCGTATCAACCGTGCCAGCACCGGCACCTGTGGCCGAGGTTTTGTCAGATCTGCATCGCCATCCCTTCCACATTCATCGCCGCCTGGCGCAATGCCTCGGAGCGGGTCGGGTGCGGGTGGCAGGTGAGGGCGATGTCCTCTGCCGACGCCGAGAACTCCATGGCCACGCAGAACTCACCGATCATCTCACTGACACTCGGGCCCACCAGGTGCACGCCCAGTACCTCATCGGTGTTGGCATCGGCGAGCACCTTGGCGAACCCTTCGGTCTCATGGTTGATCTTGGCGCGGCTGTTGGCGGTGAAGGGGAACTTGCCCACCTTGTAGGCGCGGCCTTCGGCCTTGAGCTGTTCTTCGGTCTTGCCGACGCTGGCCAGCTCGGGGCGGGTATAAATGACACCGGGGATCAGGTTGTAGTTGACCTCATGGGCCTTGCCGGCGATGCGCTCGATGCACGACACCGCTTCATCTTCAGCCTTGTGCGCCAGCATCGGGCCTGAGGTGACATCGCCGATCACCCAGATGCCAGGCACCGAGCTGCGGTGATGATCGTTGCTGAGCATGCCGCGCTTGTCGGTCGCCAGGCCTACGCTTTCCAGGTTCAGGCCCTGAGTGTAGGGGCGGCGACCGATGGCCACCAGCACGTAGTCGGCCTGCAAGGTTTGTGCGTCGCCACCGGCGGCGGGCTCCAACGTCAGGCTGACGCCATCGGCCGACGAGGTGGCCTGGGTGACCTTGCTGCCGAGCTTGAAGCTCATGCCTTGCTTGGCCAAGGCCTTCTGCAAGGTCTTGGCGGTTTCTTCATCGGTGCCCGGGCAGATGCGGTCGAGGTATTCGATGACAGTCACTTCGCTGCCCAGGCGGCGCCATACCGAACCCAGCTCGAGGCCGATGACGCCGGCGCCGATGACGATCAGGTGCTTGGGCACCTGGGGCAGGGACAGGGCACCGGTCGAATCGATGATGCGCTGATTGTCGAGGGTCACGCCTGGCAGGGGCGTGGGCTCGGAACCGGTGGCAATCACGATGTCCTTGGCGTGAAGGGTGCTTTCGCTGCCGTCCTCGGCCTTGACCACGACTTTGCCAACGCCATCCAGACGCCCCCAACCCTTGACCCAGTCGACCTTGTTCTTGCGGAACAGGTACTCGATGCCCTTGGTCAGGCCGGTAACGCTCTCGTCCTTCTGCTTCATCATCTGGGCGAGGTTCAAGGTGGGCTTCACTTCGATACCGAGGTGGGCGAACTCCTCGCCGCTGGCGGCCTCGTACAGCTCGGATGCATGCAGCAGCGCCTTGGACGGCATGCAGCCGACATTGAGGCAGGTGCCGCCCAAGGTCGAGCGGCCTTCCACACAGGCAACGGTCAGGCCCAGCTGGCCTGCACGGATTGCCGCGTTGTAGCCGCCAGGGCCACCGCCAATGATCACCACGTCATAGGATTTCATGGGTTCAACTCCAGGATGAAGAAGCGCGAGAGGGGCACAAGGTTAGTCTGTGCGTTTAAAGTTGTATACAATCTGCGTGTCTTTCATGTCTGTTTGTTCTAGACCATCGTCGTGTAAAGCCCAAAATCGGCACCAATGAACTACCCTGATCCGGAGGCGTCCGAAATTATGAGGCGTGACGCCCCGTTACCTGAAGGGAGGGTCATTGATGCTTGCGCAACTTCCACCTGCGTTGCAGAGCCTGCACTTACCTTTGCGTCTGAAGTTGTGGGACGGCAACCAGTTCGATCTTGGGCCCAGCCCGCAAGTCACGATCCTGATCAAGGAGCCTCAATTGATCAGCCAGCTGACCCACCCGAGCTTGAACGAGCTGGGTGAGGCTTTCGTTGAAGGCAAGCTGGAGCTTGAAGGCGATATCGGCGAGGTCATTCGGGTATGCGACGAACTCAGCGAGGCGCTGCTGAGTGACGACGAGGACGCTGTTCCACAGCGTACCGCCCATGACAAACACACCGATGCCGAAGCCATTTCCTACCACTACGACCTGTCCAACGCGTTCTACCAGCTGTGGCTGGACCCGGACATGGCCTACTCCTGTGGCTACTTCCGTGAGCCAGACAACACCCTGGCCCAAGCCCAACAGGACAAGTTCGATCACCTGTGCCGCAAGTTGCGCCTGCAGGCCGGCGACTACCTGCTGGACGTCGGCTGTGGCTGGGGCGGCCTGTCACGCTTCGCCGCGCGCGAATACGGTGCCAAGGTATTCGGCATTACCTTGAGCAAGGAGCAACTCAAGCTGGGCCGTCAGCGGGTGAAGGAGGAGGGGCTGGCCGATCAGGTCGACCTGCAGATCCTCGATTACCGTGACCTTCCCCAGGATGGGCGTTTCGACAAGGTGGTCAGTGTCGGCATGTTCGAACACGTGGGGCATGCCAACCTGCCGTTGTATTGCCAGAAGCTGTTCGGTGCCGTGCGCGAAGGTGGCTTGGTGATGAACCATGGCATCACCGCCAAGCATGTGGATGGCCGGCCGGTAGGGCGGGGGGCAGGGGAGTTCATCGACCGTTATGTGTTCCCCCATGGCGAGCTACCCCACCTGTCGATGATCAGTGCGAGCATCTGTGAAACAGGGCTCGAGGTGGTCGATGTAGAAAGCCTTCGCCTGCATTATGCCAAGACCTTGCACCACTGGAGCGAGAACCTGGAGAACCAGCTGCACCGCGCCGCGGCGATGGTGCCGGAAAAGACCTTGCGTATCTGGCGGCTGTACCTGGCCGGTTGTGCCTATGCCTTTGAGAAGGGCTGGATCAACCTGCACCAGATTTTGGCTGTGAAGCCCTATGCCGATGGTCACCATGACCTGCCTTGGACCCGCGAGGATCTTTACCGCTGAACGTCCAATCTTTGTAGGAGCAGCCTTGTGCTGCGAAGAGGCCGGGGCAAACACCCTCGATTGCGGGTGCCTGCACCGGCCTCTTCGCAGCACAAGGCTGCTCCTACAGAGATTGAGTAAGCTTGAAACTCAACTCAAAGAATCGGCGAGATCAACCGGGCTATTCGCATCCCAAGCTGTTGCAGCCGATGGGTATCGAGACTGTCTTCTGGGGTGATTTCCCGGGCTTGATCAAAGTCACGCAGCAGCATCTGTTCGACCTGGTCGGCGAACACGCGATCGACGGTCAGCAAGGTGATTTCGAAGTTCAGGCGGAACGAACGGTTATCCAGGTTCGCACTTCCGATCGCGCTGACCTCGTCATCTACCAGCACCACCTTCTGGTGCAGAAAGCCCGGCAAGTAACGGAACATGCGTACACCGGCACGTACGGCTTCGAAGGCAAACAGGCTGGAGGCCGCGTAGACAATCCGGTGGTCGGGCCGTGACGGAATGAGGATGCGCACATCCACACCGCGCAGAACCGCCAGGCGCAACGCGGCAAAAACGGCCTCGTCCGGGATGAAGTAGGGGCTGGTGATCCACACCCGGCGTGTCGCCGAATGGATCGCTTCGAGGAAGAACAGCGAGCAGGTTTCCTGCGGGTCTGCCGGCCCGCTGGCGAGGGCTTGGCACAGTACGCCGTTCTCCGGGTAGGTATCGGGTAGGATCAACGGCGGCAGCTGGCGCGTCGCCCAGTACCAGTCTTCGGCGAACGACTCCTGCAAACAGGCCAGTACCGGGCCACCGATCTGCACATGGGTATCGCGCCAGGGCGACAGTTGCGGGTGCTCACCCAGGTACTCGTCACCCACGTTGTGCCCGCCGATGAAACCCGTCAGGCCATCCACCACCACGATCTTGCGGTGGTTGCGGAAGTTGACCTGAAAGCGGTTGAACCAACCACGGCGTGTAGCGAAGGCATGAATCTCCACGCCACCGTCACGCAGTACCTGGCTGTAGCTGGCCGGCAAGGCATGGCTGCCGACGCGGTCATACAGCACGAAAACCTTCACGCCTTCAGCCGCTTTGCGCAACAGCAACTGCTGCAGTGCCTTGCCCAACGTGTCGTCGTGGATGATGAAGAACTGTACCAGCACCACGTCGCGGGCTTGATGGATGGCGGCGAAGATGGCATCGAAAGTCGCCTTGCCGTCGATCAACAGCTTTACCTGGTTGTTCGCCAGGCAAGGCATGCGCCCAAGTTTGGGCATGGCGCGCAGGGCGGCATAGCTTTCCGACTCGCGGGCGGTGAGGGCCTCTTCTACCCAGGGGCGCCAGTTCAGGTTGGCCATGGCCACGTGCATTTCCTGGTTGGCCTGGCGCCGTGCCTTGATGTAGGCATAGAAGGAGCGGGCACCGAAGATCAGGTAGGGGATGAGCGTCAGGTAGGGAATGAAGACCAGGGGCATGGCCCAGGCAATCGCACCTTGAGCGGTGCGCACGGTGAACACTGCATGCAGTGCGGCGACGATGCCCAACAGGTGAATCAGGCCGAGCACATAACCGAAGAAGTAGGGGCTGTGGTAATCCATATGCATCCTGCTTGCCGAGTACACTGTGGGTAACAGAACACGTTCCAGGTGCGGCTTGCAACCTGCAGCTGGATTTGGCGTCTAAGCCTCAGCCCGGCCCGTTGGCCGGTTTTTTCCAGGAGCGTTCGTCCATGAAGATTCGTCTGCCACTGTTGGCGTTGGCCCTTGGCCTGAGCAGCCCATTGGTGCATGCACAGATGTTGCAGCCCGGCTTGTGGGAGCTGACCACCAGCAACATGCAGGTCGATGGCAAGCCGTTACCCGACATGGAGTTCATGCTCGGCCAGTTGAAAAACCTACCGCCAGAGCAGCGCGCCATGATGGAAGGAGTACTGGCCAAACAGGGTGTGACAGTGGGGGGCAAGGGCGTGCGCTCGTGCCTGACGCAAGAGCAGGTGGCAACCAACGATATCCCGCTGCAAGACCCGAAGTCGGGTTGCACGCAGAAGATTACCGACCGCACCGGTAATGTCTGGAAGTTCCAGTTCAGCTGCCCCAAGGCTCAGGGCACTGGGCAGGCTACCTTCCTCAGTGATAAGGAATTCACCACCCAGGTCAGTGGTACGTTCAACGCATCGGGGGTGCAGCAGCAAGGCAGCATGAACACCCGAGCCGTCTGGTTGGGCAATGATTGTGGCGCGGTCAAACCGCGCACGTGACGTTCCATTGCCATTGGCTGGTGGCGACTGCGTCGTGGGCATGCAGGCTCTCTGCATGTTCCACGCGCAGCTTGAAGGCCGTGGCCCATTCTATTTGTCGCAACGATTGATGCAGTCGTCGTGCGGCGTCTTCGCAGAACATGAGATTCTGCCCGTTGGCCAATGCGAACGCTTGTTCGTCCGCGCGCTTAACCGCCGTTTGCACGGCTGTTCCCAAGCTGGCCTCGACACGGTCGATCAACTCGGTAATCGGGAGCGCTAGCAAATTACGTTTCAGGCGCACGTGAATTTTCGCGCTACTGCGTTGGCTATGGGGCGTCGCAACAATGCCCTGGCTGCTGCCCAGCCACTCCAACACACTGTCTTTATCCAAGCGCCCCTCTGCAAAGTGCGCCTTAAACTGCTGCTGAATCAGCTGCCTTGCGAGTGCTGCAGAGCACGGGCACGTCGATGAGTAAGGCACAGAAACAAATAGTTCCACGTGGAACACTTCACTTTCGATGCGGGCATCGAGGGTAATCGGATAGCTTTTCCAACCTGCCAATGGGCTGATCAG
>Ga0105243_10001448_pt1 | contig 20858 bp, 20 predicted proteins | sample KBSM34metaG_FD_81525 | JGI IMG/M metagenome (GOLD analysis project Ga0105243, IMG submission 81525) | Miscanthus rhizosphere microbial communities from Kellogg Biological Station, Michigan, USA - KBS M3-4 metaG | ecosystem: Host-associated > Plants > Roots > Rhizosphere > Soil | place... | reverse complement strand
GCTCGACCTTCCACCAACTCGCGTCGTGAGGCGTTGGGCTCCGCCGGTTTGCGGCGTCCCTAGGCGCGCGTAGATGGGACGGCGCGACCCGGCCGAGGACGGGCTCGACTACGCCGCGCTGCTCGCCGGCACGAGGTGCGAACACTCCTTGGACAGCACAGCGGGATGGCCCAGGACGGTAGGGGCGAGCGGCTAGCTGAACGCCGTCAGGGTGTCCTGGATGGAGCAGTCCGCCGCCGTCTACGTGAGTGCCGCGTACAGGTTGACCCGTACGCCGTCCGGATCACCGAGCAAGGCGTAGCGCTGGCCCCAGAATGCGTCCCACGGCTCCTTCTCGCCTTCGAAGCCCGCCGCAACGATTCGTGCATACACCTCGTCGACTTCGGCGGCGGTTTCGCACTCGAACGCGAGCCCCACCTGGTTTCCGTTCGCACGCGCCCAGTCAGGCAGGAAGCTGCGGACGACCTCCTCCGAGTCGAACATCAGCCGGGTGCCGTTCGCCATCGTCGCTTCGACGTGGTCCTCTGCGGGATCCTCAGGGAGGTCGAGTCCGAGCAGCCGGTAGAACTGCATCGAGCGCCGTAGATCCGCGACTGTGATGCCGATGGCGTTCAGCTCGGGCATACCGAAAATGCTACATCGGTCGCGTCTCCACACCGACGACCTCGACCGCCACGTCCGCTCGGACGGGCGCAACGATGTAGCGCGTTGGACGCGTACGTGGTCTTCGCCGACTAGCCGGATCCGTACCACGGTGTCCGGCCGGTACAGCTTTCCAACGGTGTAGTTGACGATGAAGAGCCAGACGGAGCCAGCCTGACGACCTGGCAGGGAGGCCTGGATGCGTATTTGCTTGATGATCGAGGGACAGGAGGGCGTGTCGTGGGAGCAATGGCTCCGCCTGGCAGAAACGTCGGAGAGCTCCGGGTTGGAGGGGTTGTTTCGTTCGGATCACTATCGCTCGATCGTCAGGGGTGAGCCGGCCGGGGCGTTGGACGCGTGGGCGACGCTGGCGGCGTTGGCGGCCCGCACCGAGCGGATCCGGCTTGGGACGATGGTCTCGCCGGTCACCTTCCGCCCGCCGGCCGTTCTTGCGAAGAACGTGGTGACCGTCGACCACATCTCGGGTGGACGAGTAGAGCTCGGGATCGGCGCTGGCTGGTACGAGGCCGAGCACACCAGCTACGGCTTTCCGTTTGGAACCACGTCGGGGCGCCTGGACGAGCTCGATCGGCAGCTGGCAGAGATCACACGCCAGTGGACCGAGGCCGATGACGTCAGACCCGAACCGATGCAACGGCCGCGTCCGCCGATCATCGTCGGCGGCCGCGCCAAACCTCGGACCGTGGCGGCCGCGGTCCGGTTCGCGGACGAGTACAACACGGTTTTCCCGTCCGTTGACGAGGCGCGCGCGCGGGCGCGCAGCGTCTCGCAGGCAGCACGGGAGGCGGGACGGGAGCCGCTTCGCTTCTCGATGATGATCGGGTGTGTCGTCGGACGAGACGAGGGGGAGGTCGCCGAGCGTCTCGCCGCTTGGCGTGCTCTGACGAACGATCCCGGCGAGCCGCCGCTCAGTGGCACGATCGACGCCGTCGTGACTCGGCTCAGGGAGTACGAAGCGGTGGGCGTGCAGCGGGCGATGCTCCAGCACCTCGACCACGAGGATCTCGAGATGGTCGCCCTCCTCGGCGAGGTCGCGGCCCAACTCGCAGCGTGAGACACGGTCTCTCGGGCCGAAACCCGATCGACCAGGACGGCTCTGGATCACGACTCTCGGCGGGTGACGCGCGAGCATCCGGGGGCATCCGCCGCCTTGTCGACCGTTCCCTCTCCTGCCCGGCCTGGAGAGGGGTCAATCACCTGGGTCTACGCGTCCCGCTCGGCCCCCGCCTCTTCGTATGGCACGTCCGATTTGAGCGGATCAGCGAAACGGGGCGGTGTCCTTCCGGATCCGCCCCGCTTCGGTTCCCGTGTCGAACGGTCGCTACGGGAAAGCGACACCGCCGCGGCACCGGGTCGTCAACACGACGCCCGCGACTCCTGCGCCCAGCACGGCCGAGTCAAGTCGGCGGCTGGCCCACGTCCAGCGACGCCGCTCTGGCGCAGGGGGTTCGTCACACCCCGGGTCTCCTCGCCCTTGCCGCCCTTGCCGCGCCAGCTCGGCGGCTGGGCCGCGTAACGGCCCGTCCGGAGCGACTCCTGCACTGCGCTGGCAGAGGTGGTGTCTGCCGGAACCCTCGCACTCGCCCCGCCCGCCGATAGCGCCGCGACCGCGGCGAAGACCGCCGTCGTCAGCAGCATCCGTGTCCTGGTGATGTCATACATGCCCCGCCTCCTTCTCGACTATGCCCCGAGGCTAGGAGGCCGCGAGCCCGCGGTCGTTGCTGCCCGCGACAGAGCGTGTGTATCGCCTGCGACGGAGGGCAAATTGACCCGATCGTGTCCTGTACGGGCCCGCCGGCCGCACGTAGCGTGGCAAATGCGAGCCCGGTGCCGGAGTTACTCCGCGGCACAAGGTGGATCCTTCGTGCCACCTTGCAGGGGCGTATTCGACGGCATACCCCTGCCGCAGGCGGGGCCTACGGCGGGTTCGCGATCGCTGCGCGAGAGACTCGTACCCCACGTGCGAGTCTCTCCCGCGCAGCGTCCCCTCGTCTGGCGCACCTCTCGACGGCGTCAACCCGTGCGCTCGGTCGGGACGCCGCCTACCGACGTCCCCGACCCTCCGTTGAACCGAGAGGCGCCATCAGATCGCTGCATCGGCGGGGTGGGTACGTCCGCCGCCCCGTAACTCGCATGTCACGACGTCAACTGCGGGGGCGTCGGTTACTCCCAGCGAGTCGACATCCCCGAAGTCCTGACCCGGATCGGTACCTGCCTCTGATCGGCTGTGTGGGAGAGGGAGTCTCGGTCCCCTCCTCCCACGCCTCGAGAGCGTCGCCCTACGCCGCGCCTGCGGCCGCGACGATGACCGCGCTCGCCTGGTCCGGTCCGAGGACGTCGGTGTTCACGACCACGTCGAAGTGGGTCGGGAGCTCGCGCTCGACCCCGTAGAAGCGCTTCAGATAGTCGGCACGCCCAGCGTCCTCCCGCTTGACGAGACGCGCCGATGCGCCGGAGTCGATGCCCTTCGCCTCCGACAGCCGCGCAGTACGCGTCTCGGGCGAGGCGGTCACCAACACCCGCAGCACGTCGCGTCCAGTGAGGGCGAACGAGGCCGCATGCGAGACGATCACCACCGACCCCCGGTCGGCGATGGACGCCAGGACCTGCTTGATCAGCGTCCGGAGGTCGGCGTCCGCGGGTAGGCCTCGGCCTCCCGCGCTGGGCGTGAGGGAGAGAGCGCTCGACTCGTCGACGTGCCCGAGCACCCGATCCATCAGCGACTTGCGCCGCTCGACGCTCGCGATGAAGCCGGGGGCGAGCTCGGCCCACTCGCTTGCCTGCTCGATCACCTCGTCGTCGACGAAGCGGTACCCGAGCCGCTCCGCGACCGACCGCGCGACGGCGTCACCTCCGGCGCCCGTCGAGTGGGAGATGCAAACCGCGGAGACCATGCCGCGATCCTACGCCCTTCGATCTGCTCCGCGCCCGCGCGGCCGCCGTCTACCGCAGGTACGCATCGGTCCCGTCGAGCCAGTCCTGCCGCGGCGGACAGAAGATGTCGACGTCGAGCGTCTGCTCGAGTGCCTCGGCCTTGTGCGGCAGGCCGGACGGGATGTGCAGCACCTCGCCGGCGCGGACGTCGACGACCTCGGACTCGTCCTCGCCGAGCCAGAAGCGCAGCGCGCCCTCCAGGATGTACGTGAGCTGCTCGTTCTCGTGCGCATGCGTGGGGACGATCGAGCCCTGGTCGAGGTAGACGTGGGCCAGCATCATGCGCTCGGTGCTGACGAGCCGCCGCGCAACGCCCGCCTTGAGCTCGGCCTTCGGCATGTCCTCCCAGCGGTAGAGCGTCGCCTCGCGATTCATTTTCCGCCTCCTGACGATGCCGACTACGTGAAGCGCTTGATGAACGCGAGGGCGGTGTCGGCCACCTCGCGCCAGCCGCTGTCGATGGTGAGCGCATGGCCGCGGCCGGGCATCTGGACGATCTCGGTGACGCCCTCGTTTCGCTTCTGGCGTTTGAACGAAGCGTTGGCGATCGCCCAGGGCACCGTGTGGTCGAGCTCGCCCGAGACGATGAGGAGCGGCCCTCGCTCCGGGCTCTTGCTGTCGACCTTCGCCTCGGTCCACGGGTTGAGGTTCGCCGTCGCCGCCTGGAAGAGCGGCGTGCCCGAGGCGGGGACGGCGAACGTCTCGTACAACTCCTTCGCCTCGTCCTCGCTCACGGCGTTGGCGAACCCGTACCGGAACTGGTCGTACGTCAGCGGCACCGCGCGATTCCGGTTGGCGGGGTTTCCGAGCACCGGGAACGCCGACTTGAGCGACGAGATCGGAAGCGGAAGAACGCCCCGGAAGGGCGCGGGATCGATGGCCACCGAGACGGCGGCAAGACCTCGCCCCGCGAGGATCTGGGTGAGGAGGCCGCCGAACGAATGCCCGACGATCGCGGGCTTTCGGTCGAGGTCACGGATGATCGCCTCGAAGTGGTCGGCGACCTGGCCGACGGTCTTGTGCGCGAAGACGTCGGGGTTCGCGTTCGCCTCCTCGACGGTCTCCGGGTCGTCGGGCCAACCCGGCGTCACGGGCGCGTAGCCCGCCTCGCTGAACACCGTCGTCCAGCGGTCCCAGCTGCTCGGGAGGAGCCACAGCCCGTGGACGAACACGACCGGCGTCCGGCCCGTGCCGTTTGCCTCTTCGACCGCCGCGGCCTCGTGCGCCGTGATCGTCGTCTCGGTCGCCATGCCTACCTCCTTCGCGCCGGCCTCAGCAGGTGACCCTACCAAGCGGTGTCCGGCGTAGGATTCGCCGCCGTGAGGGCGCTCGTGAAGAGCCGTGCGGAGCCCGGGGTCTGGCTCGAGGAGGTCGCCGAGCCGGAGATCGGGATCAACGACGTCCTGATCCGGGTCGGTATCACCGGCATCTGCGGGACCGACGTCCACATCGACCGCTGGGATGCGTGGGCGCAGCGGACGATCCCGGTCCCGCTCGTGATCGGCCACGAGTTCGTCGGCGAGGTCGTCGAGGTGGGCTCCAACGTCAGCGGGTTCACCGTCGGAGAGCGCGTGAGCGGCGAGGGCCACGTCGTCTGCGGGCGTTGCCGGAACTGCATGGCGGGTCGCCGGCATCTCTGCGCCCACTCGATCGGGCTGGGGGTGCAGCGGCCGGGCGCGTTCGCCGAGTACGTCGCGCTCCCCATGACCAACGTCTGGCACCACTGGCCGCGCGTCCCCGACGAGGTCGCCGCGATCTTCGACCCTCTCGGCAACGCCGTGCACACCGCGCTGACGTTCCCCGTCCTCGGCGAGGACGTGCTCGTGACGGGGGCCGGCCCGATCGGGTGCATGTCGGTCGCCGTCGCGCGCCACGCCGGCGCGCGACACGTCGTCGTCACCGACCTCCAGCCGGAGCGTCTCGAGCTCGCCCGTCGCATGGGCGCGACGCTCGCAGTCGACCCGCGCGAGCGCGACCTCGCGGACGTCCAGCGTGAGCTCGGCATGACAGAGGGGTTCGACGTGATGTTCGAGATGTCGGGAAGCGCGCAGGCGCTGCGTGCGGGTATCGGTCAGATGGCGCACGGCGGCCGGATCGCCGTGCTCGGGATCCCTTCCACCGCCGTCGAGCTCGACCTCGACCCCGTCATCTTCAACATGCTCACGCTGAAGGGGATCTACGGGCGCGAGATGTACGAGAGCTGGTACCAGATGAGCGTGATGATCGACTCGGGTCTCGACATCGCTCCCGTCGTCACCCATCGGTTCGGCTATTCGGAGCACGCGGAGGCCTTCGCGGTCGCGGGCTCGGGCGAGGCCGGCAAGGTGCTCCTCGACTGGAGGGAGGAATAGGCATGTACGGCGCGCTGCGCGACGACCTGCGGACGAGGCTCGACGGGCTCGAGGGCGACGGTCTCCTGAAGCGCGAGCTCGTGATGACGACCCCTCAGGGGGCGCACGTGGACGTCGCCGATCGCGGCGAGCTCCTCAACCTCTGCGCCAACAACTACCTCGGGCTCGCCAACCACCCGGACATGGTGGCCGCGGCGCACGAGGCGCTCGATCGCTGGGGCTACGGCATGGCGTCGGTGCGGTTCATCTGCGGGACGCAGGCGCTCCACCGCGAGCTCGAGGAGCGCCTCTCGGCATTCCTCGGCACCGACGACACGATCCTCTTCGGCTCGTGCTTCGACGCGAACGGCGGTGTGTTCGAGGCGTTGCTCGACGAGCGCGACGCGGTCATCTCCGACCAGCTGAACCACGCCTCGATCATCGACGGGATCCGGCTCTGCAAGGCGCGGCGACTGCGCTATGCGAACGGTGACATGGACGAGCTGGAGGCGCAGCTCGCGGAGGCGGCGGACGCGCGCTTCCGGCTCGTCGCGACGGACGGCGTGTTCTCGATGGACGGGTACGCGGCGAGACTCGACGCGATCTGCGACCTCGCCGAGCGCCACGACGCGCTCGTGCTCGTCGACGACTCGCACGCCGTCGGGTTCGTCGGGCCGAAGGGTCGTGGGACGCACGCGGCCCACGACGTCGTCGACCGGGTCGACATCCTCACGGGGACGCTCGGCAAGGCGGTGGGCGGTGCGAGCGGCGGCTACGTCTCGGGCCGCGCGGAAATCGTCGAGCTCCTGCGCCAGCGCGCGAGGCCGTACCTCTTCTCGAACAGCGTCGCCCCGGTCGTCGTCGGCGCGAGCCTCCGGGCTCTCGATCTCATCGAACGCTCGGACGACCTCCGTGACCGCCTCTGGGCGAACACGCGTTGCTTCCGCGCGCGGATGACCGAGCTCGGCTTCGACCTGCTTCCGGGCGACCACCCGATCGTGCCGGTCATGATCGGGGACGCGTCGGAGGCGGGACGCTTCTCGCAGGCGCTCGTCGAGGGCGGGGTGTTCGCCGTGGCGTTCTCGTACCCGGTCGTCCCGCTCGGGACCGCGAGGATCCGGACGCAGATGTCCGCGGCGCACACCGACGACGACCTCGAGCTCGCCGTCCGCGCCTTCGTCGTCGCGAGGAACGCGACGAGCTAGCGACGGTCACCGCGTCCGGCGGGCGGCCTCGCGCGCCTGACGCTCGTACGGGCTTCTCGCGTAGCCGGTGCGGAGGTAGCTCAGGGGCATCCCGAGCGGCCGGTGCTGCATCTGCCAGACATGGCACAACTCGTGCGTGATCAGGTCGTCACCGACGTCGGCCCGTCGGAGGAACACCACGAGATGTGTGGCGAAGCCGTCGAAGCGGCGCCAGGGCCGCAGACGGAACAGCCACGGTGCGATCACGATGCGCACGCCGCGGAGCCGCACCGGGTTCGGCCACCAGTCGAGCCGGTCGAGACGCTCCTTCGCGCGGAGGAGCCGCGGATCGGTGCCCGGCACTACCCCTTTGCCCGCTACCCCTTGGGGAACGGCTGCAGCTGGAGGAGTGCGTCCCGGCCGCCGATGAGCTGGTAGACGCCGTAGTAGAGATTCGAGCGCGTCAGCTGGTCGACGCGGCGGGCCACGGCGGACGGCATCTGGCTTGGCTGGATCAGCGAACCGGATCCAGGGAGGATCCGGCTGAGCGGCTGGGAGAAGAGACCGGGGTTCTGCTTCTCGAGGACGTTGCGCCGGAACATCATCACGACCCCGTCGACGCCGGCCGGCGGCGGGATCGGGCCGAGGAAGACGGTGACGTTGTCGACGCCCGGGTCGAACTTCATCGTGCGGAGAGCGAGCTCGAGGCCCATGCGACGCACGAGGATCCCTCGATCGGCCGACGCCGTGCCCGGGATGGCGCAGGCCTGTCCCGCGCCGCAGAGCGAGTACTGGATCGCGTCGTCCGGCTGGACGAGCACCGAGTCCTTCTCCTTGGTGCCGTCGGCCGGCCGGATGATCTGGTAGCGCACGTGGAGGAAGCCCAGGTTCCCGTCCTGGAGCGTGTTGCGGCTCGCCACGACGTTGACGAGCTCGTCGCCGTTGGGGAGCCGGTAGTTGCGCTGCACCTGGTCGGCGATCTGCATCGCGCCGAGCTCGCCCGGCTCGGATGGACGGAACTGCGTGGTCCCCTTCGGGAGGGCCTCCGTCGGAGCCGGGTCGCGGAGCGCCTCGACGACGAGCGCGCCCACGGCGACGCCGACGACGAGTGCCAGCACCACGTAGATCACGACAAAGCGCCGGTTGTAGCTCGACGTCCGCGCCCGATCCTCTCGGCTGGCCCCCGGAGCGTCCGCAGGGCGGGCAGTCCCGGCCTCCACGACTCGTTCCTGCGACGCCACGTCGCTCACGCGGGGTCACCGTTCGAGGTGGTCACCGCCGGCGGCACCGGTGCAGGCGGCGCCGTCCCCGGGCCACCGCGACCGACGGCCGCCGAGAACTCGATCGGAGGCCAGGCGGCTTCGTCGCCGTAGTCGATGTCGGGGATCCTGATGCCCTGCGAGTCGAGCAGGTCGAGCAACGCGTCGCCCATGATCTCGCGCTTGTCCTCGAGCGCGTCCGCGATCCGCTCGATCGCTTCGCGGTTGAGAACCGCGAGGTTGTGAGCGGTGACGTACGCCTGGCCGATGACCTGCGCGGCGACCGTTCGCTTCGTCGGATCGCCGAGCACGCCGGCGATCGGATCGGCGTCGAAGGGCCCTCCGCCACCCGATCGGCTCATGATCTGGAGCCCGATCCGCTCGAAGCGGTCGAGCACACGCTTGCGCGCCTCCTCCTCGGTCTCGCCGTCGCGGGGAGTCACGTGGAAGGGCTGCGGGCCCATCGCCGCCCGGCCCACCATGAGCGCCGAGCGTGCGGTGACGCTGGCGACATCGCCGCCGACCCCGTTCGAGTTCTCGCCGTAGACGACGCGCTCCGCGGCCATCGCGCCGAGCCCCCAGATGATGTCCTGGAACATCTCGTGCTGGAACGAGAAGAGTCGCTCTTCCTTCTCGATCATCCAGTGGTGGCCGCCCACTCCCTGGTCACCGCGCTTCTTGATCGTCAGGCGGGTCGACTCGCGGCTCGTCATGTAGACGTGGCCCGCGACCGCGTGGCCCGCCTCGTGGATCGCCACGGCGCGGCGCTCGTGAGGGACGTACTCGGATCCAATCGCGGTTCCGGCGTCGAGGGTCGTGACGGCCTCGACGAGATCGTCCCACGCGAAGGCTGTCCGGCCGGTGTGATGCGCGATGGTCAACGCCATCGACGTGGCCTGCTCGATCATCGCCGGGGAGTATCCGCTCATGATCCGCGCGATCTCGTCGCGCCGGTTCGGCAGGTCGAGCTCGGGGTCGTGCGAGACCTTCCCGATGTACAGCTCGAGGATGTCGAGGCGATCGTCCTTGGTCGGGGTCCGGAACCAGACGTGACGGCCCATGCGGCCAGGGCGGATGAGCGCGGGATCGAGCCGGTCGATGGGGACGTTCGTCGCGCCGATGAAGTAGATCTGGTCCTTTCGCGGCCGTGCGGCCGGCAGCCGCAGCTTCGCGTTGCCGATCCGGCGAGGGACGATGAAGCTCGCGTCGAGCATCGTGTTCAGCTTGCTCGTGAACGTCCGTCGCATCCAGGGAGGGTTGTCGATCCCGTCCATGACGACGAGGAGCTGGTTGAGCGCGAGCCCGCCGCCCATTCCTCCTCCCATGCCGCCGGGGAACATGAAGTTGTAGACCTGGCCGAGCCGCGCGTACATGCCGCTCGGCACGCCATAGGACACCGGTGCCCGCTGCTCGAACAACCGGTCGCGCCATGCCCGTGTCTCGACGATCAGGTCGCCGGACGGGTCGCGCGAGCCCAACGGGCCGTAGAAGAGGAAATCCTCGACGGCTGCGCTGTTCGTCAGTGGAATGAACCCCTGGCTACCGGTGCCGAGCGACTGCCGTCGCATGCCGACGGCGTCGATCTCGTCGATGAAGACGATGCACTGGCCGCCCCACTTGCGGGCGAGCTTCTTGGCCCGACGCGCGAGGAGCCGGACGATGATCGCGTCGATCCCGATGAAGGTGGCGGCGAAGCCCGAGCCCGGCATCGAGATGAACGGCGAGTTGAAGCCAGTCGCGATCGCCTTGGCGAGCATGGTCTTGCCCGTGCCGGGTGCGCCGAAGAGGAGCAGTCCCCGCTCGCGCTTGCCGCCGGCGCGCTCGAACTGCTCGCCCGACTGCCAGATATCGACGACGCGCCGCACCTCTTCCTTCGCCTCGACCTGTCCGCGGACGTCGTCGAGCTTGACTCCCCACTCTGCGTCGCCCGGCTCGAACGACTGCATCTGCGACATGTTCATGAGCAGCAGCGGGCCGAACAGGATCGCGAAGTTTGCGAAGAAGAGGAAGAAGACGAAGACGGCCTGGATCCACAGCGTGGGCGAGCTCAGGACGGTGCCGATCCCGTCGAAGATGAATCCGACGGTGTCGAACCACGTGCCGCCCCGGAAGATCCAGACGATCGTGACGACGGTGATGAAGAGGATCGTGACCTTGAACCAGAACCGCCAGAACCAGGCCCGGCGGCGCCCGACGACGTCCTCCTCACGGAGGGTCTGGCTCTCCAGCCCGAAGAGGCTGGGCCACGGGATGAGCCGACGGAAGAGAAGATCGGCGAAGCCGCGGAAGACGATGACGATCGTCAGCGTCGCGAGCAGCGCCACCCACCAGTCCCAGTCGTTCTGGTGCGTGAACCAGACGAACAACGCGGGCGCGGTCAGGACCGCCACGACGGTCGCGGCGCGCGTCAGCTTCCGCCAGCTCTTCGCGAGCTCCAACGAGGCCTCTCCCTGCGCGCGGGTGCCCGGAAGCGGCGCATCGATCGTCGCCATCGTCTCAGTGTACGCAGCTGGCCAAAGTGGCAGATGTTGGCGCACCGTTAAGCGACCTTTCCGCCCCTTTCGCCTGCGGTCGCCTCGCTGCCGGACGCTGGTAGCGTCAGCCGCATGACACAGGCGACGCTCCACACCACCGAGGGTCCGATCGAGATCGAGCTCTACCCCGGCGAGGCACCGAAGACGGTCGAGAACTTCACGAAGCTCGCGTCGGACGGGTACTACGACGGGCTCTCGTTCCACCGCGTGATCCCCGATTTCATGATCCAGGGCGGCTGCCCGGAGGGCGACGGCACCGGCGGTCCCGGCTACACGTTCGAGGACGAGTTCAACGAGCACAAGATCGCCCGCGGCGCGCTCGCGATGGCGAACGCGGGGCCGAACACGAACGGCTCGCAGTTCTTCATCGTCACCGCCGACGCGTGCCCGTGGCTCGACGGGAAGCATACGGTGTTCGGTCGCGTGACCGGGGGGCTGGACGTCGTCGATCGCATCTCGCTCGTCGACCGCGACACCCGCGACCGACCGGAGACGCCGGTCACGATCGACCGCGTCGAGTTGGACTAGCGCGGGCCCTCCCGCACGTCCTCGAGCACCGTCCGCTCGTCCGGGACGTGCCGGAGCACGTTGTCGACGTACGACGCCACCGCCCGGTCGAGGCCGACGTCCGCCCCGGACGCCTGCGACAGGTACCAGCGGTGCTCGAGGATCTCGTGGAAGATCTCGGCCGCCTCGCGCTTCCCGTAGAGCTCGGGCGGCACCGCGGCGATCGCAGGCTCGAACACCTCGGCGAGCCAGCGGAACGCGACGATCGTCTCGGGCAGCGGCTTGCCCTCATCGTGCTCGAGATCCGCCCGGAAGCCGGCGAGGTCGTTGAGTAGCCGCCGGGCCTGGTTCTCCTGGGCGTGGAGCCCCGTGAGCGTGAGGAGGCGGCGTCGGTGGTGGCCCGGCTCGACGACCCTCGGGTGAAGCCGAAGCCGGTACCCCTCGTCGGCCGCGAGGAGCTCCAGCTCCTCGACGTCGAAGCCAAGCTCGTTGAGGCGGTGGAGACGCTGGTGGAGCCGGTACCGCTCGTCCGGGCCGAACAGCTCGTCGTGGACGAGCTCGTCCCAGAGCAGCCGGTAGCGGGCGACGAGCCCTGCGCTCGTCACCTCCGCCGGTGTGGCGAGCGGTCGGCCCATCTCGGCGGCCACGTCCGCGAGCTCACCGGTCAGGTTCTCCTCGGCGATCTGCAGGTCGTGCTCCCGCTGGCCGTCCGTGAGCGTCTCGTGCAGCTCGCCCGTCTCCGCGTCCACGAGGTAGGCGGAGAGCGCGCCCGCGTCGCGGCGGAAGAGCGTGTTCGACAGCGAGCAGTCGCCCCAGAAGAACCCCGCCAGGTGAAGTCGCACGAGCAGCTCCGCGCCGGCGTCGAGAAGCCGGTCGCCGAGGTCAGGAAGTCCGGGGCCCGAGAAGAGCGTGCGGAAGGGCAGCGAGTAGTCGAGATGCCGGGTGATCAGCACTGCATCGAGCGCCTCGTCTCCCCGCGTGACCACGCCCACGACCTCGACGACCGGCATCTCCGCGGTGCCGAGGTCGCGGAGAAGCCCGTACTCGTGGCGCGCGACCTCGTCCGGCAGCTCCTTCAGCGCATACACGGCACCGTCGTAGTCGACGAACCGAACGACGTGACGGCCGATCCCGCGGACGACGCGGACGAGCCGGCTCGAGCCCCATTCCTCGAGCGGCTGCTCCCAGGGGAGGTCGAGGAAGTCCGGATGACCGGTGCGCGCCTGGAGCTGAAGCCTCGGCGGCATTCGCCTCGGCTACTTGCGAACGACGTGGGCGTCGGCCACGGTGCCGACCGGCACGGGGTTCGCACGAAGCTCGTTGTCGCCGAGCTCGACCTCGGCGTGGTAGCTCGAGAGCACGCCGTAGCCGATCCGGGCCGTGTCGCCTGACGCCCGGTCGGGTCGGGTGGCGACGACGACGTTGCCGTCGACGTCGCACATCGACATGTCGTTACAGAAGATCCCGATCCCGAGCGCGTCCCAGACCTCATTGTCCGAGATCTCGCCCATCGACATCTCGGTCATCGAGATCGCCCTGAGCGCCGTTCGGCTCACGTGGTTCCCGTCGATTCGCGCCATCGTGAAGTGCGTCACGATCCCCTCCATGCCGCCGACGATGGTGCAGGCTGTCACGCGGCTCGGGTGCTTGTCGAACGAGAACGAGATGTCGATCCCCTGCGCCCAGCGGTTGCCGACGCTGTCGATCCGGCATTCGCGGACGGTGACCGACGAGCGGCGCGCGTGGATCCCGTCGAGCTTCGCATCGGAGACGGACACTCGCTCGAGCCGCACGTTGTCGGCGTGCTCGACGTCGAACCCGTACTCGCCCCCGACGACGGCCACGTCGCGGATCGTGACGTCGCTCGCGCGGATCACGATCCCGCCCCTGACGATCGCGCCCTTCTCGCCCTGGAGCACCTGGCTCGTTCGGATCACGATCGGGCCCTGGTGCACGCCCGCGGTGAGGCGGACGGTGGGCGGCTGCGTCGCAATCGCCGTGCCGAGGACCACCACGAGGGCGGCGGGGGCGAGCACGAAGAGCCCCAGGCCGCCGCGGCCGAGCTCGCCCCCGTCTTCGGCGTAGGTGAGCCGCGCGAGCGGCCAGCAGGCGTGCGCCAGCACCTGTGCCAGGACCCACGAGCCGAAGAAGAACCAGAGCGCCGGCTCGAGCGGCGCCGCGACGTCGAACAGCCGGACGAGCGCGATGGTCGCCGTCAGCTCGAGCAGCCCGAGCGGGAGCGCGGCCCACGCCGGCTGGTAGGGCAGCAGGCGGTGGTAGAGGCCGACGTCGAGCGCGAGCCCGGCGCCGATCATCGCGCCGGCCAGCTCGAGCGGCCACCATGCGCCGAGCCCCAGCGACAGGGCGCACGTCGCGAGGAACGGCAGGATCGACGCCGCGAGGCGCGATTCGAGGCGGCCCCTCAGCGTGTACGACATGCCTTCACTCTGCGGACGAATCGGCGGGCGGCGTACTTCATCCCGGCGAGCGTGTCGGACGCAGGGTAGGCCCACTGCGCCTGGACGCCGGCGACAGCGAGCGTCCGCGTCTCGTCGGTCAGCGCGGGGACCGTCGAGTCGGGGGCGAGCACGAGCCACCTGCCGCTCGTCGCGACGCCGAGCTCGGACGCCAGGCGCCGGAGCAGGGGATCGTGGACGTAGCCGCGCTGGAACCCGGTCGCGCAGATCACCTCCTCCTCGCCGTTCACGGAGGCGGCGACGCGGAAGCGGCCCTCCTCGGCCGCCCGCTCGACCGGCTCGTCCCAGGCGCGGCCGGGCGGGTACGACGGTGCGGAGAGCTCCGCGAGCAGGGCGGCGCGCTCCGCGGGCGGGGTCGCGTGGAACCGGCGCAGGCCGCGCTTCGAGAAGAGCGGCCGGGGGAGGTTGAGCGGCCGGCGGAGGGGCTCGCGGCGGCGCACCGAGACGACCTCCGCTCCCGCGTCGAGCGCGTTGAGCCACTCGGTGGCGGCTGCCATCCCCGCCCCGACGATCGCGACGCGTGACGCATAGGCGTGGGGCTCGTACGCGTGGACGACCCGGGTGTCGTCTCCCAGCTCGCTCGGGAGGGAGAGGCCGGGGTGGCCCGGCGCGAGCAGCACGTGCCGGAAGCGTGCGCCGTCGAGCTCGAAGCCCCCCTCCACCGGCGACACGGTGGCCACGCGAGACGGGAGAACACTCTCGTCCCAGCGGCTTCGCTCGCGCAGCTCGTCGACGTGGCGGAGAAACTCGCGCACGGTCGGCCGGTAGCGGTTGCAGACGGTCTGCGCGAGCGGGGTCAGGTCTCCGCGCCGCATTGCCTCGCGCGGCGCCAGGCCGGGGAAGGACGCCGGGTAGCAATGGCCGTCGCTCTCCGAGCGCATCCGTGCCTGCCGGATCGCCTCGGCCCGGGGCCGCCAGGTCGCGACCGGATCGGGGTCGGGGTCGAAGACGGCGATCGCGCCGGGCTCGAGGCCGCCTCGTCGAAGCGTCTGGTACGCGATGAAGCCGGCCAACCCGCCGCCGACGATCGTGACGTCGGCCACCCCGGCTACTTGACCGAGCCCGCCAGCAGCCCCTGCGTGAAGTACCGCTGGAACGCGAGGAAGACGGCGAGCGGGATGGCGAGGGAGATGAACGAGGCGGGCGCGATGAGCTCGATGTTGTTGCCGAACTGGCGGACGTTGCTGAAGATCGCGACGGTGATCGGCTGCGTCTCGCGGCCGAAGGTCAGGGCGACGAGCAGGTCGTTCCAGACCCAGAGGAACTGGAAGATCGCGAGCGACGCGATAGCGGGGAGGCCGAGCGGGAGCACCAGCCGGAGGAAGATGCGCGCCTCCGAGGCGCCGTCGATCCGCGCCGACTCGAACACGTCTTTCGGGATCCCGAGGAAGAAGTTTCGCAGGAGGAAGATCGCGAAGGGGAGCGCGAAGGCCGTGTGGTAGAGCACGAGGCCGAGGATCGTGTCGAACAGCCCGAGCGTGTTGTAGATCTTGAAGACGGGGATCAGCGCCATCTGGAGCGGCACCACGAGAAGCGCGATCACGAGGATGAACAGCCAGTCGCGCCCCGGGAAGTCGAGCCACGCGAACGCGTAGCCGGCGAGCGACGCGATCAGGATCGGCAGGATCGTGCCGCCGATCGTGATCAGGAGCGTCACCCAGAGCGCGTGCGGGATGTCGCTGTCGTGCCAGAGGCTCGAGTAGTTGTCCCACGTCGCGAGGCTCGGCTTGGAGAGGAGCTTCCACCAGCCGAACGAGTTGTAGTCCTCCGGGGTCATCAGTGACGTCATGAAGAGCGCGAACGTCGGGAGGAGCCAGAGGAGCCCGATGAAGAGCAGCATCAGGTGGAGCGGCAGCCGTGTGGCGGCGCGGCCGATCCTCCGCGCGACGGTCTCCTCGACCACGACGGGGCGCTCGCGAAGCTCCTCGGCGGCGACGGCCACTAGACCTCCCTCCGGAAGCGTCGCACGTTGAGCAGGAGGATCGGGATCACGAGCAGGAACAGGAAGACGGCGATTGCCGACCCGAGCCCGAAGTCGTTGACCCCGCCGAACGAGGTGCGCCACATTGCGAGCGCGATGACGTTCGCGTCGTCCTGCACGGATCCGGGCGCGACCGAGAGGATGATGTCGAAGACCTTGAGGACGTTGATCAGCATCGTGATGAAGACCACGCTCAGGACCGGTGCGAGGAGCGGCACGGTGACGCGGCGAAAGACCTGCCACTCCGTCGCGCCGTCGGTACGCGCCGCCTCGAGCGTGTCTCGTGGAATCGCGGCAAGGCCCGCGGCGATCACGACCATGGCAAAGCCTGCCCACACCCAGATGTAGGCGATCATCGCGGCAGGGGTGATGAGGCTCGGGCCGAGCCAGGCGATGCCCTCGAAAGGCGCCTGGAACGTCTGGGCGCCGATCTTCGCACGGTAGGCGCCGGGCGCGAGCTTCTCGAATGCGAAGGTTCCGTCGGGGTCGGTGGTGGTCGAGCGGACCTGCGCTCCGCCGCTGTCGAGGAGTTCCACCGTGACGCCGGGCAAGCCGAGCTCCTGCGGCTCGACCTTGCCGATCGTCCCACCGCCCGGCTTGAAGTCCCGCCAGACGACGCCCGTTATTCCGCCCGACTGCGGCTCCGGCTGAACCGCCTGCTCGGCGCCCGCGGGGACGTCCTCGGGCGGGATGCCGGTGAGTGGCATCAGGGCGGTGCCACCCGGCGCCACAGGTCTGCGGAGCGTGAAGCCCTGGCTGTCGGAGCCGGTGAGGGTCGGGCTCGCCGAGAACGCCGACGGCAGCGGGCCTGGCGGGTTGACCCAGTCGGAGACGACGCCGATCATCGCGTTGACGGTGCCGCGTTCCGGCTCCTTCTGATCCATGATCCGCCAGATCACGCCGGCGGCGAAGAGCGAGATCGCCATCGGCATGAAGACGGCGGTCTTGAAGGCGACCGACCAGCTGATCTTCTCGGTCAGCACGCCGAAGATCAGCCCGATCGCGGTCACGAATGCGGGCACGACCGCCACCCACAGGGCGTTGTTCTTCACCGCCGTCACGAGGATGTCGGTGGTGAAGATCGTCTTGTAGTTGTCGAACCAGATGAAGTTGTCGCCCGAGCGGTCGTAGAGGCTCCGCCAGGCGGTGTAGATCGTCGGGTAGACGACCCAGACTCCGAGCATGACCGCCGCAGGGGCGAGGAACCCGGCCGTGACGACATATCGCCGCCAGCGGCCGGGCTCCTTGAGCTCGGGGACGGACTCCGGGTGGACGGTCGCGCTCACGTCACCCGCGGCTTACTTGTAGGCCTTCTTCGCGGCCGCCTCCAGCTGCGCGGCGATCCCGTTCACGTCGGAGGGGTTCTTGACGAAGTCCTGGAACAGCTTGAACTCGCCCTGACCGACCGTCCCGCCGAATGCGGACGGCTGGAGGTCGGAGAGGTCGAAGCGGAAGGTCCTCGCGTGGGCCAGCTGGATCGCCGTCGCCCGGTTGAGCACGTCGGAGTACGCGCTCGGCTTGACGTTCTTGTTCGGGGACGAGTAGCCCGGCGCGTACTTGGCCGCGATCGTCGCCGCCGCCGGGCTGGCGAGGTAGGTGACGAGCGCCCGGCTCGCAGGGCTGTCCTTGAACATGACCACGATGTCACCGGCGCCGACCACCGAGGGCTTGGAGCCGCCGATCGACGGGAACTCGAACACGTTGTAGTCCTTGATCGCCGCCGCCTTCGTCGTCGCGACGCCGGGGACGAAGTCGGCCTCGATCACCATCCCTGCCTTCGGCGGCTTCGCCCACACGTTGTTGACCGAGGTCGGGAAGTCCGTCTGCAGCGCGCCCGACGTCCCCCCGTACATGTTGTTCGACGCGAGCACGGAGGCCATCGTCTTGAGTGCGGCCTTCACCGTCGGATGCGTCCAGGGAATCGTGTGCGCGGTGAGCTGGTCGTAGCGCGCGGGCCCGGCCTGCCTGAGGTAGATGTTCTCGAACAGGTCGGTCAGGGTCCAGCCGTCGGCGGCCCCGATCGAGAAGGCCGGGGTGCCCGACGCCCGGATCGTGTTGGCCGCGCTGAGAAGCGCAGGCCACGTCTTCGGCGGCTTGGCGCCCGCGGCCTTGAAGGCCGACGTCGAGTACCAGACGGTCGACTTGTTCGCCCCCTTGAAGAACAGGCCGTAGAGCTTCCCCTTGACGGTGCCGAGCTTGATCCAGTCTGGCGTGTAGTTCCGTGCGGCGGTCGCCCGCGCGAACTGGATCGGCTTGATGGAGCCCTGGTTCGCGAAGTCGCGAAGCAGCCCGGGCTGGCCGATCGATGCGAGGTCGGGTGGGTTGCCGCCCTGGATCGCCGTCGCGAGGATCGTCGGGGTGTTGTCGCCGCCCGACGTGTACTTCGCCTTCACATTCGGGTAGAGCTTCTGGAATCCGTCGAGGACGGCCTGGAAGCGCTTCTGCTCCGGGCCGGTCCAGATGCCGATGATCGAGACGCTTCCCGAGACGGCCTCGCGCTTCGACTGCTTGGCGTGGCTCGCCTGCGACGCCGTCGCCGCGGCCGTGGCTGCGAGCGCCGCGATACAGACCCCTATCACTACGAGGCGGAACCGTGTCATGCGTCCTCCTTGGGTCGGGTCGTGTCGTAGATCCCGAGACCCGTCCCGGGATCGAAGAAGTGGAGCGTGCGGGTGTCGATCGCAACCTCCGCGACCTCGCCCTCCCGCACGCGCGAACGCGCGTTGAAGCGGCCGACGAAGGTCGTCCTGTCGGCGTCCTCGTCGAGGCTCTGGATCGCCACGGCGTCCATGTCCTGGGCGAGCTCGCGGATGTCCTCCGTCAGGGCGGGTGGCGCCTCGACTTCGAGATGCACCATCACCTCGGAGCCGAGCGACTCGCGAAGTCGCACGGTTCCCGTGAGACGGCGGTGGGCCGGCGTGTCGGGCGCGAGCGCCGCGTCCTCGAGGTCCTCGGGCCGAACGCCGAGGATGACATCGTGGCCGACGTACGACTCGATCGCGTGACGGGTCGCGAGCGTCTCCTCGTCGAGGGTGATCGCGTGCGATCCCGTGGTCGCGACGAGGTGCCCGTTCGAGCGGCTGAGCCGGGCCTCGACCATGTTCATCGCAGGCGAGCCGATGAAGCCGCCGACGAAGAGGTTGACGGGCCGGTCGTAGAGCACCTGCGGGTCGGCGACCTGCTGGAGCTCGCCCTTGCGCATCACCGCGACTCGGTCGCCCATCGTCATCGCCTCGACCTGGTCGTGCGTCACGTAGATCGTCGTCACGCCGAGGTCGTGCTGGAGCCGCGCGATCTCCGCGCGCATCTGGACGCGGAGCTTCGCGTCGAGGTTCGAGAGGGGCTCGTCCATCAAGAACGCCTGCGGCTGACGGACGATCGCGCGTCCCATCGCGACGCGCTGGCGCTGGCCGCCGGAGAGCGCCCGCGGCTTGCGCTTGAGGAACGGCTCGAGGTCGAGGACGCGCGCGGCGTCCTGGACACGGCGCTCGATCTCGTCCTTCGGGACCTTCTTGACGCGGAGGCCGAAGGCGATGTTCTCGAAGACGGTGAGGTGCGGGTAGAGCGCGTAGCTCTGGAAGACCATCGCGATGTCGCGATCGCGCGACGGCACGTGGTTCACGACGCGATCGCCGATCCGGAGCACGCCGCCGGAGATCTCCTCGAGCCCGGCGACCATGCGGAGCGCGGTCGTCTTGCCGCAGCCCGAGGGGCCGACGAGAACCATGAACTCCCCGTCCACGACGTCGAGATCCAGCCCCGGGATCGCCAGCGTTCCGTCCGGGTAGACCTTCTTGATCGCCTCGAACGAGACGGCGGCCATCGAGGGGTTATACACCCCTGAGTCCCGAGGCAAACTAGGCTCCGCTTCGTGGAGCTTCACGGCAAGACGGCGGTCGTCACCGGCGCCTCGTCCGGGATCGGCGCTGCGACGGTGCAGCGGCTCCGCGAGGCGGGGGTGCGCGTGGCGGCCGGTGCACGCCGGGCTGGGCGGATCGACGCCGACGTGGCGCTCGAGCTGGACGTCACGGACGAGGCTTCGAGCCGTGCCTTCGTCGATGCCGCGGTCGAGGCGCTCGGCGGGATCGACATCCTCTTCAACAACGCCGGGCTCGCGCTCGGCCGTGCGCCGTTCTCCGAGTCGCGGCCCGAGGACGAGGAGGCGGTCGTCCATACGAACGTCGATGGTGTCCTGCGGATCACGCGCCTGTGCCTGCCGCACGTGCGGGACGAGGGCCACATCCTGTTCATGGGCTCCGTCGCGGGCCGGCAGGCGTACCCGCACGGGGCGTCGTACATCGCCTCGAAGTTCGCCGTGCGCGGGTTCAGCTACGCGCTCCGCGAGGACCTCCTCGGTCGTCCGATCCGCGTCACGACCGTCGATGCCGGCCTGGTCGAGACGGAGTTCTCCCTCGTCCGCTTCTACGGCGACCAGGAGAAGGCGGACGCCGTCTACGACGGTGTCGACCCGGTCACGCCGGAGGAGGTGGCGGACTGCGTCCTGTTCGCCCTCACCCGTCCGCTGCACGTCAACATCGACGAGATCGTGATCAAGGCGCTCCAGCAGTCGAGCGGTGCCCGGGTCGTGCGGCGCGGCGAGCCCACCTAGCGGCCGAACCGCATGCGGCTCCGCTCCGCCTACGACCGCGAGATCCTGCGGCTGGCGCTGCCGGCGCTCGGCGCGCTCGCCGCGGAGCCGCTCTACATCCTCGTCGACACGGCGATCGTCGGGCACCTGGGCCGCTCGCAGCTCGCCGCGCTCGGCGCCGCTGCCACGGCGCTCTCGGTGCTCGCGATCTTCAACTTCCTGCAGTACGGGACGACCGCACAGGTCGCACGCGCCGGCGGAGCAGGCCGTGAGCGGGACGCACGACGGCTCGGCGCGCAGGCGCTCTGGCTCTCGCTCGGGATCGGTGTCGTCCTCGCGGTCGGGGTCGCCGCGCTGGCGACGCCGATCGTCGGCCTGATCGGCGTCGACGGCGAGACGGC
>Ga0105243_10001446_pt1 | contig 20867 bp, 18 predicted proteins | sample KBSM34metaG_FD_81525 | JGI IMG/M metagenome (GOLD analysis project Ga0105243, IMG submission 81525) | Miscanthus rhizosphere microbial communities from Kellogg Biological Station, Michigan, USA - KBS M3-4 metaG | ecosystem: Host-associated > Plants > Roots > Rhizosphere > Soil | place... | reverse complement strand
GGCTGACCCTTGAGCAAAGTCTGGGCGAAGGGTGGAGCAAGCCGTTTCATCCCGACGATCAGCAAATGGCAAAGGACACGTGGCGCCAAGCAACGGCGACGCACGGGATCTATGCTATCGAAAGCCGTCTGCGCCGTGCGGACGGGGCGTATCGCTGGTGGTTGCTGCGTGCCGTGCCGTTGCAGGACTCCGCAGGAAATATCCTCAAGTGGTTTGGCACCTGCACGGATATTCATGATCTCAAAGTTGCCGAACTCGAAATTGCAAACGCCAACCTGGAACTGCGAAAAAACGAAATCAGGATAAATTACCTCAACCGGGTCTACGCCGTATTGAGCGGCATCAACACACTCATCGTGCGCGCGCGCGACCGCGAGGAGCTGTTTAGGGAGGCGTGCAGGATCGCGCTCGAACAAGGTGGGTTTCGCATGGCGTTGATAGCGATGCTCGACCACAGGGGCGCGATGGTTCCAGTTGCCTCGGCGGGCAAGACAGAGGAGCTCCTGGCGGCCGTCAATGGTCTTTTGTCCTCGAGCGAAAGTGCACCCCTTACCATGGTCGGGCGGGCGATCCGGGAAAAAAAGCCCGTCCTGTCCAACGATTCGCAAAATGACGCCCAGGTTCTACTGGGCAAGAAGTACTCCGACTCCGGAGTCCGGTCGTTGGTCGTCCTGCCGCTGATAGTCGGGAATGAAGCGGCAGGGGTTCTTGCACTTTACGCCGGCGAAATAGAATTCTTCCACACCGAAGAAATGAAGTTGCTGACGGAACTTGCCGGGGACATTGCCTATGCCCTGGACCACCTCGATAAACAGGAGCGGCTCAATTACCTGGCCTATTACGACACCTTGACCGGACTGGCCAACCGCGGATTATTCCTTGAACGGGTAACCGAGCGCATGCGCATTGCCGCCAGCGCGGGAAGTCAAATTGCCGTCTACCTGCTCGATCTCGAGCGATTCAAATATATCAACGATACGCTCGGCCAGACGGCTGGCGACGCGCTTCTGCAACAGGTCGCAGCGTTGCTTAAGCACGGCACGGGCGACGCAAGCCTGGTGGCGCGAGTGGGTGCGGACCAGTTTGCCGTCATGCTGATGGATGTCAAGCAGGTCAGCGACCTGATAGGGCTCATAGAAAAAACAACACGGGATTTCTCTGAGCATTCCTTCCATTTGAATGACGGCATGTTTCGGGTCGCGTGCAAAGTCGGGGCAGCGCTCTTCCCGGCGGACGGCAGCACCGCGGACGCCTTGTTCCGCAACGCAGAAGGCGCGTTAAAAAGAGCCAAGGCCGAGGGCAGTCGTTATCTGTTCTATACACCGCAAATGACCGCGGTGGTGGCCGGCCGGCTCGCTCTGGAAACGCAATTGCGCAGTGCACTCGACAACGAGGAGTTCGTCCTCCACTACCAGCCCAAGGTGAATCTGCTAACGGGCAAGCTTACCAGCGCGGAGGCGCTGATTCGGTGGAACGATCCGCGTACTGGCCTGGTCGCCCCGGGCCGCTTCATCCCGATTCTGGAGGAAACCGGTTTGATCTTCGAAGTCGGGCGCTGGGCTTTGCGCAAAGCTCTCAGTGACTATCTGTGTTGGCGCGGCGCGGGTCTGCCGGCGGTGCGTATCGCCGTCAACGTTTCGCCGCTGCAATTGCGTAACCAGGGCTTTGTTGCCGAGATCAAAGATCTGCTAGGGGTTGATGCGCATGCACCGGCAGGACTGGAACTGGAGATCACTGAATCCGTGATCATGGGCGACATCCAATACAGTATTGCCACCCTGCGGGCGCTGCGCGCCATGGGCATAACGATCGCCATCGACGACTTCGGCACAGGCTTTTCCTCGCTCAGCTACCTGTCCAAACTGCCGCTGGACACGCTGAAAATAGACCGATCGTTCATCAGTGACGTGACGGCCACTCAGGATGGGCTGGCGCTGGTGTCCACCATCATCAACCTGGCGCATTCTCTGAAGCTCAAAGTGGTGGCAGAAGGCGTCGAAACGGAGGAGCAATCGCGCCTGCTGCGTTTGCTGGGCTGCGATGAAATGCAGGGCTTTTTGTTCAGCCAAGCCGTGTCAGCCGAGGTCTTCGAGGAGAGATTCCTGTCTCAAACTCCAGTCTCGACTCCATCGTCATGATTCCTCAAACCCGGACGGCGATTGTGTGGCCCTCGATCGCGATTATGGTTTCACGAATGGGCCCCGGTCGGTTCCGGGCCAGTAGCGGCTGCAGTGACGAAATTTCCGCGTTGGTCGCGCTTGTGGACGAGACCGGGAAACGCCTCGTGGACCTGGCATCAGGGGGAATCCATTCGATGCCCGGCCGCGAAGGCCGGACGTTTTTGGCGCAGCCCGCCAAGGGTTCGTCGTGAAATTGATCGGGCCGCTAGCGTCATATCGATTTAGTCCGCAGCCATGGCGGGGATACGTGGTGGCGGTCGTCGCCACCACTGCCACATTGTGGTTTCGCCTTGCGATTGATGGTCTTCTGGGCGGGCGGCCCACATTGGTGATGTTCACTCTCCCCATCATGCTCAGCGCCTATATCGGTGGGTGGCGCGCAGGATTGCTGGCGACGGCACTCTCCTATTTCGAAGCCAGCTATTTCCTGTTGCCGCCGATATCCAGCTTCGCCGTCGCCTCGGGAGTCGAGCGTCTTCAGCAGTTCTTCGTAGCTCTCGCGGGCGTGTTTATCAGCGCGGTGACCGGCGCACTGCATTCGAACGTTGCCGAGCGCAGGAGGATTGCGGCGGCGTTGCAAGATCTGGCTCTGCGAACAGAGCAGAGGGAGCGGATTCTGAGCACGACTCTCTCCTCGATCAGCGACTTCGCCTACATCTACGACCGGCAGGGGCGATTCATATTTGCCAATCAGCCGCTGCTCGACCTGTGGGGCACGACGCTGGAGGCGGTGGTTGGTAAAAACTTCTCTGACCTGGGCTACCCGGATGAATTGGCGAAGCGTCTGCAGAGGCAGGTGCAGAAGGTGATCGAAACGAAGCAGAGCATTACAGATGAAACTGCCTATACAAGCCCCTCGGGGGTGGCGGGTTACTACGAGTATATTTTTTCGCCCGTCGTCGCGACCGACGGGGCGGTCGATTTCGTGGCCGGCTCGACACGCGACGTCACCGAGCGCAAGCGCTCCGCCGAAGCATTGTTCGCGAGTGCGCAAGAGCAGCGACAACTGGCGGTGCAATTGGATACGGAGCGATACCGCCTGGTCGTTGCCCAGCGGGTTGCCAAAGTCGGAAGCTGGGAAACCGACCTCGCGACGATGACGATCATCTGGTCGGAGGAGACATACCGGATATTTGAAACAGCACCGAATGACTTCCAGCCTACGCACGAACGCTTCATCGGGTTTGTTCACCCGGACGATCGCGCGCGCGTGGACGACGCGTTCCGCCGGTCGCTTGGACAGCGCGATGCATGCGCAATCGAGCACCGGCTATTGCTGCCGGATGGAAAGGTCAAGTTCGTAGAAGAGCGCTGGCAGGTGTCGTTTGACGAACTGGGCGTGGCGCAGCGAGCGACTGGCACATGCCAGGACATCAGCGTGCGCAAGGAATACGAGGAGGAGCTCAGCGAATCAAGGACCTTCCTGGCTTCCATCTTCGACAACATTCCAAACACGATTTTCGTCAAAGACGCACGGGACCTGCGATTTGTACGCGTCAACAGAGCCAGCGAAACTTTGACCGGTTACTCGGAGGAGGAACTGCTGGGCAAGAATGACTACGACCTCTTCCCCAAGGATCAGGCTGACTTTTTCATTGCCAAGGATCGCGAAACACTTGCCGGAAGACAGCAGGTTTTCATCGTGGAGGAAACCATCACTTCCAGGGACGGAACGCAAAAAATCCTTCAGACCAAGAAATTCCCGCTTTTCGACAAGGGCGGACATCCTCAGTACCTGCTCGGAATGTCCGAGGACATCACCGAACGAAAGCGGGCAGAACAGCGTTTGCGCGAAAGCGAGGCGAAGTACCGCCACCTTATCGAGCAGGCCGACGACGGCATTTTCATAAGTGACGCGCAGGGCAACTTCATTCTGGTGAATTCGCGCGGCTGCGAACTTCTCGGGTACACCGAACAGCAGTTGTTGGGAATGAACGGCCGGCTCACTTATGCCGAAGGGGAGACCGAGTTTCACGCCGAACGCATGCAAGCGGCAGGCGCGGGAAAGGCGATGCGCTTCGAACGATCGGTCAAGCGCAAGGACGGGAGCACCTTCCCAGCCGAGATCAGCCTCAAGATGCTCGACAGCGGCATGGTCCAGGTGATTTTCCACGACATTACCGAACGCCGCCTGCAGGAGAAAAAAATCTACCGCCTCAACCGCATTCATGCGGTGGCGAGCGGCATCAACGCAGCAATCGTGCGCATCCGCGACCGGCACGAACTTTTTCAGGAAACCTGCCGGATTATCGTGGAGCACGGCCATTTCATTCTCGGCTGGATTGCAGTGCTGGACCATGAGACCGGCAAGCTTACAGCCGTCGCCCAGGCTGGCCAGCCCGCGAGCGACGGCGACAGCTACCTGTTTGATGGCACGGTGCCTCTCGTCGCTGGAGGCACGGCGGAGATCGCGCTGCGTGAAAGGCGTTCCGCCGTCAACAATGCAATAGAGAATGCGCCCGGCACAGTCCCTGAAAACGAGCCGGACACTTTGAAGGTAAGACGAGCCGCGATCGCGTTAGGTGCGAAATCGGTCATTGTGCTGCCGCTGGTGGTGGAAAGGGAGACGTTCGGCATCCTGACCTTGTACGCGCCGGACCGGAATTTCTTCGACGACGAAGAAGTAAAACTGCTGAACAACCTGGCCAGCGACATTTCGTTCGGCCTGGAATTCATCGCCAAAGAAGAGAAAGTCGACTACCTTGCCTATTACGATGCGCTCACCGGACTCGCGAACCGCAAACTGTTTCTCGAACGAGTGGCGCAGTTCATGCGGAGCGCTGTCAGCGGCGGCCACAGGGTCGCAGTGCTCATCGTCGATCTGGAGAGATTCAGGAACATCAACGACAGCCTTGGCCGGCCCGCCGGTGACGTGCTCCTGAAGCAGGTGGCCGAGTTCTTGTCAATGGATGCGGCAGACCCGAGCCTGCTCGCGCATCTTGGCGGGGATCACTTCGCCATCGTTGTGCCGGAGTTGACTCAGGAAGGCAACATCACGGACCTGCTCGAGAAAAAGATGCGGGCATTCCTCGACCATACGTTTCGTCTGAACGATACGGAACTGCGGATAGCCATCAAAGTCGGCGGTGCGCTGTTCCCGAATGACGGGGTCGAAGCCGGTGCCCTGCTGCAGAAAGCCGAAGCGGCGCTCAAAAAGGCCAAGGCGAGCGGCGAACGCTACCTGTTTTACACCAAGAACATGACCGCCACGGTGGCCGGCGATCTCACGCTGGAAAACCAATTGCGCCAGGCGCTCGACAAGGAAGAATTTGTCCTCTATTACCAGCCCAAGATAAGCCTCGCAACCGGAAAGCTTACTGGCGCCGAAACACTGATCCGGTGGAATGATCCGCGCACGGGTCTGGTGGCGCCGGGTCGTTTCATCCCGATCCTGGAAGAAACCGGATTGATCTATGAAGTCGGGCGCTGGGCACTGCGAACGGCCATAGCAGACTACCTGCGCTGGCGCAGCTCGGGCCTCACCGCGGTGCGCATCGCAGTAAACGTATCGCCCTTGCAACTGCGCAATCGCGGCTTCATTGCCGAGATCAGGCAGGCAATCGACATCAGTCCGTACGCAGCGGCCGGACTGGAACTGGAAATCACGGAGAGCCTCGTCATGGAGGACATCCAGCACAATATCTCCAGCCTTCAGGCCATTCGCCTCATGGGCGTACAAGTCGCGATCGACGACTTCGGCACCGGCTTCTCCTCGCTCAGCTATTTGTCAAAACTGCCGGTGGACACGCTCAAGATAGATCGTTCATTCGTGCTGGATATGACCGCCACGCAGAAAGGCCTCGCGCTGGTGTCCACCATCATCAGCCTGGCGCATTCGCTGAAGCTCAAGGTCGTGGCCGAAGGAGTCGAGACAGAGGAGCAATCGCGCCTATTGCGGTTGCTGAGCTGCGACGAAATGCAGGGCTATCTGTTCAGCAAACCCGTGCCCTGCGAAGTCTTCGAAACCAGCTTCCTGGCGTTGCCTGGCGCTCTTGCCGGCAGTGAAGAACGGTTGCCCTTAACGCCTGCCGCAATCGGCATTCGATGACCGCTGGCGGATTCGTCAGCCCTTGCGCCGCAGGTGCGGCAACTGCGAACGCAACTCGCGCAACTGCGTCTCCAGTTTCTGGATGCGCTCGATCAGCATGAGGGCAACCGACAGTGCATTCGGATCCAGGTCGAAGTCATCGCGCAGCCGGCGTGCAGTGCGCACGGCCACCACACAATCCGCTGCAAAGCTCCACTGCTCCGATATCTCCACATCAGGTGGCTTTGCATCGACAGGAGCGTCCGCATTGACGGGAACCAATGCGCCATAGTCGACAAGTTCGCGCAACAGTTCGGGGGACAAGCCGGTGAGTTCGGCCAGTTGCTCCACCGTGATCTCGGCCTGCTCGTGCAGCCACTGGGCTTCGGTGAGTTCGACTTTCATTTTCCGTCTCCTGTCGGAAACGAGGCGCGCGGATTGAACTTCGAAGCATCGGCGAACTCCTTGAAAAGCGCCTTCTCGCGCTCGGTGAGCGCCGGCGGCACGACAATTTGCACGATAGCGAACAGGTCGCCTTCACCTTCGCGCCTCTTCGGCAGTCCGCGCTTGCCCAAACGCAGTTTCTGTCCAGTGTTGGTTCCCGGCGGCACCTTGAGGCGAACCGCTCCCCCCAAGGTCGGCACATCGACGCTGGCACCCAGAGCCGCTTCCCATGGTGCCAGCGGCAGATCCAGATAAAGATCGTGGCCGGTCACACGGTAGAGCGGGTGCGGTTGCAGTGCGATGGTCAGATAAAGATTGCCATTCACTCCGCCGTTGACGCCCTTGCCGCCTTTGCCCGGGAGGCGCAGCCTTTCGCCATCGGTAACGCCCTTGGGAATGCGCGCCTTGAACACCAGAGGCACGCGCCGCATGCGGCCGTGGTCATCGTATTCCGGCACGCTGAGATTCAGGTCGAGCTCAGTACCGTTATAGGCGTCTTCCACGGTGATCGGGGCCGTGACTTCATAGTCCTGGCCGGGAATTGGAAAACTGCCGCGGCGCCCGGTGCCGCGGGACCTTCCGCCGCCCAGCCCGGCGAACAGGTCGGACAGATCGACATCCTCGAACGAGAAATTCCCGTCGCCGAACTGGCTGCCCCACTCGGGCGGGGGACGAAAATCCTCGCCGGGACGATGCCGGCCCAGATTGTCATAGGCCGCGCGCTTTTCCGGATCCTTCAGCGTCTGGTAGGCCTCGGCCACTTCCTTGAACTGCTCCTCGCCTTTGGGATCCTTTGAGACATCCGGGTGGAATTTGTGGGCGAGCTTGCGGTACGCCTTCTTGATGTCGTCGTTGCTGGCGTCGCGCTTCAAGCCGAGGATTTCGTAATAGTCCTTGTATTTCATGAGCAATGAAAAGGTGGAAACGACCGCTAGTTTCTCATGTGTTGGACGCAGCCGGGAAAATCAAGGGGGTCACGCCGCGGCTGATCGCTGGCAATCGGTCGCGCAATTTCTTATGCTTGTGCGTCACCTCGCCCAGGAGCCCTCGCATGTCCGCCTACGTGATTGTCGATATCGAAATCCACGATGCTGCCGGATACGACGAATATCGCAAGGTGGTGGGCGCTACGCTGAGCGCATACGGCGGCAAATTCGTAGTTCGCGGCGGCAGGATCGACGTGCTGGAAGGCAATTGGAAGCCGAAGCGCATCGTCGTGCTGGAATTCGACAACGCAGCCCGCGCGAGGGAATGGTACGACTCGGAGGAATACCGCGTTCCGAAGGAGATGCGCATGCAGGCGTCGACCGGTAACCTTATCGTGGTCGACGGAATTTGAGTAGCCGTGAATACCGTGAATGGCGCTTTCAGGATGCTCACGGCATCACGGCACTCGAAGTTCCTTCATTTAGTCACGACGATCGTCCCGTTCATGTCCTCGTGCCCGCCGCCACAGAAGTTGTCGCACAGAAAGGCATGGCGGCCTGGCGCGAGCGCCTTGATGGCTACTGAATTCACCCGCCCTGGAATGAGGTTGGTGCGGATTCCCAGGTCCGGTACGTTGAAACCGTGCACGAAATCGAGCGAGGTGATTTCCAGCACAGCCGGCTGACCGCTCTTCAGCGCGATTTCGTCCGGCGTGAATCGAAAGCGCTCCGCCGTAATCTTGATAACCTGAGGCGCGTCTGACGCGATTGAACGCCGTGTTAGCGCCGTGGCGCCGGCCAATGCGCCGAATAGCGCAAAGATGCCGGCACGCTTCAATGCCTGTCTCCGGTCCATAGTCAGCCTTTCGCAACCGGAAATTCGGTGATCTTGTAGCGGGCTTCGTTTACTTCCGCTTCGACTTCACGGAAACCGAGCCCCTTGTTGGGCTGCGCCGGGTCCCACGGCAGTGGAGCGCGCTTTGGCTGGGACATGGGCGCCGGCAGCGGAAAAATCAGCGATTTCGCCGAGTGATGGGCTATGTGCCCGGTCTTGTGGTGATGCTCCTGGTGGATGTGGCCGTAGAACACGGTCACGTGCGGATAGAGCATCAGGATCTCCATCGCCTTCGCGCCGTCTCGTGTCGCCCAGTCCCAGGCTGGCGCAAGGTCGAACAGGGGACGATGGGTGAACACGACGATCGGCACCGATTTCTTCAGGCGGGCGAGATCGTCCCTGAGCCACTGCAATTGCGCTTCGCCGATGTTTGCACCGGGATCGGAGACATTGTCGAGCACGACGAAATGCACCCCCTTGTGATCGAAAGAATAGTGGGACTCGCCAAATAATTCCTTGAAGGCCGCTCCAGAATCGAGCGAGGCGTCGTGCTCACCAGGCATGAACCGGACGTCCTTGACCTTGAGTTCGCGAACGATGCCGCGGAATTCGGCCAGTCTCCGGCGACGTTCGGCCGAGTCGTCCGTGGTGTGCGTGAGGTCCCCGGTGAACATGATGAAGTCGGGCTTGACCTCCAGGGCGTTGACGCTCGCTACCGCCGTCCTGAGCGTGGTATCGGCTTGCGGATTGGCGGGCCCGCTGTAACCCCAATGGGTATCGGACAATTGCACGAAAAAGAATTCCTCATAGCCCGACACGGCGTGCGCCGGCCCGCGCAGTGTGGATGCAAATACGGCGCCGCCGCCCACTGCGGCGAGTTTAAGAAAGGCTCTGCGATCGATCATCGAATTTCTCCCGGTAAATAAATAAAGACGCGGCAGACCCGTCCGGCGCCTCCGCCGGAGCCACGGGCCGTGCTTCCGGAGTGCAGTACCGCAGGGCCTTGGGCTAAATTCCGTTTTGACGTTAAAAAATGCCGGGAATAAATCGCCCCGGCCGGCGATATGGCAATAACGCGACCAGGGAAAGGACGCCGGACTCAACCGATGTTTGCATCAAAAGCAATCCAACCCGCCGGCATACAATGGCCGTCTGGAAACGATCACGGCGAGGCGACCAGGTTGGATAACAGGACACAGCAATTCGAGGCGCTGGTGCTTCCCCACCTCGATGCCGCGTATAACCTCGCGCGCTGGCTGCTCAAGGACGATCACAGCGCACGCGACGCGGTGCAAGACGCCTATTTGCGCGCCCTGCGTTTCTTCGGCCATCTGAAGGGTGAAGACGCGCGGCCATGGCTGCTCGCGATCGTGCGTAATTCCTGTTATTCGCTTCTAGGCAAGCGCCGTCAGTCCGGCGAACAGGTTGAGTTCGACGAAGAGCGCGATAGCGAATACGCCGAACCAGCGTCCGCCTCGTATGGTGGCGACCCGCAGGCGATTCTGGTGCGCAAAATCGAGAGCCAACAACTCGACGAGGCGATCGAGCGGCTGCCTTCGGTGTTTCGCGAGGTCATCGTGCTCAGGGAACTCGAGGAACTCGCCTACGAGGAAATAGCCCAGATCGCGAATGTCCCCGTGGGTACCGTCATGTCCCGTCTGTCACGCGCGCGTGCGCTGCTGCGCGCGCGCCTGGGCGCCGCGCAAGAACGAGGATGAGCCTATGAACGAACTTGACGACGAACTCGGTGCACTCATCAAATCGAAGGCGACCAGACATGCTGCGCCACCTCAACTGCGCGCCAGCGTCGAGAAGATGATCGCGCACGAAGACACCGGTATCACGCTCAGGCAACCGCCGCAGGGTATTCACGTCCGAGAAATGTGGCGACGCTGGACCAACATGGCCGGAGCGTTTGCTGTTGGCGTGGTCGCCAGTGTCGCGGTAGTGCTGATGTTGCGTGGCAACGCGGATGACGACCGCATTTCGCAAGCGGTTGTGGACGGTCATGTCCGTTCCCTGATGGCCGCCCATCTGGTGGACGTGACGTCTTCCGACAGGCACACGGTGAAGCCCTGGTTTTCCGGCAAGCTCGACTTTGCACCGCCGGTGAAGGACCTCGCGGCGGAAGGTATTCCGCTGCTCGGTGGGCGGCTGGATTATCTCGGACAGCGGCCGGTGGCAGCACTGGTATATCGGCTCAGACAGCACACCATCAATGTTTTTGTATGGCCCGCTACGGGTGTGGCTTCCGCGGGGCCGGTATTCGCGGCACGCAATGGATTCAATATCGCGCACTGGACCGGAGAGGGTATGCAGTTCTGGGCGGTCTCGGACTTGAACGCCGGGGACTTGCGCAATATCGTTATCTTGCTCGCCTCCCCGGATCGTCGTTGACGCCGTTGATTAGAACAGTGTGAACGGCAAGTCGGCTTGCTTCCAGGGATAAACAACCCGTGTCTATCCCGAGGGAGGCTTGTCGCGGAATGCACACCAGTCGGCTTCGAGCCGCTCCGCCAGATTCGCCGCCAGTTCGATCAGCGCCGGGCTCCACCTGTGCGCATCCTGTCCGAACGCGACGAGTTCGCCGGCACAAGCCGCTGGGTGAATACCGCTGCTGCGCAACTGTCCCCACGCCAGTATTTTTCCCATCGCCGTAACCACGACCGGCGGAACTTGCGACCAGAACAGGTGGCAAGTCCCCCGCAGGAATGAAAACGCGCACGAGCGCAGCGCTTTGTATTTCAGCGCGAGCCGCTCTGAATCGCGACCCGCATTGAATCTCACGATCTGCGCCGTGACGTCGCGTTGCATGGAGGTATTTCGATCGGTCATTCGCGGTCGAGATCTGGCGCCGTAGTGCCGCGCAAAGGACACTACACCCATTCATTGGGGGTGCAAAGGAAGAAACGGTGAACGGTGTCCGACTTCGCTGGATACCGGGCTTCGCCCATAAATGGTGAAAAACAAATCGTGAACGCGCATCCACTCAAGCGAACGCCGGCCCTTTACCATCCCCGGCGCGCGGCGTATCGTCAGTGCGCGCTCCTCTTTTCCACAACCGTCACATAGGTCTTTCGCCACGGATAAGTCGACTCTCAAATGCACTAGTTGCGGCAGGATCCTCACCGCCCCGATTGGTGACCAGAGGGAAGCGATCGCTGCGCTGGTCGAGGAAGAGTCCGCGCGCTGCAATCGCTTGCGGGAAATCAAACAGCAACGCGAGGCGCTGGGCGCGAGGATTCAGGCCGGATTCGCCGGAATGCTGGGCAGCGACAGGATCGACACCAACGATCTGGTCGCCCAACGGCAAAGCCTCGCGCAACTGGAAGCAGCCCTGAGGACGGAAGCCGAAGAATTGACGAAGGCCATGATTCACGTGCCGGAAGGGACATGAACAGTCGGTTCCCAATGGCCCGTCGGAACCAGCGCTTGAACTTCTCTAGCTGACGATGCCTAACGCTTGAGGCTTTCACGCCAAAGGCGAAACCATGCAACACGCAAAAAACATGCTCCAGATGTCGAAGGCAGCGTTCAAGAACTGGCAAGACGACTACGCAACGAGCATGGGCGCCGCCTTGTCCTACTACACCGTTTTTTCGGTCGCGCCCCTGCTCATCATCGTAATCGCGGTGGCCGCGCTGATCTTCGGCCAGGATATCGCGCATGGCGCCATCATGGAACAGGCCAGCGGATTGATCGGCGAAAACGGTGCCAAGGCGCTCGAAGCCATGTTGGAGAGTGCGCAGAAACCGAAACAGGGCACCTTTGCCAGCGTCTTGGGGATCATCGCCGTGATTGTAGGCGCGACCACGGTCTTTGCCGAACTGGAGACCAATCTGAATCGCATCTGGAAGGTCGAGGCGGACAAGCGTTCGGGCTGGTGGCATTTCATACGCACGCGTCTGCTCTCCTTTGGCCTGGTGCTTGCGATCGGCTTCCTGCTCATCGTCTCGCTGGCCGTCAGCGCCGCCATAGCGATCTGGGGCAAGTACTGGAGTGTCTGGTTCAACGGGATGGAAACGCTGTTGCACGCCGCCAACTTCGCGATCTCGGTGGCGGTCATCACGGTATTGTTCGCGATAATCTACAAGTTCATGCCGCGGATCCAGATCCACTGGCGCGATGTCTGGATCGGCGCGTTCGTGACTTCCCTGCTGTTCTCCTTCGGAAAATTCCTGATCGGGCTCTACATCGGCAAGAGCGGTGTCGAGTCGAGTTATGGCGCCGCCGGTGCGCTTGTGGTGTTGTTGATCTGGGTCTATTACTCCGCGCAAATCTTCTTGTTGGGCGCCGAATTCACCAAGGTATATGCGGAGCGCCACGGGTCGAGGAAAAGCCTGACGAAGACTCAGGTGCCGGCCGGCGCGATCCCGCAACGGGCGGAAACGCACCCCGGGAAAAGAGAGAAAAGGAAGCAGGAACGAAGGCAACACAACGCATTGCAAAGCGGCACTTCGTATTAGAAATCGCGCCGGCTCGTCGGCCACATGCCGGCCGCTCACAGCCGAACGGAGCATGGCTGGAACACCCTTCGCCGCGCATGGTCCCATTATCATTCTTGGACTCCGAGTCTGCAGACTCCGTCCGAACTTCCAGATCACGATACTGTTATGACGCCAAAACGCCGGTTGCTCGTCGTCATTCCGGCCTTGTTAATGGCGGCGGTTGTCGTACTCGTGCTGGCCTGGGATTGGAACTGGCTTCGGCCGCTGGTGGAGCGCCGCGCCACGGCGGCGCTGGGTCGTAAGGTCACTCTGCAGAATTTCGATGTAAAGGTCGGACGCCAGCCTCTGCTGGTGGCCGACGGCATCACCGTGGCGAACCCGCCCGATTTTCCCGCAGACAGTCAATTCGGTTCGATCGACCGGCTCAGTGTGCGGCTCGACCTGGCGCGCCTGCTGCACCGCCAGATCCATTTGCTCGAGATCAATGCCGAACGGCCGCGCGGCGACTTGCGGCCTGGCCCCAACGGGGATGCGAACTGGAAGTTCGACTTTGCCGGAACCGGAAAAAACGGGTCGGACACGCCCGTGGAAATCGGGAGCGTCAACATCACCGACGGCAATATCACCTTTTTCGATCCGGAGTACAAAACCGACGTCACCCTGCTGGTCCACACGGAGCCGGCGAAGAATGGAGAGGATGCCCGTCTCGTGATCGATGCGAGGGGCACGTACTCGAAACAACCGATTACCGGCCATTTCGTCGGCGGTTCGGTGCTGACATTGCGCGAGGCGGCCCATCCGTATCCGGTCGATCTCGAGGTGGCGAATGGTCCCACCGTCATCACCCTGAAAGGCACCATTGCCCGGCCGCTGCAGTTGGGCGGCGCCGATCTGGATTTGCACCTGAAGGGCAAGGACCTCGCGGCGTTGTATCCGCTAACCGGCGTGCCCCTTCCGCCATCTGCCCCTTACACTTTGAAGGGGAAGCTTGAATACAGCGGCGAGCGTGTGCGCTTCATGAATTTTGCAGGAGTCGTCGGCAAAAGCGACCTCGGCGGCAATCTGGACGTCGACCTGACGCGCAAGAAACGGCTCATAACCGCCGACATGCGCTCCGAGAATGTCGACATGGTCGACCTGGCCGGATTCACGGGCGCCAAACCGCGAAAACCCGCCAGCAAAGACCCGTGGCGGGTTTTGCCGGACGCACCCATCAATCTGCCCCGCATCCGCGCGGCGGATCTGGATATTCAATACAAGATCACTCACTTCAAGAACAAGAAAGTGCCCATAGACAATCTGGCGACGCACATCATCGTGCAGGACGGATTCATCAATGCGTCGCCGCTGAGCTTCGGGGTGGGTGAAGGCAAGATCGTGGCCCACGTGAAGCTTGACGGGCGCCAGGATCTGGTCCGCTCCACCGTCGATGTGGACTTCAGGCGCATCGACCTGAAACGCCTCCTGCAGAACAGCATGGCCAAAGGTAGCGGACTCATTGGCGGCACTGCTCGCATCGATTCCACCGGCAATTCCACCGCCAGGATTCTGGCAAACGGCAACGGTGACCTGCGGCTGTTCATGAACGACGGCGACCTGAGCGCGGTATTGGTGGATCTGGCCGGCCTGGAGTTCGGCAAGGCGTTGCTGTCTGCAATGGGCCTCCCCTCGCGCACCGACATTCGCTGCGCCGTCACGGATTTTGAGCTTCAGGAAGGGGTCTTGCGGCCCAAGATCCTGCTAGTCGATACCCAGGAGGCAAACATTCTCGGCGACGGGGTCATCAATCTGCAGAACGAGACCCTGGACCTGCGCATTCACACGGAGCCCAAACATCCCAGCATCGTTTCGCTGCGCGCTCCGGTGCTGGTGCGGGGACAATTCAAGAAGCCGTCCGTCAAGCCCGAGATGAAGAAACTCGTTGCGCGCGGCAGCGCTGCCATCGCGTTGGGTGTCTTGCTGACTCCGCTGGCCGCACTGCTGCCCACCATCGAGGTAGGATTGGGCAAGGACAACAACTGCGCCACTGCGATCGCCTCGATGCAAGCGGGCGCCAAGGAAGTGACCCTCACCAAGATCGCGAAACGGTGAGAAACAACCGGCGCCGCACCAGGGCCGGCACCACTCGTCTCGAAATTGCAATAGTATCGGCACGTCTCGAATCTTCGCGTTTCGAACTCCACAAAGGGTGAGTCATGTTCGGCTGGGATTCCCGCGCAGCGAAAATAGCCTGGACCGTGGGAATCGTCGCGCTGGCGTTCTATGCGGCGTACGAAGCACGCAAGGCGCTGCTGATTTTCGTGCTGGCGGTATTTTTTGCCTACATGATGGCGCCCCTCGTGCGCCTGCTCGAGCGGCGCAAATGGCTGCCCCATTCCCACACTGTGGCCGTCGTCATGGCATTTGCGCTGGTCGTCATCGCTATTGGTACAGGTGCGTCTCTGATTGCACCGGCCATTGTCGACGAAGCGCAGCGCCTTGTAGAGCAGCTTCCAGCCAAGCTCTCTGAAAAGAGCACGCTGGGCGAGAGGGTGCCGCTGCCGCACTGGCTGGAACCGTTGCGCGACAGGGTGGATGCACTGATTCAGGAAAATATCAGGGGGGCGACGGCGGCCGCGATTCCCTTCGCCAAGAGCGCCGGCACGGAGATCATCCGCTTTTTCGGCAACCTCATCTTCATCGTCCTTATTCCGATCCTCGCGTTCTTCTTCGTCAAGGACGGAAAAAAAATAAGCGACACGCTGGTCGCATGGCTCAGCCCGGTCGCTCCGCCCGGGGAAATACGTAGCATGGTCAAGGAAGTCGACCAGGCATTGGGACAGTACGTGGGTGCTCTCGGACTACTATCTCTCGCCACCCTGCTGGCCTACGGCACTTTCCTGACGGCGATCGGAGCCCCTTACGGTGCTTTGCTTGCAGCCATCGCGGCGATCCTGGAATTTATTCCCCTGGTCGGTCCGCTGACTGCCGCGGTCGTGACGCTGTTCGTCTCGGCCGTCGATGGATTCGGCCACCTGCTGATCATCACGGCGTTCCTCGTAGTTTATCGCCTCGTGCAGGATTACATCCTGTACCCATACCTGATGGGCGGCGGGGCCCGCGTTCACCCGGCTTTGATCATCTTTGGATTGCTGGCGGGGGAAGAACTGGGAGGCGTTGCGGGAATTTTTCTGTCGGTGCCCGTAATGTCCGTCCTGCTGATTCTGGCGCGCCACATAGACAACAGGCCGGAAAAACCGGCCCGTGCGACACAGCCAACTGTAAAGCCCTGACGTTTTACTCGTGACCTCTTTGCGGCGCTTGCGCTCGGGATGCGCGATCGTCGTCGGAATCCTCGGGCCCATACTTCAGGGAAGCGTTCAGAGCAGTCGCCAGCGCGGCCTCTCCGTTCACGATTGCGCTCCACATGATTTCCTGGCCTTTGCGCTTGCCTTTCGGGACGATTTTGAAACTCTCGGGCGAAATGGTGAGCACGTACTGATCCCCTTTGATGGTCAGTTCGCGCTTCAGGGATTTATTCAGGACGGTTGGCATGGCAATACCTCCTCGGGTTGGATTTAGGGTCTTCCTGATAGACCGGGAGTAAAGGTGGGGGTTCCGGGAGCCAGACAAAGAGGGGGAGTAAACCTGGACGCGACCTGGGGATTCAGCCGTGCAACTGGGATCAGTTCTTGCACCTATCGCGCGTTGATGCCCGGCAGAGAACAAAACGCATCAACACTGACGCACCGATGTCGCGGGCGCGCGATTGATGTTGGTGTTGCTTACCTTACTGTATAACCCCGGCCCTCAAGACAAGCACTCAGTGCGCGCCCGTAAGCCACCGGCCCCGTCTCCGGATTCCGATGAGTGCGAAGATCAGGATCGTAGCCGGACTGGGTGGTTGCCCAGCGTCCGCATTCATATCGATCGTTCGACGCCTGTTGCTGGCTCTGGCCCTTGCTCGGATACACGAACCATTGGTCCGCGGAGGCCTGACCCGAATCCGGCAACGGCGCAGGATTGGGATTCGCTTGAAGCGGGGCACTCGCGGGGCCGAGTTCTGTGACGCCGTTTGGCGATTGAGGGACGACATACCTCGGCTGCGCCGCGGCGACGGCATAATTGGGCTGGCTCTGCACGTAGACCGGCTGACTCTGGACATAAACCGGCGGATTCACATAGACCGTCGGGCCGGGACTGTAATAGTAGTAGGGCCCTCGTGCTGCGTAGTAGAACGGAATCGTCAGGGCGGCGCCGAGCGCAGCACCCCAGAAGAAGCCGCCGCCATAAAATCCACCGTGGCCATGGCCATGCCCGTGGTAGCCGCCCGCTTGCGCGTTCGTCATGACCAAGCCCGCCAATGCCAAGGCTATGAGTATCTTCTTCATGATCATCTCCTGCCTCTTTGACAATTGAGTTTAACGCATGGGCGGAGTTCGCGTGGACACTGGTTCGTTGATCGGCACTAAGTTGGCGCGGTTTCGTGATGCCCAGGCGCCATTTGTGTGCGGCGCACTTCATCGCAGTGCGCAAGGCGCACGATGCAAGTCCATCAACCTGAACATTTTTCGCTGCTATTGCCGATTGGCACCGCTATTGCTTTGATGTCCGCAGACGGTGAGTTGGTCTTGCTGCCTCGCGCGGATTGATCCGGTAGGGACACTAGGGTTCCGGCCTGCAAGGGCGACTGGTCCGAGAGTGGCCCGGCCTCATGTATGGAAGCGCACGCTGTTGCGCACGCCGAAAATCGAGGACACCACCACGCAGGTGTTCTGGATGCAGACGAAGTCGTGGCACGCCGACATTCGCATTCCGCACGACCGCCCGGCGTGTTCGGGCAAAACTACACTGAGGGACCTTACGCGCCACGAGTTGCTCGGTCTGACTGCACAGCAAGGATTTTCGGGAACCACCCACGTCGAGGCCAATATCTGTCGTTGGCAGAGTCAGCACGACTACCAGCCGCCCAGCGGCACGAGCGACATTGGGCGCATGAAGTTCGATGGTCCGGATCGAGTTCTCGAATACGGCATCGAAGCGGACTACTTCGAAATATGGGAGCGTGTGCCTGGCAGCTCCGGAGACAGCTCCGCGATTGAACTCTCGGCCGATCCTTTGGCCCGGTTGTTCACGGCAGGAGAGTTCTTCATGCTCGTTCGCCCTCGCACCGGAGCGCTGACCCAAGCATTCAGCCTCATGGAACTCGCGAGTGGCAAGAACGATGACGAGCTTCGCGAACTCCTGGAATTCGAAATTTCGTTCGGAAGACGTTCCTCCAAAGATGGAACGGGGAGCGTCGAACTTTCCACCCTGCCGTGGCGGCAAGGAATGAAAATCCAGGAGCTGCCTCCTTCGCTTCCTTGAACTCCAGACCCTTCTCGCGGCGAACCAACTGGATCGCCTCGATCTTGTTTCCCTGACGGCGGCAGGCAGGATCTCTCATCCGGGAGACCTTTGCGTATATCGCATGCGCGCCTTGGCAACTTCCTGTTCCCGATTGCGCGGCGGCGCCGTCGTTTCGAGCGACCTCAGAAGTTTGCGGGAAGCCGTAGTGACCTCGTCAACCGCTACCAGGAATGCCGGCTCGTTGACTCTGGACGGCTTGTTGAAACCGCTCAGTTTTCTGACGAATTGCAGCGCGGCCGCACGGATCTCGTCATCCGTAACGGGCGGATCGAAATTGAAAAGGGTTTTGATGTTTCTGCACATGCACGCTATCCCTATGTTGGATGACACTACGACTCGGCAAAGCGATCCGCGTCAAAGGGCTGGTGCCCTCATGCCCAGACTATCTTTTTCGCTTTTGACTTTCCAGTCGGCGTTCGACTCATCGATGAAGACTCTCGATCTGCGCACTTGCCTTCGATCAAGGCGATAAGCTACCGAATCCGTGCTGAATAGGTTCCGGCTATGTGGGATACCAGACATACGGGGCGTGGCTGCAACCGTATCCTATAAGGCGTCCGCACGACGAATTGACGCTCTCCCAGGCGGGGTACTTCTGTTGCTTTGATTTGCACGCAAGCATTTGCATCAGATTGCCCAAGCTCAGCAATTTCAAATCCGGTTCCGCTCCAGATCGGGGTAGCAAGACCGGCGCCCACTTTTCAGGAAATTCCATGAAAACACTTCAATCTTCCCGCCTGAATGCAGCAACGAAAGCCTCGACCGGCATCACCGGTCTGGATGAAATCACCGGTGGCGGGTTGCCCCGCGGCCGCACGACATTGCTGGTAGGCGGGCCCGGATCGGGCAAGACCATCCTGGCGCTGCAATTCCTGGTACATGGTGCGAGAAATTGCAAGGAGCCCGGCATCTTCGTCGCGTTCGAGGAAAACCCCAAACGCATTGTCGCCAATGCCGAAGGCTTTGGCTGGGGGATCCCGGAATTGCAGCGCAAAAAACTGTATTTCATGGATGCCCAACCCATGGCGGACATGATCCGGTCCGGCGATTTCGATCTCAGCGGCATGCTGGCCGCACTCGAAGCCAAGATCGAGGAAATGGGGGCAAAGCGTCTCGTATTCGATGCCCTCGACATCGTACTGGCGCTGCTGCCCGAGGCGGAAATGAAGAGCCGCGAGATCTATCGTCTGCATCAATGGTTGCTGGCGCGTGAACTCACGGGACTGATTACCCTGAAAGCCGGCGGTGATGAGAGAAGCACCATCAGCGAGCAACCGTTCGGCTTCATGCAATTCATGGTGGACTGTTCGATCATCCTCAACCAAAAGGTGATTCAGGGCGTGTCGCAGCGCAACCTGCGCGTGCAGAAGTATCGCGGCTCGAGTTTCGATGAGAACGAATCGCCGTTCCTGATCGGCAACAACGGCTTCGAAGTTGCCGTGGCGCGCACCCTGGGCGCAGGCGATGCCAAGGTGACAAACGAGCGTGTCTCCAGCGGCGTCAAGAGGCTGGACACGATGCTCGGAGGCGGCTACTACCGCGGCGCCAGCGTGCTGATTACCGGTTTTCCCGGCACGGCCAAGACAACCTTGAGCGGTGCCTTTGCGGAAGCCTCGTGCCGGCGCGGGGATCGCACCATGTTCGTGAGCTTCGATTCGGATGGCACGGAAGTCATCCGCAACCTGGCCTCGGTCGGGATTCGCCTGAACCGCTACGTGAAAAGCGGGCTGCTGCACATGGTCTCGGCGCGCACCATCACCGGCAGTGCGGAAACTTATCTGGTGCGCATCAAATCGCTCGCGCTCGAGCATAAATCCCGTTGCGTGGTGATTGATCCAGTGTCCACTTTGTCGAAATCCGGCAATGAGATGACCGCGCACAGCGTGGCGGAACGGCTGATCGACTGGACCAAGTCAGACGGTATCACCCTGGTGTGCACCAGCCTGCTCGACGAGATGGCCACCCAATCCGAAGGCGGCTCGCCGCTGCAGATCTCCACCCTTGCGGACACCTGGATCCATCTCAACTATCTGGTGCAGGCCGGAGAGCGCAACCGCGGCCTGTCCATCATCAAGTCACGCGGCACGGCGCATTCTAACCAGGTGCGCGAATTGATCTTGAGCGAGGCGGGCGTAACGCTGACCGACACCTATAGTGCCGGGGGCGAGGTCTTGATGGGCACCCTGCGCTGGGAAAAGGAGAACGCCGAGCGCCACGCCAGCGAGCTCACCGACATCGCCGGGAAGCTCAAGCGCGTCAAGCTCGACGCCGAGGAGGCGGAACTCGAGGTGCGGGTGAAATCGCTGCATGTGGAACTGTCTGCCAAGCAGGTCGAAAAGGAACTGCTGACGCGAACCACGGCAAGCCGCGAGGGCGATTTGTCGCGGGGCCGCACACGGATGAAAGAACTGCGGGGCGCCGATGCAGCCCTGCGCCGGAGCACAGGGAGCCAGCCATGAGCCGGCGCGCAATGTTCAAGTTCCGGCTGTATGTCGCCGGCGAGGCACAGAACTCCGCGCTGGCGATTGCCAATCTAAATACGCTTTGCCAGGTGCACCTGCCCAACCGGCACTCCATCGAAGTCGTTGATGTATTCAAAGAACCAAAACGCGCGCTGGC
>Ga0105243_10001437_pt1 | contig 20971 bp, 20 predicted proteins | sample KBSM34metaG_FD_81525 | JGI IMG/M metagenome (GOLD analysis project Ga0105243, IMG submission 81525) | Miscanthus rhizosphere microbial communities from Kellogg Biological Station, Michigan, USA - KBS M3-4 metaG | ecosystem: Host-associated > Plants > Roots > Rhizosphere > Soil | place... | reverse complement strand
TCACGGACCGGGTCGTGCAGCTCGGCGTGACTGCAGCTGTGTCCTCCTTCGGGGAGGCCGACCTGATCGACGGCCTGGTCAGCGCGATCCGCGTGATGAGCGCGGCCATCGCGGTGCGCTAGCCCCACCCCGGCACACTCCGCTTCGACCGAAGGTGCCCCCCACGCGGTTCGCCGCGTGAGGGGCACCTTCCGTCGTTTCCTGGGGTGGGTCAGCCGGCGTCGAAGGCGCGGGCCCGCAGCGCGCGCACGATCCCGGCCTTGCCCTCGACCACCAGCCTGCGCAGCGCGGGCGGATGGTCACCGGCCAGGAAGTCGTCGGCCGCCGCGACGGAGGCCTCGGTGATCGACCAGGCCGGGTACAGGCCGACGACCACGGTCTGCGCCACCTCGCTGGAGCGACGCGTCCAGACATCGGCGATGTCGGCGAAGTACCGGGTCACGTACGGCTGGAGCAGCTCGCCCTGACCGGGCGCCGCGAAGCCGCCGATGATCGCGCGGGCGGTGATGTTCGGGACGGAATCGTCGCCGACGACCGTGGCCCATGCCTGATCCTTGACCGCCACCTGCGGCCGGGCCGCCCGTGCGGCCGCCGCCTGCCGGGCACCGGCCGCGGTCGGATCCCGATGCGCCTCGGCGTCGATGAACGGCGACTCGGGGCCGTCCGCGTCGACCTCACCGGCCACCGCCAGCGCCTGCACCAACCGCCAGCGCAGGTCGGTGTCGACCACCAGCCCCGGCAGCCCGACGGTCGCCGGATCGGCGTCGAGCAACTCCTGCAGCACCTCGGTGTGCCAGGGCTGCAGGCGCGCCGCGGTGAGCGAGTTGAGGAAGGCCAGCTGGTGATCCGAACCCGGCTCGGCCTCCCTGGCCAGCTCGAGCAGCCGGTTCGCGAAGCCCGGCCAGCCGGTGTCGTTCGCCCAGCCGGGCTCGGCGTAGCTGCCGAGGGCGGCGTGTGCCTGCATCAGCAGCCGCGACGCCACCCCGACCTCGGTCTCCGCGCCGACGCCCCGCTGCACCAGTTCGACGAAGTCCCTGGCCTTGAGCTCGGCCTGCCGCGTCATCTCCCATGCCGCCGACCACGCCAGCGTCCTTGGCAGCGGTTCGGCGATGTCGCCGATGCGCTCGATCAGCACGGCCAACGAATCCGGGTCGAGCCGCACCGAGCAGTAGGTGAGGTCGTCGTCGTTGACGAGCACGAACTTGCCGCGGGCGACCCCGACCAGCTCGGGCACCTCGGTCCGCGGTCCGTCGACATCGAGCTCGATGCGCTCGGTGCGCACCAGCTTGCCGTCCACGTCGTCGTAGATGCCGACGGCGAGGCGGTGCACGCGGTACTCGCCCGCGCCCGGCTCCGCGCGGCCCTGCAGCACGGCGAAGGACGAGAAGGTGCCGTCCTCGGCGACCGTGAACTCCGGCCGCAGGATGTTCAGCCCGGTGGTCTTGAGCCACTGCGCGCCCCAGTCGGACAGGTCCCGGCCGGAGGAGTGCTCCAGCGCGGCGAGCAGGTCGTCGAAGGTGGCGTTGCCGAACGCGTGCTCCTTGAAGTACGCGCGCAGGCCGGCCAGGAACGGATCGAGCCCGACATACGCGACGAGCTGCTTGAGCACGCTCGCGCCCTTGGCGTAGGTGATCCCGTCGAAGTTCACCTCGACCGCGGCGAGGTCCGGGATGTCGGCGGCGATGGGATGGGTTGAGGGCAGCTGATCCTGCCGGTACGCCCAGGACTTCTCGGCGTTGGCGAACGTGGTCCAGGCGTTGACGTACTCGGTGGCCTCGGACTGGCACAGCACCGATGCGAACGTCGCGAAGGACTCGTTGAGCCACAGGTCGTCCCACCACGTCATGGTGACGAGGTCGCCGAACCACATGTGCGCCATCTCGTGCAGCACCGTCTCGGCGCGGCGCTCGTAGGACGCCCGGGTCACCTTGGAGCGGAACACGTAGTCCTCGAGGAAGGTCACCGCGCCCGCGTTCTCCATTGCGCCCGCGTTGAACTCGGGGACGAAGAGCTGGTCGTACTTGCCGAAGGCGTACGGCACCTCGAAGTTGCGGTGATAGAAACCGAAGCCCTGCTTGGTCTCGGTGAACAACCGCTCGGCGTCCATGTGCTCGGCGAGCGAGGCGCGGCAGTAGATGCCGAGCGGGATGTGGCCGTGCTCGTCGGTGTAGGTGTCGGTCCACCGCGCGTACGGCCCGGCGATCAGGGCGACGAGGTAGGTGCTCATCTTCGGGGTGGTGCGGAACTGGTGCAGTCCCGGTGTGGCGGCGAGGGTTTCGACCACGGCCGAGTTCGAGATGACCTGCCAGTCGGTGGGCGCGGTCACGGTGACGTCGAAGGTGGCCTTGAGGTCGGGCTGGTCGAAGCAGGCGAACATCCGCTTGGCGTCGGCGGTTTCGAACTGCGAGTAGAGATAGACCGACCCATCGGCGGGATCGACGAAGCGGTGCAGGCCCTCGCCGGTGTGCGAGTACTCGCAGTCCGCCTCGATGATCAGCTCGTTGCGCTCGGCCAGGCCGGTCAGCGCGATGCCGGTGGACTCGTCGTAGCCGGTGACGTCGAGGGCAGCGCCGTTGAGGGTGGCACTGCGGACGGCGGTCGCGATCAGGTCGATGTAGGTGTCGCCGCCTGCCGTCGCACCGAAGGTGACCGTGGTGCGGGAGGAGAAGGTGTGCGCGCCGGGCTTGCCGTCACCGTCGGTCAGGTCCAGCTCGATGCGGTAGTTGTCGACGCTCAACAGCGCGGACCGCTGTGCTGCCTGCTCGCGGGTCAGGTTCGGTGGGGCCACGTCGGACGCTCCTCGTGATCGGGGACAGATGTGTGTCGAGGCTTGACCTCTCGGGTCCATCCCATCACGAGATGCGCACGCTCACGACCGGTCAGGCCCGACTTCGCCGCGCAGGCGGGCCGCGCGCAGGATGAGGTAGTCCCGTTCGGCGACGCTGGGGGTGCTGTTCGCGGCGACGGTGTACTCGGCGACGGCGCTGGGCGTATCGCCTGCCATCTCGTACAGGTGGGCTCGGACGGCGGCCAGCCGATGGGTGCCCGACAGCTGGTCCTGGTGGGCGGCGATCAGGTCCAGGCCCGCGGACGGACCGTGCGCCATGGCGGTTGCGACCCCGAGATTCAGGGTGACCAGCGGGTTCGGGGCGACGCGTTCGAGCAGGCGATAGAGCGAGAGGATGCGGTCCCAGTCGGTGTCCTCTGTGCTCGTCGCCTGGGCGTGCAGCACGGCGATCGCGGCCTGGATCCGATAGGGGCCCGTCAGCCCGTGCCCGATCGCCGCCGTGGTCAGTCGGACGCCCTCGGTGATCGCCTCGCGATCCCACAGCCTGCGATCCTGCTCGGCGAGCGGGATCAGTTCCCCGCGTGGGCCGGTGCGCGCGGCGCGGTGCGCGTCGGTGAGCAGCATCAGCGCGAGCAGTCCGGTGACCTCGGGATCGTCGGGAAGCTGGCCATGGACCGCCCGCGTCAGTCGGATCGCCTCCGCCGACAGGTCCGCGCGACGCACCTGTCGGCCGGACGTGCTGGCGTGGCCCTCCGTGAAGATCAGGTACAGCACGTGCAGCACCGCGCCGAGGCGTTCGTGCCACTGCCCGGACTCCGGCACCGCGAAGGGCCGATTCAAGGCGGCCACCCGCCTCTTGGCGCGGGTGATCCGCTGCGTCATGGTCGCTTCCGGCAGCAGGAAGGCCCGCGCGATCTCGGCGGTGGTGAGCCCGCCGACCGAGCGCAGCGTCAGTGCGATCGCACTCGCGGGCGACAACGCCGGATGGCAGCAGAGGAAGAACAGGGCGAGCGTGTCGTCCCGATCGGGCGTGGTGATGTCGGCAGGCCGGGTCGGCTCCCGCCCGGCGGCGACGGCCTCGCGGTTCCTGCGGGCCGCGTCGGCGCGGATGGCGTCGGTCATGCGACGGTGGGCGGCTTGGATGAGCCAGCCGCGTGGATTGTCGGGCAGACCGTCGGTGGGCCAGTGCGTGGCGGCGGCGACAAGCGCCTCCTGGAGCGCGTCCTCGGCGGCGGCGAAGTCGCCGAACCGTCGGACGAGGACACCGAGGACCTGCGGCCGGAGTTCGCGCAGCAGGTCCTCGGTGTCGCCGGAGGGTGGGAAGGTCACTGATCGGTGGGCGGGGCGCTCATGATCGCGCGCACCTCGATGTACTCGCCGATCGGCTTTCCGCCGGGTCCGGGGGCCGCCGAGGCCTGCGCGGCGATCTCCACCGCCCGCTCGGCGCTGTCCACGTCGACGATCCAGTAACCGGCCAGGAATTCCTTGGTCTCCGGGAACGGCCCGTCGGTCACCACCGGCGCGGAGCGGCCGTCGGAGCTGACGATGCGTGCCTGGTCCGGCCCGGCCAGCCCCTGCGCCTCGACCAGTTCGCCGGATGCGGCCAGTTGCTCGCCGAGCGCGCGCTGGAAGTCGATGTGCGCCTCGATGTCCTTCGGCTCCCACTCGTGGATCGGGGAATCGCAGTACGCGGCCTCGCTGTACGTCTTGATCAGCATGTACTTCATCGTCGGCTCCTTCGGTCGGGTGCGCCCCGTGGCGCTCTCATGGGTAGGACGGAGCCGGGCAGGCTCTCCCGACACTCTTCTGCGGGAGAATGGTGTGATTCAGATCACACCATCTGGTCGAGCGGTGTCGACTCGTCGGCCAGGCGGGCCGGGTCGACCGGCTCGCCCGCGGTGATCAGCTTCTTGACGGCGTCGGTCACGTCCCAGACGTTGACGTTCATGCCTGCCAGCACCCTGTTGTCCCCGCCCAGCCAGAATGCGACGAACTCGCGCCGGGTCACGTCGCCCCGCACGACGAGACGGTCGTACCCGCCGGTCGGTGCGTAGCCGACGTACTCCATGCCCAGGTCGTACTGATCGGTGAAGAAGTAGGGCAGGTTGTCGTACTCGGCGGGCCTGCCGAGCATCGTCGCCGCGGCGACGATGGGTTGGTTGAGGGCGTTCGCCCAGTGCTCGACGCGAATCCTGGTGCCCAGCACCGGGTGCTGCTGCGCCGCGATGTCGCCGACCGCGACGATGTCGGGGTCGCTCGTGGTCATGCCCGCGTCCACGAGCACCCCGCCGTCCACCGCGAGCCCGGCCTGCTCGGCGAGTTCGACGTTCGGCTGCGCCCCGACCGCGACCAGCACCGCGTCGGCGGGCAGCACTTCGCCAGTCGCCAGGCGCACCCCGGTGACCCGACCGGCGTCGGCGGTGATCTCCTCCACGGTGGCCTCGAAATGCAGGTCGACTCCGTGCTCGCGGTGCAGTTCCGCGAAGACCGTGCCCATCTCGGGGCCTAGGGACCCCAGCAGCGGCAGCGTCGCGGACTCGACGACCGTGACGACGACACCGCGCTCGCGGGCCTGGGCGGCGACCTCGAGTCCGATCCACCCGGCGCCGATCACGACCAGGCGAGAATCCGCCTCCAGCGCGCCGATCAGGCCGTCGGACTCCTCGATGGTGCGCAGGTAGTGCACCCCTGCGGCGTCGGAACCCGGGATCGGCGGTCGCCGCGAGCGTGAACCGGTGGCCAGCGCGAGCTTGTCGTAGCCGAGCGTCGAGCCGTCCGGCAGTCGTACCTCGTGGGCGTCGCGGTCGAGGGCGGTGGCGGTGGTGCCGAGCCGCAGGTCGACGTGGTGGTCGCGATACCAGTCGCCGTGATGCACGGTGAAGTCGGCGAGGGCCTTCTTGCCCGCCACGTGTTCCTTGGACAGTGGTGGCCGCTCGTAGGGGAGGTGGTCCTCCGCGCTGAGCAGGACGATCGAGCCGTCGAAATCCTTCTCGCGCAGGGCTTCCGCGGTCTTCGCTCCGGCGAGCCCGCCGCCGACGATCACGAACGTACGGTTCGGTGACATGTCCTCACACTCCGTTCGAGACACTGCATTGTGACGAAAACGGTCCTGATGGCGCTGCTGTCGACCCTACTGCCGACCGTCATCCGGTAGGGGGCTTCTCGGCCGGGAAGCATTCGGTCCGATCGGTGGTTGCCTACGAATGGACCCGTCGGCGACGGGTCCCCACCAGACGAGCGCGCCGACAGCCGCGACGAGAAGACAGGGGAGCAGCCCGTGAGTGAAACCAGGGATACCGCCGATTTTTGGTTCGACCCGCTCTGCCCGTGGTGCTGGATCACCTCGCGCTGGATCCTCGAGGTCGAGAAGGTCCGTGACATCGACGCGAACTTCCACGTCATGAGCCTTGCGGTCCTGAACGAGGGGCGCGATCTGCCCGAGGAATACCAGGCGATGATGGAGAAGGCGTGGGGTCCGGTCCGGGTCGCGATCGCCGCGGCCAAGGAGCACGGCGACGAGGTGCTGCTGCCGCTGTACACCGCGATGGGGACCCGGATCCACGATCAGGACAACAAGGATTTCCCGGTTGTGATCGCGGAGGCGCTGGCCGAGGTTGGCCTGCCCGCCGACCTGGCCTCGGCCGCCGACACCGACGCGCACGACGAGGACCTGCGTCGCAGCCACAAGGCCGGGATGGATGCCGTCGGTCCCGATGTCGGCACCCCGACCATCCACGTGAACGGCGTCGCCTTCTTCGGTCCGGTGCTCTCGCGCATCCCGCGCGGCGAGGACGCGGGACGGGTGTGGGACGGCACCGTCGCGCTGGCGTCGTACCCGCACTTCTTCGAGCTCAAGCGCACCCGGACCGAGGACCCCTCCTTCGAGTAGGCGCTACGCGCCCGTGCGCGGTTGACGAGTCCCTGCACTCGTCAACCGCGCACGGGCGGCGGAGCCGCCTAGGGCAGCACCAGGATCTTCACGTGCTCTTCGGGGTCGCGCAGCGCGGTGAACGCGTCCGCGACACCCTCGAGTCCGACCCGGCCGGTGATGATGGACTCGGCGTCGATCTCCCCGTCGGCCAGCCGCTGCAGGGTGATGTCGTAGGCGTTCTCGTACGGGCCGTGGCCGAAGTTGATCGCGATACGGCGGAACTGTCCGACCACCGGAATGATCGTCTCGTCGCCGAACGGCGCCGCCAGCACCTGGATCCGCGAGTTGAACGGCATCGTGTGCATCAGGGTGCCCAGGATTCCGGCGCGGCCGCTGCACTCGTAGGCGATCAGAATGCCCGCGCCCGCCTGACCGACGAGGGTGTTGCCCTCGGCGACCATCTGGTTCCACAGCTCGATGGGGTCCTGCTCGTTCGGGTCGACCACGATGTCGGCGCCCATCTTCGCGGCGAGCTCGCGCCGCTTCGGCGACGGCTCGGACGCGATCACCAGCTGCGCCCCGCGGGCCTTGGCCGCGACGATGGCGCCGAGCCCGATGGTGCCGCAACCGATCACCAGTGCCGAGTCGGCGGGGGTGAGGCCGGACTGCTGCATGTGCATCTCGCCGACGTGCAACGGTTCGGCGAGAGTGGCGTGCTCGAGCGAGAGACTCTCGGGGACGTGCCGGACCCAGAACGCGTCGACGACGATGTGCTCGCCGAACGCGCCGTGGTACTCGTTGGAGTACCCGATGATCTTCGGGATGCCGGTCGTGGTGTCGGTCGCCAGCCCGATGCCCGCCACCCGGTCGCCGACGGCGAAATCGGTGACGGCGGAACCGACCTCGGACACGATGCCCGCGTACTCATGGCCGAGGACGACGGGCCGGTCGGTGTCGAAGGTGGCCAGCGGGTAGCCGGCGTTCTCGGCGACGTGCACGAACCGGCAGGGGTCCTTCGACATGCTCAGATCGCTGCCGCAGATGCCGCAGGCGGTGACGTCGATGCGGAGCTGAGCGGGTGCGAGGGTGGGTGCGTCCGGGACCTCGGTGACCGTGAACGCGCCGTCGCTGAACTGTGCTGCCTTCATGCCTGTGCTCCTGCGGTCTCGGCGGGCTGGCCGTAGTAGTCGGTGTGTGCCTTGGTGATCGCGCCGATCAGGCCGCCGAGCAGGTAGTCGCGGTTGTCCTCGGCGAACTGGAGGCTGGCCTCACGGCCTCCGTTGCGGTTCTTGAAGTGCGGGATCACCTCGGAGGCGAACAGGTCGTAGCTGCGCTTGGTGTCCTCCCAGTTCGCCATGTCGACGTGCAGGATCAGCATGGTGCCGAAGCCGCCGGTCTTCTCGATCAGTCGTTCGATCTGCGTGATCGCCTCGTCCGGGGTGCCGATGATGGCCTGACCGAACTCGCCGAGGGTGTCATTGCGCCACTGGTCGATGATCCCCTTGGGAGTCTGCGCCCAGTCCGGGTTCTGGCCGGTCTGCCGGTTGACGTAGGCGGCCATCGAGTCGATCCGGCGGCTCACCGCGCGCTCCGCGTCCGCCCGCGTCTCGGCGAGGAACATCGGGTTGACCAGCCGCCAGGTGGACCGGTCGGCGACGTGCCCGTTCTCGGCACAGACCTTCTCGTAGACGTTCCAGTTGCGATCGAGGACGTCGAATCCGCTGGGGGAGCTGGCGGCGAGCGAGAGCAGCGAGAGGCCGTGGGTCCCCGCGAGCACCGATCCGTTGGGGGACATCGTCGAGGCGGTCGCGATCTCGATGCCGGCCGGGTTGTAGGTGGGCAGCTGCGCGCGGGCATCACGCAGGGTGAACCAGTCCGTCTCCATGTTCACGACCTCGCCGCGCAGCAGCGGCAGGATCGCCTCGAGGGCCTCGCCCTGCATCCGGCGCTGGTTCGAGGGGTTGATCCCCATCATGTGCGCGTCGAGCGGGATCTTGCCGGGGCCGGTGCCGAAGATCAGCCGGCCGCGCGTCTGCAGATCGAGCTGCGTGATCCGGTCCGCGGTGATCAGCGGGTGGTGGTACGGCAGCGAGGTGACCCCGGTGCCGAACCGGATCCGTTCGGTCCGCTCCGCGGCCGCTGCGATGAACAGGTCAGGGGCGGGCACGATCTCGGCGCCGGTGGAGTGGTGTTCACCCATCCACGCCTCGTCGAATCCGAGGTGATCGAGGTGTTCCATGAGGTCGATGTCGCGGCGCAGCTGCAGCGCGGGATCGGCGTTCAGCGGGTGGTACGGCGCGAGGAAGGCGCCGAAGTTGATCGAATCGGTGGTCCACACGAGCGTCATCTCCTTGCAGGTGGGTGCCGGCCTCCGGGGGAGGAGTCGAGGGCGGCCGGCCGTTCAGAGTGAGCGGCATCACATCCGCCTGACCGCAGTTCTATCACCGAACTGGATCAACTGATCCAAAAATCTCCCGCTGAGTGGACACTCGTGCGGAGGTGCGGATTTCCGGTTCCCTGTCGGTGGGTCAGGAGCCGAGCAGTCGGTCGGCGCCGCCGACGACGAAGACGACGAGGTCCTCGTAGAAGCTCGTCAGGTCCTCGGGGGAGAGACGGCCGGCGCCGTGGCTCCACTCGTCGGCCCGGCCCAGAGCCTGGAGGAAGCCCATCACGGAGATCGCCCAGCGGAGCGGGAGGCGGTCCGGGTCGGAGTGTGGATATGCGCGGCGGACCTGATCGAGCAGGCTCTCGTTGACCTGTTGGCCCGCGGCCTCGAGGGCCGGGTGGCCTTCCTGGGAGATCTGCGCGATGATCTTGACCCACCGCATGCCCCGGACGCGTTGTCGCAGTACGAGTTCGAGGTAGGGCTCGGTGACGGCCCGAACCAGGTCGTCCGCGGTCGGGGGGACGGGCGATGCGGCGAGTCGGTCTACGTTGATCCGGATCTGGTCGCGGACCGCGCCGCCGAGATCGAGGAGGACCGCCGCCAGCAGGTCGTCCTTCGAGCCGAAGTGGTAGTGCACCGAGGCAGGCCCGAGCCCGGCGGCCGAGTTGACGGCCCGGATCGACACGGCGTCCACACCCTGGGCGGCGAAGAGCTTTTCGGCCGTCTTCACCAGGCGCATTCGGGTGGCGTTGCCCTGACGGTTCTGGTTCGGGGTGGACATGTCGAGAGTTTCGCACACCCTTGACATGGGTGGGGGCATGGCATCAAATGGGCTCAACGATTCAATCAACTGATCCAATTGTGTGGTCGGTCCTGGGTAGAGGCGGGTACGAGATGCAGCTCGAGGTGGACCTTCGCGAGGCCGAGGCGACGGTGGAACTGACGGGGGTCGACGAGTTCACCAGTCTGGCGGTCACCGTGCTGGGCGATCGCGACCGGGAACGGGCCGCCGCCGCGCTGGGCGCATGGGGCACCGTGGACGGCGACCACGTCTGGCTCGACATCGGCGTCCTCGAGGGGGCGGTGCGCAGTCACCCCCTGCGCGGCGAGGGCTGGCTGCCCCGGTTCGTGGCGATGATCGACTATGCGGAGTCCAAGGGCTGGGTGGATCCGGACCACCGCGCGGTCCGCGCACACTGCGAGCAGGTCGCCGGCTAGAACACCCGGCCGTGCCGCGAGCGGTCCCGCAGGGCGGCGGCGCGCCAGGTCAGCACCGGGTGTCCGGACAGGATGTTCACCAGCCAGGGGAAGAACCCGCGCTCGGTGCGGGCCCGGTCGGCCATCTCGTCGAACCCGACCAGGCTCATCAGGTACTTGCCCGCGGCGAGCACGCCGATCGCCCCCGGTGCGCCGTGTGGACGGTTACAGATCCCGTGGTTGTCGGCGGTGTACTCCTGCGCGCGGGAGAGCGAGGACCCGATCACCGGGATGTAGTTGGAGGCGAACATGCCCAGCTGGCGCCAGTAGGAGGTGTGGCCCGCGGCGATGTGCCCGACCTCGTGTCCGATGATGAACGCCAGCGCGTCGGGATTGCGTGCCTGGCCGCCGATCTCGAACAGGTCGCTGTAGACCACCACGTACCGCCGGAAGCCGTGACCGGACGCGAACGCGTTGATCTGACCGTTGCCGAGGACGACATAGCCGTCGGGAACCTGTGGCATGCCGAACCGCGCGGCCGCCTCGACCAGCATCCGGTACCCATCGGGGAACTGGGTCGGCGTCATCTTCACGCCGTTGACGCGCTGCGCGGCGTACATCTGCCCGCGGGCGAAGAAGAGCAGGATCGGTGCGAGCAGCACGATGATGACCCACGGCTCCAGCGCGCCCGAGGCGATCAGCGCGATCGACACCAGGTAGGCCGCCACGGTGGTCGCGATCGCCAGGATCAGCAGCGGGATCTCGAGGTGGTGCCGGATCGGCATACCCCACGGGGAGAGCCCTCGCGGCGGGAGCATCTGCGGCGGCGCGTACCCGGGCGCGGGGTGGACGGGCGAGTGATGCGTGATCGTGGGTGGGAACTGCTCCATGTGGACAAACCCTATTCGTGGTCGGGTCGGGGGTCGCCGCGCCGACCTGTCAGAATCGACACATGCGCGTATACCTAGGTGCCGACCACGCAGGCTTCGAGCTCAAGAACCAGATCAAGGACCATCTCACCGCGAACGGCCACGAGGCCGTGGACTGCGGCGCCCACGTGTACGACGCCGTGGACGACTACCCGGCGTTCTGCGTCGAGGCCGCGCGCCGCGTGGTCGAGGACGAGGGCAGCCTGGGCATCGTGCTCGGCGGCAGCGGCAACGGCGAGCAGATCGCCGCGAACAAGGTGCCCGGCGCCCGCTGCGCCCTGGCCTGGAGCGTGGAGACCGCCCAGCTCGCGCGCCAGCACAACAAGGCGCAGCTGATCGGCATCGGCGGCCGGATGCACTCGCTCGAGGAGGCCCTTGCCATCGTCGACGCGTTCCTCGAGACCCCGTGGTCGGGCGAGGAGCGGCACCAGCGGCGCATCGACATCCTGTCGGAGTACGAGCGCACCGGCGTGCCGCCGGCCCTGCCCGAGGCCTGAGTGCCCGAGGGTCACACTCTCCACCGCCTCGCACGGGAGCACCAGCGACACTTCGCCGGTGCTCCCGTTCGTGTGTCCAGCCCGCAGGGCAGGTTCGAGTCCGGCGCGGCGAGCGTCGACGGCCGGGTCCTGGTCCGGGCCGAGGCGTGGGGCAAGCACCTGCTGCACCACTACGAGTCGGGCCAGATCGTGCACGTGCACCTCGGGCTGTACGGCAAGTTCACCGATCTCCCGCTGCCCATGGGCACGCCGGTGGGCCAGGTCCGCATGCGGATGGTCGGGGCCGAGATCGGCACCGACCTGCGCGGGCCGACCGCCTGCGAGATCTATGACGAGCCCCAGCTACGCGCGCTGGAGGACCGGCTGGGCCCCGACCCGTTGCGTCCCGACGCCGACCCCGCGCGGGCGTGGCGCCGTATCTCCAAGTCGCAGACCGCGATCGGCGCACTGCTGATGGATCAGCAGGTGATCGCCGGGGTGGGCAATGTCTATCGGGCCGAGTTGCTGTTCCGGCATGGGATCAACCCGAACCGCCCCGGCGCGCGGCTGGGCGCGACCGAATGGGATGCCATGTGGACCGACCTCGTCGCACTGATGAAGGTCGGTGTCCGGCGGGGGAAAATGCACGTGGTGCGCCCCGAGCACGACAACGGCGAGCCGGCGTACGCCAAGGACCGCCCGCGTACCTACGTGTACCGCCGAACGGGATCGGCGTGCCGCGTGTGTGGCACACCGATCGCTCACTCGGTCATGAAGGCGCGCAACCTGTTCTGGTGCCCGACCTGCCAGTCGGTCTGAGGCTTATACGAGTTCGGCAGGATTTCGCCCGGAAAGCGGGTGAAATCCTGCCGAAGTTCGTAGAGCAGGTCCTAGAAGCCGCCGAAGTCGCCGCCGCCGAAGTCGCCGCCGCCGAAATCGCCACCGCCCCAGTCACCGCCACCGGCGTCGCCACCCCAGTCGCCGCCGCCCGAGTCACCACCGGCGTCGGCACCGGCGTCTCCACCGCCATCGCCACCGTCGCCACCGGCATCGCCGCCCGCATCGCCACCGCCCGCGTCGCTCCCGTCGCCGGCGCCGCTCTCGAAGGCCTGCGCGTCATAGGGCACACCGGCCATGCCGCCGAACATCGCGGAGAACAGGAACATCGAGCCGACGCCCCACGCGCCTGCGACGAGCGCCGGCTTCCACCACGGCTCGGAGTACCAGCCGGCAGGGACGGGCCGACCCGCGACGCGACCGCCCGGGTAGTAGTTGGGGGTGCGCGGGGACGGGTTCGGGGAAGCCGAGACCTGACGGCCCTCGAACTCGATGTCGCGGTTCTCGGTCACCTCGCCCGCGGCGCGCTGGCCGTCGATGCTCGGGACCTCGGGTCCCGGGTCCAAACCCATCGCGGTTCGCGCGGCCCGGATGTAGTACAAGCCTTCCAGCGCAGTCTGCTTCGCGAGGCGGGCCTGCGCCGGGCTGTTGGCCTGGTCGATCTGCGAGCCGGCCGCGATGTGGCGCTCGGACGCGTCGGCGAGGGCCTGCTTCGAGGCCATGTCGGTGCCGGTCAGGTTGTAGACCTGGCCGCCGAGCCGCTCGATTGCCTGGCGCGCGTCCGCTTTGGCGTCCTCGAGTTGGGTGGCGGTGTGGCCGACGGAGCGCTTCTGGCTTTTCATGACCAGGAACACGACGACACCGATGACGGCGAGGATCAGGAGGAGTTCCACTGGGGGCCTTCCCATGGGGACAAATCGGACGAGTCCCAGCCTACCGGCGATCCAGCGGGGCCCGCCGTCCGCGGAACTGCCGCCCTCGAGTCCGTCGGCTATCCGCCGCGCACCCGGTCTCCCTCGAGGGTTCGGCGAATTGCGCTGGTGCCGAGCTCCATCATGGCCGTGGTGCGGTCCGCCAGTGCATCCGGCAACACGTCCGCGATCCAGACGAATCGGGTGCGGCCATCGCTCTCGGCGAACACCTGGGCCGACCCGTTGTGATGCTCGTAGGGCCCGTCGACGATCGACCACGACAGGCGGCGGGCCGACTCGTCCAGCGCGACCAGGCGTTCGCGGACAACCGAGCCGTCGCCGAACGTGACGATCCGGTCGCCCCCGTCGATGGTGGTGTCGGTGACGAACCCGGCGGCCAGGCGCTCGTGCAGCGCGCCCCAGTCGCGAAGCGCATCCCATGCGCGCTCGGGGGAGGTGTCGACGAGTGTTTCGGTGCGTATGTATGCCATGACCTGAGGGTGCCCTCCGCCGGTCCGATCGTCTTGAACATTTTTGCGGTTCCGTGTCGGTGGCCGCGCGTAGCGTTTTCCTCATGCAATCGGCGGCGCGGATCGCGGAGTCGCCCCAGTTCAGTGCCTGGGCGGTCACCTGTGCCGGCGAGCACGCCGCGTGGTCGGGCCCGGAGTGCCACGACGATCACCGGCTGGTGCTCGTGCGAGCGGGACGGTTCCTGCGACGGGCCGACGGAGCCGAATCGGTGCTGGACCGGACCACCGCCTACCTCGGCCGACCGGGCCAGGAAGAGCGGTTCGCGCATCCCGTCGGCGGCGACCTCTGCACCTCGATCGACATCGGCGCCGAGCTGTGGCACTCGATCGCGGGCGACCAAGGGGCGGCGCCCGCCGCGGACCTCTACGTCGACGCCAGGGTGGAGCTGTGGCATCGGCGGCTGCTCAGGGCGGCGGCGAGCGGCGACGTCGGGTTCGCGGTCGCCGAGGAACTGGTGGGGCTCGTCGGGGAGGTGGTTCAGCGCGTGGCGGACGACGCTGGACCGGCGCGGATCCGGTCCGGCCCGCGCGGCCGGGCGCTGGTCGCGACGGCCAGGGAGGCGATCCTCGACGAAGCCCCCGGATCCGACGGGCTGATCCCGCTGGCGGGCGCGCTGGGGGTGTCGCCGTTCCTGCTGAGTCGACACTTCACCGCAGTCACCGGCGTCTCCGTCACCCGGTATCGCAACCGGGTCAGGGTGGGCCGGGCGCTGGCTCGGCTCGAGGCAGGGGAGCGGGACCTCGCCGGGCTCGCCGCGGACCTCGGGTTCGCCGATCAGGCCCACCTGACCAGGACGATGCGCGCCCACCTGGGCCGAACCCCGGGCGCGGTGCGAGCGCTGCTGTCGCCTGTCTAAGCGCTCGCCGAGCGTCGCCCCGTCACATCGGGTCCATGTCCGAATAATCACTTTCGTCGGGACTGTGAATCGTGATGAAGTGCGGTATGGAAATCTCGATTCGGCCGTTGGTGGCAGAAGATCTGGACCGCGCAGCGTCTGTTCTCGGGGAGGCTTTCGCCGACTATCCCTGGACGACGTGGTGCGTCCAAGCCGATTCGCACGAGGAGCGGGTGACCGAGCTTCAACGGTTGTATCTCGAACACATGGCCCTGCCGCACGGCCTCGGGTATATCGACGCCGACCGGAACGGCGTGGTCGCTTTCATTCCTCCCGACGTGTCGCCTCCTGACGAATCGGTTCTCGCGTCCATTGCCGAGCTGCACGGGGACCGGTTCGTCCGAATGATGGACGCGGAGGAGCGGATGTCGACAATGGGCTCCTGGGATGACGCTTGGCTTCTGGCGACGATCGGGGTGGCCCGTGGCGCGCAGGGGCGTGGGCTCGGCGGCGATCTGCTCGCCGCCGGGCTCGCGGAGATGGACCGCGAGGGCCACGCAGTGTGGCTGGATACGGCGACCCGCCGAAACCTGCCTCTGTACCAGCGTCACGGGTTCTCGATCGCGGGGCACATCACGATCGACCATGGACCCGAGGTGTGGCGAATGCATCGGGGGCCGCGGGGGTAGCGGACTGTCGGTGCCCGATGCGAACATATGTTCGTGTCCGATCGTGCAGCGTTTCCGCCCTCGCCCGCCGGCCCGGGCTCCGAGCCTGCCCGGACCGAGGCCACGATCCTGCATGCCGATCTCGATGCCTTTTACGCCTCGGTCGAGCAGCGAGACGACCCGTCGCTGCGGGGCAGGCCGGTCATCGTCGGCGGGGGAGTCGTCCTCGCCGCCAGCTACGAAGCCAAGGCCTACGGGGTCCGCACGGCGGGCAGTGGGGCGCAGGCGCTGCGACTGTGTCCGCAGGCGGTGGTCGTCCGGCCGCGGATGTCCGCGTACGCGCAAGCGAGCCGTGCCGTGTTCGAGGTCTTCCGGCAGACCACTCCGCTGGTCGAGGGTGTGTCGATCGACGAGGCGTTCCTCGACGTCGGGGGATTGCGGCGGGTCTCAGGGACCCCCGTCGAGATCGCGGCCCGGCTCCGGGCGGAGGTGCGCGAGCGGGTCGGGCTGCCGATCACGGTGGGCGTCGCGAGGACCAAGTTCCTTGCCAAGGTGGCCAGTGCGGTGGGCAAGCCGGACGGGCTGCTGCTCGTGCCGCCCGATCGCGAGCTGGCGTTCCTGCATCCGCTGCCGGTCGAGCGACTGTGGGGAGTCGGCGCCGTCACCTCACGCAAGCTGCGTGACTACGGGATCGGCACCGTCGGGCAGATCGCGGAGATCTCCGAACGCGAACTGATGTCGGTGGTCGGGCAGGCGGCGGGCAGGCACCTCCACGCGCTTGCCTGGGCACGTGACCCGCGGCGCGTCCAGGTCGGGCGTCGCAGGCGGTCGATCGGAGCGCAGCATGCGCTGGGGCGGAGGCCGAAGTCGCCGGAGGACATCGAGGCGGCACTCGTCGCGCTGGTCGATCGGGTGGCAAAGCGACTGCGGGCGGCGGACCGGGTCTGCCGGACGGTGGTGCTGCGGCTGCGTTTCGACGATTTCACCCGGGTCACCCGCTCGCACACCCTCGGGCAGGCCACCTCGCAGACAGCGGTACTGCTGGCCGAGGCGCGCGGCCTGCTGGCCGCGGCGATGCCCACGATCCACGATCGCGGCCTGAGCCTGGTCGGGGTGGCGCTCGCGAACCTGGAGAACGGCGGGGCGGAACAACTCACGCTGCCGTTCGGTGAGCCCTCGAGCAGCTCTCTCGACACCACACTGGACAGCCTGCGGGACCGGTTCGGCTCGGCCGCCGTCACGAGGGCGGTGCTGCTCGGCCGCGATCAGGGGGTCACGGTGCCGGTCCTGCCCGACTAGCGCACACCTGCACTCGGGCACGAAAAAGCCCACCCAGCGAAGGCCTGGTGGGCTGGTACATCGTGGAGGGGATGACGGGAATCGAACCCGCATCATCTGCTTGGAAGGCAGAGGCTTTACCACTAAGCTACATCCCCGTGCACACGACAACTTGGGATCGCCATCGATGTCGTCTGCGTTGAGAGACTGTACCCAACCCAGTTCAGGATTCGCCAATCGGGTGGCCGGAGATCCGCCAAATCGGGTGGCCGGGAATTTCACGAACTGGTGACCCGTAGGATTCACCACGGCGGCAGCCACACGGATCTTCCGCGTGGTCGTCGTGTCGCGGACCTAACGGGGTGTAGCGCAGCTTGGTAGCGCATCCGCTTTGGGAGCGGAGGGTCGCAGGTTCAAATCCTGTCACCCCGACCAGGGACAACGTCATAACAGCGCGGAACTGAAGATCAGGGCCGCGACGCAACGAGCAAGACCACACGAAGGAGCATGTCCGTGAAGAGCACCGTCGAGCAGCTGAGCCCGACGCGGGTCCGTATCAACGTTGAGGTGCCCTTCGAGGAGCTCAAGCCCGATTTCGACAAGGCGTACAAGGCCCTCGCGCAGCAGATCCGTCTCCCCGGCTTCCGTCCGGGCAAGGCCCCGGCCAAGCTCCTCGAGGCCCGCGTCGGCCGCGGCGCCGTGCTCGAGCAGGTCGTCAACGACACCCTTCCCGGGCGCTACTCGGAGGCCGTGACCACCGCAGGCGTCAAGGCGATCGGCCAGCCGGAGATCGACATCACCAAGATCGAAGACGGTGAGCTGCTCGCGTTCACCGCCGAGGTGGACGTCCGCCCCGAGATCGACCTGCCCGACTACAGCACCCTCGCCGTCACCGTCGAGCCCGTCGAGATCACCGACGAGGCCGTGGACGAGCAGCTGCTGTCGCTGCGTCAGCGTTTCGGCACCCTCACCGGTGTCGAGCGCGCCGTCCAGGACGGCGACTTCGTGTCGATCGACCTGTCGGCCGCCATCGACGGCGAGGCCGTCCCGGAGGCGACCGCGTCCGGCCTGTCCCACGAGGTCGGCTCGGGCCAGCTGATCGAGGGTCTCGACGAGGCGATCGTCGGGCTCAAGGCCGGCGAGTCGAAGGACTTCACCACCAAGCTCGTCGCCGGTGAGCACGCCGACAAGGAGGCCGTCGTGACGGTCACCGTCGGCACCGTCAAGGAGCGCGAGCTGCCCGAGGCCGACGATGAGTTCGCCCAGCTGGCGAGCGAGTTCGACACCCTCGACGCACTCAAGGACGACCTGCGCGAGCGGGTCGGCCGGGTCGCCAAGGTCGAGCAGGCCGGCCAGATCCGCGACAAGGTCCTCGAGACGCTGCTCGAGACCATCGAGGTCCCGCTGCCCGAGACCGTGGTCAAGGCCGAGGTCGACGCGCAGCTGCACGAGGCCGTGCACGGCCTCGACCACGACGAGGAGCAGCTCAACGCTCTCCTCGAGGCGCAGGGCACCAGCCGCGAGCAGTTCGACAAGGATGCCACCGAGGCCGCCGAGAAGTCGGTGAAGACCCAGCTGCTGCTCGATGCGATCGCGGACGAGGCAGGCACCGAGGTCGGCCAGCAGGAGCTGACCGAGCGGATCATCTTCCAGGCCCAGCGGTACGGCATCTCGCCGGATCAGTTCATCCAGCAGGTCCAGCAGGCCGGTCAGCTCGGCGCCGTGTTCGCCGACGTCCGTCGCGGCAAGGCGCTCGCGACCGTCGTCGACCAGGTGACCGTGACGGACACCTCCGGCGCGGCCGTCGACACCAAGGAGCTGTTCGGCAGCCCGGAGTCGGACGAGGCCGAGGCCGCGGACGAGAGCTAGATTTCACGCCAATAGCGAACAGGGACGGCACCGGGACTCCGGGGCCGTCCCTGTTCGTTAGTGTCAGTGTCAAGAATCATCGAATTCAGTTATGGAGAAGGCAGGTACCGTGACTTCACAGAACCCGGGGGCTTCGTTGGGCCCCGCCATGACTTCAGCCACCTCTGGTCTGAATCTCAGCGACTCGGTGTTCGAGCGCCTGCTTCGGGAACGCATCATCTTCCTCGGTACCCAGGTCGACGACGACATCGCGAACAAGCTGTGCGCGCAGATCCTGTTGCTCTCGGCCGAGGATCCGACCAGGGACATCTCCCTCTACATCAACTCGCCCGGCGGCTCGGTCACCGCGGGCATGGCGATCTTCGACACCATGCAGTTCGCCGAGTGTGACATCGCGACGTTCGGCATGGGTCTGGCCGCCTCGATGGGCCAGTTCCTGCTCTCGGCGGGAACCAAGGGCAAGCGTTACGCCCTGCCGCACGCGCGGATCATGATGCACCAGCCGTCCGCAGGCATCGGCGGAACCGCGTCCGACATCGCGATCATGGCCGAGCAGTTCGCGCACACCAAGCGTGAGATGGCTCAGCTCATCGCCGAGCACACGGGCCAGACGGTCGAGCAGATCACCGCGGACTCCGACCGGGACCGCTGGTTCACGGCGACCGAGGCGCTCGAGTACGGCTTCGTCGACCACGTCGTCTCCCGCGCACGGCAGGCCGGCGGCGCGGGCAACTGACCCGCCACCGCCCCCGACCTCCCGTCCACACCATCTTGGAGAACTGATGACCAACCTCTTCGATCCCCGTGCACTCGGCGGCCAGGCACCGGCCGGCGCTCAGTCGCGCTACATCCTGCCTTCCTTCATCGAGCACTCCAGCTACGGCGTCAAGGAGTCGAACCCGTACAACAAGCTCTTCGAGGAGCGCATCATCTTCCTCGGCGTGCAGGTCGACGACGCCTCGGCGAACGACGTGATGGCGCAGCTGCTGGTGCTCGAGTCGCTCGATCCCGATCGCGACATCACCATGTACATCAACTCGCCCGGTGGCTCGTTCACCTCGCTGATGGCGATCTACGACACCATGCAGTACGTCCGGGCCGACATCACCACCGTGTGCCTCGGGCAGGCGGCGTCGGCGGCGGCGGTGCTGCTCGCGGCTGGCACCCCCGGCAAGCGTCTGGCACTGCCGAACGCGCGCGTGCTGATCCACCAGCCGTCCACGGGCGGCATCCAAGGCCAGGTTTCCGACCTGGAGATCCAGGCCGCCGAGATCGAGCGGATGCGCCGGCTCATGGAGTCGACGCTGAGCAAGCACACCGGCAAGGACGCCGAGGTGATCCGCAAGGACACCGATCGCGACAAGATCCTCACGGCCGCGGAGGCCAAGGAGTACGGGATCATCGACGACGTGCTGGAGTACCGGAAGCTCTCCGCCCAGAAGTAGCGGTCGTCGGCCTCCGGGTCGACAGAAGACGGTCGGGCTCCGCGACACGCCGCGTTCGTTCGGATGTTGCGTGTCGGGGAGCCGACCGGTCAGGCTGGGACCCCCGGTCGGAATCGGGGTGGCACTGGTCGTCGGAGTTTCACCTCGGCTGCGCGCCGAGTCAAATCATCGGCAACTGGTCGACCTCGTTCCGAAACTACGGGTACGGTCACATCAGGGGCTTTTGTCCGCCCAGGGATGTGGGTCGCGACGACTCACACGCTCGGGCGGGGGATGGTCACCACGCTGAGAAGGAAGTAGGGACCTGACGAGATGGCACGCATCGGTGACGGCGGCGACCTGCTGAAGTGCTCTTTCTGCGGCAAGAGTCAGAAGCAGGTGAAGAAGCTCATCGCGGGACCAGGGGTCTACATCTGCGATGAGTGCATCGACCTGTGCAACGAGATCATCGAGGAAGAGCTGGCCGAGTCGAGCGAGGTCAAGCTCGACGAGCTGCCCAAGCCGGCCGAGATCCGCGACTTCCTCGAGAACTACGTGATCGGTCAGGACGCGGCCAAGCGCACGCTCGCGGTCGCGGTCTACAACCACTACAAGCGCATCCAGGCCGGTGACAAGGGTCGCGACGCCCGCGGCGAGACCGTGGAACTGGCCAAGTCGAACATCTTGATGCTCGGCCCGACAGGCTGTGGCAAGACCTACCTCGCGCAGACGCTGGCGAAGATGCTGAACGTTCCGTTCGCCATCGCCGACGCGACAGCACTCACCGAGGCGGGCTATGTCGGCGAGGATGTCGAGAACATCCTGCTCAAGCTGATCCAGGCCGCGGACTACGACGTCAAGCGCGCCGAGACCGGCATCATCTATATCGACGAGGTCGACAAGATCGCCCGCAAGAGCGAGAACCCGTCGATCACCAGGGACGTGTCCGGCGAGGGTGTGCAGCAGGCACT
>Ga0105243_10001436_pt1 | contig 20989 bp, 25 predicted proteins | sample KBSM34metaG_FD_81525 | JGI IMG/M metagenome (GOLD analysis project Ga0105243, IMG submission 81525) | Miscanthus rhizosphere microbial communities from Kellogg Biological Station, Michigan, USA - KBS M3-4 metaG | ecosystem: Host-associated > Plants > Roots > Rhizosphere > Soil | place... | reverse complement strand
GCGAGACACCCTCCTCGTCATACGACACCCACGGGATCGGCGAGTTGTCCGACCGGAACGGCGTCCCGGAGAGCAGCAGGCGAAACCGCGCCCCGGCGAACGCGTTGACCGTCGTCCGCCCCCATGTCGCGTCCTCGCCCATGTGGTGCGGCTCGTCGGCGATCAGCAGGGTCGGTCGGCGAGCGGCGGCCTGCCGGTGGGTCTCCGGCCCGGCCGCGATCGTCTGGTAGGTGACGGTGACGCCGTGGAAGTCGCCCGACTCCGGCCCATCCGAGTTGGGCCGGTTCGGCTCGAGGTCGATCCCGTAGCGACCCGCGTCGGCGGCCCACTGGCGGCAGATGTGGGTGGTCGGGCCGACTACGACGACGCGGGAGACGAAGCCGGCGCTGAGCATCCGGTGGGCGATGTGGAGGCCGAAGGTGGTCTTCCCGGCCGCCGGCGTCGCCGAGGCGAGAAAGCTGGTCTCCGCGTGCGCCCGCACAGCCGCGGTCGCCTCCTCCTGCCAGGCGCGCAGGGGCCGGCCGTCGGGCCATTCCGGCAGCGACCGGGCACGCGCCCCGGCGCCGACATGGTGCTGAGGGGCGTCGTACAAGGGCGGCAACAATAGGCTCGCCCGCGGTCGGAGGACGATGCGCCTGCACATCCCGCTTCCAGCGCCAACTTCTACTCTTTCTGACCTTGTGATTGAAGGAAATCGTCTTCGAGCGCTCCTCCTCGCCGCCTTGGCCGTTGGCTTGGTGGCGGCGGTTGCCGTTGAGGCGGGCGGGAAACCGGCGCCGCAGCCGCGCAGCTCCGTCTCGGTGATCGACACGAAGACCGGCCGCTTGATCGGTGGGCCGATCGACGTCGGCCCGTATCCCAGTGGAATCGCCCTGTCTTCCGACGGCCGTCACGCCTACGTGGTCAATGCGAGAGCGATCGGCAACGGAAATGTCTCAGTGATCGACACCAAGAGGAACCGGATCGAGAAGAAAGCGATCGAGATCGGCCCCTATCCGGAAAAGATCGCGATCTCGCCAAAAGGCCATCGAGCCTACGTCGCGAACTTCGGAAACAACACGATCTCGGCGATAAACACCGCTACCAACAAGCTCGCGATCAGAGGGATCAAAGTCGGCCTTGGACCTGTCGCCCTCGCCGTCACCCCCACCGGCCGCTACGTCTGCGTTGCCAATGCGCGCAGCGACACCCTCTCGGTGATCGACACCGCCACCGACAGGCGGGCCGGCAGAGACATAAAGGTCGGCCGCAGCCCGGGTGCGGTCGCGATCAGCCCCGATGGCCGCCACGCCTACGTCGCGAATCTGCGAGATGACACGGTCTCGTTCGTCGACCTCGCGAAACGCAGGACCATGAGGACGATCAGGACCGGGAACACTCCCTCCGCGATCGCGATCAGCCCCGACGGGCGCCGTGCTTACGTCGCCAACGCGCGCAGCGGCACCGCTTCGGTGATCGACACCGCCACCAACCGGCCGACCCCAACCACGCTCAAAGTCGGGCGCCGACCGACGGCGATCGCGATCAGCCCCGATGGTGACCGCGCCTACGTGACCAACCTCGGGGGCACCGTCTCGGTGATCGACACTGCGAGCGGAGACCGAATCGGCGAACCGATCGAAGTCGGCCCCTTCCCGCTTGACCTCGCGCTCAGCCCTGACGGCAGGCGTCTCTACGTGGCCAAGAACTGACGGGCGAAAGCCTGCTCAGCCGGCGGAGCGCAGACGACCGCTCTCGTCGAGCAGGGCAAGAGCGGCGGGATCGGGCTCGACCACGGTCGACGAGGTGAGGTACTCCGGGTACATCGGGCGCCTGCCAAGGGCCCGGCCGAGGGGCGCGAGGGCGCCGAAGATCGCGTTCTGGACCCAGGCGGGCGGGGAGGCGAGGACCATGACGTCGCGGTAGGCGGCGGCGGTCACCGCGAGCTGCAGCGGGCGAGGGAGGCCGCGGCGATCGGCTTTGCCGTCGCGGGCGAGGCCGAACATCGTCCCCACCATCTCGACGAAGCGAGAACCGGGATCGACTTCGACGACCACCTGCGCGGTCTCACCGCCGACCTGCCACCAGTCGTGGAGGGTGCCGGCGGGCACCACCGCCTCATCGCCGGCGCCCAGCGTCTTTTCCTGGTCGCCGAGGAGGAAGCCGACTTCGCCCTCGAGGACGTGGAACCGCTCGGTGATCGTCGGGTGGAAGTGGGCCGCCGCGACCCGCCCGCCAGGCTCCACGTAAAGGTGGGCGACGAGCGTGCCTTCGGGATGGGTCTCCGGGTCGGTGAGCATGACGACCCGCTCGCCCGTCACCGGGTTCTCCAGGACCTGGCCATGGCGCGAGGCGCCGCTCCTTGCGTCCGGATTCACGCGAGAAACCTACATCTGAAAGACCAATTCGGGCCCAGAGGTTAGGGTTACTTAATTCTGGGTATACTCCTCGCGTTCCCACATGATCCATTCCCCTCCGACGCGAGGCGGGAGGAGCTTCAAGCGAGTTCGCACCAGCGCCGTTGAATCCCTGGCAACGGCTGCCCTACCGCTCCTCCCAGCCTCGCGTCGGTTTTTTTTGCGCTAGTCGCGCAGCTCGGAGATCAGACCGTCGAGGTCGAGCGGGCGGGTGCCCATTTCGACGCCGCCGTCGGGAGTCATGGGCCACTGGTCCTTCGGCCGGTCCCAGTAGAGCTCGACCCCGTTTTGGTCGGGATCGGCGAGGTAGAGGGCCTCGCTGACGCCGTGGTCGGAGGCGCCTTCGAGCGGCCAATGGGCCTCGCTGAGGCGCCGCAGCGCGTCGGCGAGGGAACGACGGGTCGGGTAGCGAATCGCAGTGTGGAAGAGACCGGTGGTGCCGGGTACCGGCGGCGAGCCGCCTTTCGACTGCCAGGAGTTGAGGCCAATGTGGTGGTGGTAGCCGCCGGCGGAGATGAAGGCGGCGTCGGCGCCCCAGCGCTGCATCAGCTCGAAGCCGAGGATGCCGCAGTAGAACTCGAGGGCGCGGTCGACGTCGGCGACCTTGAGGTGGACGTGGCCGATGTCGACGCCGGGATCGATCGGCTCCGTCATCGCTCTCCGTCCAGCGCTTCGTTGACGAGCCGGTCGGCGTCGGCGTTCTCGGCCCGCCGCACGTGGCGAATCGACCAGGAGTCGAAGCCCCGCAGCGCCCGCTTCACCTCTTCGTGCAGTTTCTTCATGCCCGCGTTTTTGACTTTGTAGCGGCCCTCGACCTGCCGCACGACCAGCTCGGAGTCGCCGATCAACTCGACCTCCCCGGCGCCGTGGCCGGCGGCAAGCTCGATCCCGCGCAGCAGCGCCCGGTACTCGGCGACATTGTTGGTCGCCTCGCCGATTGTCTCCCCCACTTCCTGGACGACGCTGCCGTCGCCGTTGCGAAGAACGACCCCAATCGCCGCTGGGCCCGGGTTGCCGCGGGCGCCGCCGTCGACGTTGACCGTGACCTTGCTCACCGCGCTTGCGCCCGCTCGCTGGCAAGTCGCAGCCTGCCGTCCTCGCCGACGAGGGCGTTCCACTGCTTAGCCGCTGCGTCGAGCTGGTCGACCTCGCCCCCCTTGCGCAACTCGAGAACTGGCCGCGTCGGGTCGGCGACATCCACCCCCCACTGGTACCAGGAGAGCTCCCAGGCGACCGTGACGCGGACCAGGTCCGGTGCTCCGGCCGAGGCGCCGACCGAGGCCTTCGGCACGCCGAGGGTGCGGGTGAGGCCGGTGACAGCGCGACCGGCGCTACTCGAGTTGAAGCGCGCGACCGCGCGCTGGAAGGGCGGGCCCTCGGCGAGAAGTGGAGGGTGCCGGCGTGACCTGAGCCTGGCCACCTTCACGCTCAGCCCTGCTGGAGGTGGGATTTCAGCCGCATCACTGCCTTCGTGTGCAACTGCGAGACGCGGGACTCGGTGACGCCGAGGACCTCGCCGATCTCGCGCAGGGTGAGGTTCTCGTAGTAGTAGAGGGCAACGACCAGCTGCTCGCGCTCGGGCAGCGAGCCGATCGCCTCGGTGAGGCGGTCCTTGACCTCGTTGGAGGCGAGCGCCTCCTGCGGGTCGGCGGCGCCTTCGTCGGCGATCGTGTCGAGCAGAGAGACTTGGTCGCCGGAGGAGTCGGAAACGGTCCAAAGCTCGTCCAGCGCGTAGACCGAGGAGTTGGCGATCTCCAACAGGGCCGACTGCAGTTCTTCTTCGGTCATGTTCAGTTTCGAGGCGAGCTCGGCCTCGCTCGGCGCCCGCTGCAGCTCGTGCTCGAGCTTCGCCTGGGCAGCTTCGATTTCGCGGGCGCGGGAGCGGACCGAACGCGGTACCCAGTCCAGCGAGCGCAGTTCGTCGATGATCGCGCCGCGGATCCGGGTCATCGCGAAGGTTTCGAATTTGATCCCGCGCTCGGGCTCGAAGCGCTCGATCGCCCCGATCAGGCCGACGAGGCCGTAGGAGATCAGGTCGGCGTCTTCGACGTGCGAGGGCAGGCCGGCGCCGAGGCGCCCGGCGACGAACTTGACCATCGGCGAGTAGGCGACGACGAGTCGCTCGCGGGCACCGTCGTCCCCGTCGTCCTTATAGCGGCGCCACAGGTCGCGCAGCTCGACCTCTTTAACGCCCGTTTCCATCACTTGATCCTACGTTCGTGTGCGGGGGTTTGGCTCATGCGCGGGGGTGGCTTGCAGCGTAGGTGTCACGCAACCGAGCCGCGTCGACCCGGGTGTAGACCTGGGTGGTGGAGATCGACGCGTGGCCCAGCAACTCCTGAATCGTACGCAGGTCGGCCCCACCCTCCAACAAATGGGTTGCAAAGGAATGTCTAAGTGCGTGCGGGGAGACGCCGGCGGCGAGGGCGGCCTCACGGGTCCAGAGCCCGAGGCGCCGGGTGACGTCGGAGTTGGAGAGGCGGCGGCCGCTCTTGGAGAGGAAGAGGGCGCCCTCGCGGGGATCGGCGAGAAGCGCTCGCCGGCCTTTGTCGAGATAGCGCCGCAGCGCCTTCTGCGCCGGCTCGCCGACCGGGAGCAGCCGCTCCTTCTGGCCCTTGCCGAGGACGCGCAGCTGCTCGGTCTCGAAATCAAGCGAGCCTTCGTCGAGGTTGACAATCTCCTCGCACCGAAGCCCGCAGGAATAAGCGAGCTCCAGCATTGCCCGGTCCCGCAGCTCAAGCGGCGTGCGGGCCGGAATCCGCTCCAGCAGCGATCGCATCTGCTCGGTGCTCAGCACCGTCGGCAGCTTCTCGGAGCGCTTCGGGCTGGAGACGAGCTCGGCCGGGTTGGCGCCGACCTTCTCGATCCGAACGAGGTAGCCGTAGAGGCCCCGGATCGCCGCCAGCTTGCGGGCGACGGTCGCCGGCGCGGCGCCGGCGTTGGAGAGCCCGGCGCCGTAGCGGCGGACGTCGCGGTGGCGGACATCGCCGGGGTCGAGCCCCTGCTCCCCCGCCCACTCCGAGAAGCCGCCGAGGTCGACGCCGTAGGCGCGCCGGGTTCGCTCCGCAGATCCCCGCGCCCGAAGATCGCGATCGTACGCGGCTAGAGCATCCGTCCAGTTCATCGAGGCTTCATTCGCCTCGGATCGGTGTCGTCCTTCGCGCGGGCTCTAGCCGATAAAGATTGGCGTGCCGACTTCTACTTGGTCATAGAGCTCTTCGACGTCCGGGATCGCCATCCGCACGCAACCGTGGGAGGCGGCGCTGCCGAGCGAATAGGTCTCTTCGGTGCCGTGGATTCCGGCGCCTTCGTAGATGCCCATCCAGCGCGCCTTGATCGGGTTCGACGGACCCGGCGGGATCGTCTGCCCGGCGAGGGAGCCCGCCCAATCGGAGAGCGGCACGTGCCAGACCGGGTTTTCTTCCTTTTCCTGGATCTCATAGAGGCCTTCTGGCGTTTCCAGGCCTTCCATCCCGACCGCGACCGTGTAGGTCTTGGCCAGCTTCAGGTTCTTCCAGAGGCGCAGCGTGAAGGTCGAGCGATCAAGGGTCAGGTAGGACGGATACTGGGCCGCGACTTCCTGCTTGGTGACTTCGGGCGCAACCGAGTGGACCTTGGCCTTGATCGTGTGCGGGGCGTTCGCGTTCAGCACCGCCGCCTTCAGGTCCCGCTCGAGCAGGTTGTCGCGCAGCTTCCGCCCCGGCTCGCCGGCGACGACTTCAAGCGAGGCCCCGCTCGGTTCGACGTCGGCGTTCTTCGGTTCCTGGTTGATGTCCTCGGCGACCTTGCGGACGAAGCGGTTGACAGCCGGCACCGAGTACTCGACCTGGGGAGTGATGCTTTCCTCGACCTCGCCGCCGCTGACGTAGCGGACCAGGCGCCCGGGCAGCCCCCCCTCCTGGCTGTCTTCGACCGCCTCCTCGATCGCGGCGTCGATGTCGGCGCGGATCTTCAGCTGCTCACCGGAGAGCTCCCAGGTTTCGCCGTCGAAGCCGACCTTGAGCGAGTGCTTCAGCGGCGCCAGCAGCTTGCGATGGACTTTCGCCGCGGCTTCCTCTTCGTTTAGGCCGCCGACGTCGACGCCGGCGATCGTTACTCCCTCGGCGATCTCGTCCTTCTGCGTGCTGTCGTAGGCGTAGGCACCGCCGACGACGAGGACCAGCAGCAGCGCGGCGATGAGTGCCGCTATCGAAGTCTTAGTTCCCATCTGAACTGGAGTAACCCTCAGTGCGTCGGTTTGCCGGTCGGTAGAAGTCTAAGCGGTGCCCTGATTCGGCCTGCGCGGTGCTCTTCCCTGCAATTTCGCATGTGCCTCGGTCTTATCGGCAGCGCCGGCGGATATCTTTCGCTGCGGTGCGTACCAAGGACGAAGTCCGCGAGGAGGTCTGGAAGGCGATGGAACGCGAGGGCGTTTCACGCTTCCCCGGTGCCGAGGGCCGGATCCCGAACTTCGCGGGGGCCAAACTGGCGGCCGAGAAGCTCGCCGGACACCGCCTCTGGAAGCGGGCGCGAGTGATCAAGGCCAACCCGGACTCGCCGCAGACCCATGCGCGGCGGATCGCGCTGGAAGAGGGCAAGACGATGATCATGGCGGTGCCGCGGCTGCGCGACCCCCACCCCTTCCGCGTGCTGGAGCCGAAAAGCCTCTCGAAAGCGGCGATGAAGGAGGCGGCGACGATCAAGGGCGCGCTCAAGCACGGCCGCGTCGTCGCCCTCGACGACCTGCCGGAGATCGACTTCGTCCTCAGCGGCTCGGTCGCGGTCAACCTCAGCGGCGCCCGGATCGGCAAAGGCGGCGGCTACCACGACCTCGAGTACGGGATCCTCACCGACGCCGGCAAGATCGACACCCACACCACGGTCGCGACCACGGTCCACCCGATCCAGATCCTGCGCCAGCACTTGATGGTCACCGACCACGACCTGCCCTGCGACCTGATCGCGACGCCGCGCGCGGTGATCGAGATCGACCGCCAGCACGACCGCCCCCGCGGCATCCTCTGGGACCACCTGCAGCCGCCGCAGATCCGCGAGATCCCCGTTCTGGAAAGAATGGGCTATGCCTGAGCCCGAGCGCCAGCCGCTGCCCGCCTTCCCCGGCAGCGACTACGGCAACCCCGACCCGACGCCCGAGTGGATGCAGATCGACTGGCGCGAGCACCTGCACCAGGTCGACCTGCCGGGAGCAGACGGCGTCAACTACGTCGACATCGGCGAGGGCGAACCGATCATCTTCATCCACGGGATCGCTGGCTGCTGGCGCAACTGGCTCGAGAACCTCCCCTACTTCAGCCGCACCCACCGGGCGATCGCGATCGACCTCCCTGGTTTCGGCGACAGCCCGGTGCCTTCCTGGGAGATCTCGATGGCCAACTACGGCCGACTGATTCACGACTTCTGCGAGCGGCTGGGGATCGACAACGTGGCGGCGCTGGTCGGCAACTCGATGGGCGGCTTCATCGCGACCGAGGCGGTGATCGAGGAGCCCGAGCGCTTCGACCGCCTCGTCCTCATCTCCGCCGCCGGGATCAGCTTCGCCGAGTGGCAGGGCCGGGCCTTCGACGCCGCGGCGCGGATCGCCAGAGCAGCGACCCCGTTCCTCAGCGGCGACCGGCGCATCTACTGGACGACGCCGCGCGGCCGCAAGATCGCCTTCGGCCGGCTCTTCCGCAACCCCAACAAGCTGCGGCCGGAGCTGCTCGCCGAGCAGGTGCGGCCGGGGCTGCAGGCGCCCGCCTTCTCGGAGGCGCTGACGAAGATCTGGGGCTACGACACCCGCGAGCGGCTGCCGGAAATCGAAATACCGACGATGGTGGTCTGGGGGCTGAACGACCAGATCGTCCCCGTCGAGGGGGCGCTGGGATACCACCGCCTGATTCCGCGCTCGCGGCTTGAGCTCTTCGAGCGCACCGGCCACCTGCCGATGCTGGAGCGCCCGCAGCGCTTTAACCCGCTGCTAGAAGAATTCATCGAGTCCGCGCAGCCGCTGCGGGCCGCTGCGGACACCGCAGTCGGCTAGCCGGTGACGGCGCCCCGGGCGGCGGAGGAGACCGTGGCCGCGTACTTGGACATCACGCCGTTGCCGAAGGGCGACGGCGGCGACTTGTAATCGGCGACACGCTTCGCGATCTCCTCGTCTGAGAGATCGACGGAAAGGCTGCGGTTGTCGATGTCGACGGTGATCTCGTCGCCCTCGCGGATCGCCGCGATCGGACCGCCCCGGGCTGCCTCGGGGGCGACGTGGCCGATCATCAGGCCGCGGGTGGCGCCGGAGAAGCGCCCGTCGGTGACCATCGCCACGCTCTCCCCCAGCCCCTCGCCGACTATCGCGGCGGTGACCTGAAGCATCTCCCGCATCCCCGGGCCGCCGACCGGGCCCTCGTTGCGGATGACGACGATGTCGCCGGGGTTGATCTGCTGGTCCTTGACCGCGCGGAAGCAGTCCTCTTCGTTCTCGAAGACGCGGGCGGGGCCGGTCTGCTGGCGCCGCTCGGTCCCGGCGACCTTGACCACCGAGCCTTCCGGAGCGAGGTTGCCGCGCAGGATCGCCAGGCCGCCTTCGGGCTTGAGCGGGTTCTCGACCGCGCGCACGACCTCCTGGTCGGGCGCCTCGGTCGCTGCCGCGGCTTCCTCGCCGATCGTCTTGCCGGTGACGGTGATCGCCTCGCTGTGGAGGATTCCGGCTTTGGCTAGCCGCTTGAGGATCACCGGCACGCCGCCGGCGGCGTAGAGGTCGGTGGCGACGAAGCGCCCGCCCGGCTTGAGGTCAGCGAAGAGCGGCGTCTGGCGGGAGATTCGCTCGAAGTCATCCATCGTCAGCTCAACTCCGACCTCGTGGGCGAGGGCGATCATGTGAAGGACGGCGTTGGTCGAGCCGCCGGAAGCGCAGACGCAGGCGATCGCGTTCTCGAGCGACTCGCGGGTGATGATCTTGCTCGGCCGCAGGTCCTCGGCGAGGACGTTGATCACCAGCTCGCCGATTTTCTCCGCCACGGTCTGCTTGTCGTCGTCTTCGGCCGGCACCATCGCCGAGCCGCCGGCGCTGATCCCGAGCGCCTCGAAGGCGCAGGCCATCGTGTTGGCCGTGAACTGGCCGCCGCAGGCGCCGGCGCCGGGGCTGGCGACGCCCTCGAGCTCATGCAGTTCCTCGTCGGTCATGTCGCCGGCGTTGTGGGCTCCGATCGCCTCGAAGATGTCGAGGATGGTGACGTCGCGGCCGTGCCAGTGGCCGGGGGCGATCGAGCCGCCGTAGAGCAGCACCGAGGGCACGTCGAGCCGGGCCAGCGCCATCGCGCAGCCCGGGATCGTCTTGTCGCAGGCGCAGAGGGCGACGATCGCGTCGAACTGGTAGCCGCGGGCCATCAGCTCGATCGAGTCGGCGATCACCTCGCGGCTGACCAGCGAGGCCTTCATTCCCTGGGTCCCCATCGTCACACCGTCGGAGACGGCGACGGTGTTGAACTCCATCGGCGTGCCGCCGGCGGCGCGCACCCCCGCTTTCACGTGCTCGGCCAGGGCCCGCAGGTGGAAGTTGCAGGGCATCGCCTCGGTCCAGGTGTTGGCGATCCCGATCGTCGGCCGGCTCAGCGCGTCGTCGTCGAACCCGATCCCCTTCATGTAGGCGCGCGAGTGGGCGCGGTCGGGCCCGTCGAAGACGGTCGCCGAGCGAGGGCGGGGCAGCTTGGTTGCGGAGTCGCCGTTGGTGCTCATGGCAGGCAAATCTACTGGGGGACCTGCAGCCGCGACCGCCCCGCTTTGGAGCCTGGGGGCGCCAACATGATCATCAGAGCCCGAGCGCGTTGACCGGCCCCGGCCCCTTGCCGATGTCGCGGAGCCCGGCACCGACTGCCTCGGATGCGATCTCGCGAGCCTTGCGAGCCGCCTCCAGCGGCTCCTCGCCGCGGGCGAGATAAGCCGCCAGCGCCGAAGAGTGGGTGCAGCCGGAGCCGTGCGCCGCGCCGTCGGGGTGTCGTTCGCCCGGGATCTCCACAGCGGTCTCGCCGGCGAAGAAGAGATCGACCACCTCATCGCTGTGCCCGCCGGTTACGACCACGGCTTGCGGACCGAGCGCGATAACCGCCCGCGCCAGCTCCTCCTGGCTCGCCTCGTTGCCCAACCCGGTCAGAACCCGCGCCTCCGGGATGTTGGGAGTTGCCACCGAGGTCAAGGGCAGCAGCCGCTCGATCAGCGCCGCCCGAGCCTCGTCGTCAAGCAGCACCGCCCCACTCTCGGCCACCATCACCGGATCGATCACCACCGGCGCCGGGCCCAAGAAAGAGAGCGCCTCCACCACCGCGTCAACAGTCTCCGCCGTCCCCAGCATCCCGATCTTCACCGCGTCGACGCCGATGTCCTCGGCCACCGTCCGCACCTGCGCGACGATGATCCGCGGTGAGATCGATTCCACCGCCGTCACCCCAACGGTGTTCTGCGCAGTGATCGCGGTGATCGCGGTCATCCCGTGCACCCCTACGCGCGCGAACGCCTTCAGGTCCGCCTGGATGCCGGCTCCGCCGCCGGAGTCGGAGCCGGCGATGGAGAGGACAGCCGGTGGCCCCGTTCTGGGCATGTTCAAAGCCTAGGGTGACCGTCGCCGAGGCGGAGGCTGTTCAGAGGCCGAGGTTGTGGCGGATTCGCTGAATCGTGCCGCCGACGTCATAGATCGAGCTTCGAGCGGCGGCAAAAAGCGAGGCGGCGAGGACTTCGGGTTCGTTGTAGAAGGGTGCGACTTCCGTGCGCAGCTCGTAGATCAAGCGACCTTCTTCATCGAAGATTTGGACCACGAATGGGTGATCCTGCTCTGAGAGGCTCTGAACCCTGATCCCACCGCTAGAGGTGTCTACTTCAAAAGTTTCGGGGCCCGTTTGCTCCCAGTTGACCTCTCCTGCGGCGGTGGCTTTGACCAAGTCGCCGAGAAACCCAAAGATTTCGCGTTCTTCTTCAACTGCCATCCAACCCATCCTCTGATTGCACCGATGAAAGCTCCAACGCTGGTCTATACAGCATCGCGACCTCAAAACCTCCTTGCACCGGCGGAAGGCGACGAAAGAACCCCGCCTTGAGAAGCGTCTTCAGAACTCCGGTGCTCGAGTCGACGGAGGGGTTCCAAAGCTCGTCGAGCTCCTCCGCCGTGTATCTGACGGACCCGCCGCGGAGCATCTCTACGTACTCCTTCACCTTCGGCATCTTCTGCGTAGAGGGTCCGGGTGAGAGCCGTCACCGACACCTCCTTCAACGCCAGATCGCAGACCGCCGCTTCGAACAAAGCCGGCTCATTGGGGCCTGGCCGTCCTACCTGAAGGCGTTCGAGCTGCTTGTCGCGCAGCTGGTTGAGCAAGTCGATGAGCTCTCGGGGGGCGCCCCGTCAGTTGAAATAATCTATTGCTCCGAGGGCCCACTCGAGCCTGGTGCGTTCGTCCTTCCCGTCATCCTCGAAGAGACTCTCGAAAAGCGCCTCCTGAGCCTCGATGCTATTGAGGACGCTCGCCGCGTCGACGCCAAAGCGCTCGAGCAGGCCCTGGTTCTCCAGCATCCGCTTGATTGCCAGGTTGAGGAGCGCGTCGCGATCCCAGGAGATGGTCTCGTCCCGAACGACGTGACTTGCCTCCCGAAAGACCTTTTTCTCGATGATCTCCTCCCATATATCGAGCCTGAGGAAGATCTTCGGCACGACCTGCGAGAAGGTCGTGAAATCTAGATACACCCGCATCAGCGCCCGGATCGCCGCGCCCTCCACCCGGGGCTCGCTGAAAGCTGCATCGAGACGGTCCAGGACTATCCAAACCTTCAGGTCCGCTTCCTCCAGCGCCCGGTTCCCGCTCTCCAGCAAGGAGGCAACCGCGGCGGCCGCGGCGATCGCGTCCTGCTGCTCTGCCGGCATCTCGACCTTGCTGGTGAAAGTCACTGCCCCGGTCGCGGCTTCCATGGAAGCGCTTCCCTCAACGCTTTCAGCAGCACGAATCCTTTTCGCGAACCGGCGAGCAGCCTGCAGCGCCCCTCTCAGCCCCTTGCCCTCCCGGAGCCCCTGCTCCTCGAGGCCGCGGAACACCTCTTTCGCCGCGTCCACTTCGACCGCGTAGTCCTCTAGAACCTCCGCGATCAGGCGGATGAAGTAAGCCCTCCAAAGAACCCGCCACTCTTCCTCGCTTTGCGGTGGTTCCTGCACGAGCTCGGCGAAGATCGGCTCGCCCCGTGATTGCTCGGCGGTTTTGACGACGATCCCATCCGCCCGCAGATCCTCCGATCGCTGCAGGAGCACGCTGTAGATCGCGCTCTTACCTGATCCCTTCGGTCCGTAGACGATGTCTTTCTGCCCGGTTCGTATCCGGTTCCACTGGGCCGTTTCGACGAAATAACGCCCGAGCTCCCTCATCTCGTCCTCGGCAGTACGACTGCCGAAGCTGAGGGAAGTAAGAAGTTCACTTAATTCGGGCACCTTGAACCAATCATGCAGGATGCCCTGAGTGCAGGGTTCTGATCACGGTGCCGACGCTCGTGTAGGTGAGGTAGCCGAGCAGTTCCAGCCTGGCCAGGGCCGCCGCGATGGTGGTGACGGGTAGTTCCGTCATCGCGGCGACCGCGTCACAGGTCGAGCCGCCTGCCTCGACCGCCTCGAGAACGATCCGCAGGTCGGCATCGAGAGGGGTGGCGGTCCCTGGGGACCCGCTGTGTTGTTGCTGCCCGGGGCCAAGCATCGCGTCGAGGACGTCCTGGGCGTCGCGGATGACGTGGGCGCCGCTGGCCAGGAGGGCGTTGGGGCCGGCGGAAGCGCGGGAGGTGACGGGACCCGGAACGGCGCCGAGGTCGCGGCCAAGGTCGGCGGCCAGGTCCATCGTGATCAGAGAGCCGGAGCGGGTGGCGGCCTCGACGACGACGGTCATCCCCGAGAGGGCGGCCATGATCCGGTTACGGGCCGGAAAGGTCCACTTCCAGGGCGGCGCCCCGGGCGGCAGCTCCGAGAGGACGAGGCCCGATTCGGAGATCTGGCGCCAGAGGCCGCGGTGGCTGGCGGGGTAGGCGACGTCCGGGCCGCAGCCGAGGACGGCGATCGTGCGGCCGCCGTCGAGGGCACCGCGGTGGGCGCAGCCGTCGATTCCGAAGGCCATCCCGCTGACGACCACCATTCCCGCCCGGGCCAGCTCCCGCCCCAGCTCTCGGGAGATCTCGCGCCCGTAGGAGGTGGCGCGGCGGGCGCCGACGATCGTCACCGCGCCGTGCGGCTCCAGCCCGTCGAGCAAGCGACGGTCGCCGCGGCCGAGCAGGGCCCAGGGCGCATCGGCGGCGTCACGCAGTCCTTCCGGGTAGAGATCCCCGTGGCGGCAGCAGGCCCAGCACTCGGCGAGCAGCAGCTCTTCGTTCAGCCGCGCCTCGCTCAGCGCCTCGACCCGCGCCAGCAGCTGCCCCGCCACCTTCGGCGCGGCCGCCTGCACCAGATCCTCGTTGGAGAGGCGCAGCAGTTCCGGCGAGCGGGAACCCACCTCGCCGGTGGCGACACGCTCGACGTACGGCCCCAACGCGGCCAGCAGCCACGAACGCCGCAGGCACTCCGGACACGCACCCAGCTCAACCATGGTCCCTCCTTCGCATCTGGAGGGCCTGCGCCATCTGCTCTTCTCCGATTTCGCTCGCACCCGCCAGGTCGGCGAGGGTCTGGGCCAGTCGCAGGGCCCGGTCATGAGCCCGGCCGCTGAGGCGCTGGCGCGCATAGAGATCCGCCAAGAGCGCCGCGGCTTTGTCGCTGAGCGGGCAGGCCCTCCCCTCCGCCGGCGTCATCTCCGCGTTGCAGCGGCCGGGACCAAGTCGGTGCTCCTGGCGCTCGCGCGCAGCGCAGACCCGCTCCCTCACCGCCGTGGAGGGCTCGCCAGGGGAACCGCCGATCTCCGCGGCACTCGGCTGCTGCACCGCGGCGAGGAGGTCGATCCGATCGGCGAGCGCCCCGCTCAGCTTTCCCCCGTAGCGCTGCACCTCATACGGCGTGCAGGTGCAGTCGGGGTCGGCTTCGCCGCGGCCGCAGGGACAGGGGTTGGACGCCGCCACCAGCATGAACCGGCAGGGGAGGCTGCGCTGACCGCCGACCCGGGCGATCGAGACCTCGCCACTCTCCAGCGGCGCCCGCAGCGCCTCGAGAGCATCGCGCCTGAACTCACAGAGCTCGTCGAGGAAGAGAACGCCGCGATGCGCAAGCGTCGCCTCTCCCGCCCTGATCGGCTGCCCGCCGCCGACCAGCCCGGCGGCGCTGATCGTGTGGTGGGGAGCCCGGAACGGGCGCCCTCCGGGCAAGCCCGAGCCGAGGCGGCCGCAGGCGCTGGCGATCCGCGCCACCTCGAGCGCCTCCGCCGGCGCCAGCGGCGGCAGGATCGAGGGCAGCCGGCCGGCGGCGAGGGACTTCCCCGCGCCGGGCGGCCCGACCATCAGCAGGCTGTGACCGCCGGCCGCCGCAACCTCGAGCGCGTGGCGCAGGTGGGGCTGGCCGCGCAGGTCGGCTAGGTCCGGGGCGCCCGGGGAGATGCTCGGCAGCAGGGGTAGCGGCTCGGGTCGCGCCGGGCTCCAGTCGCCGGCGGCCAGGCTCAGCAGCTGGCCAAGCGCCTCGACCGGGACCACGCCGATGCCCTCGGCCAAGGCTGCCTCGCCGCCGTTCTCCGCCGGCAGGACGATCGCCTCCGCCCCACCCTCGCGCGCCTGCTCCGCCATCGCCAGAGCGCCGTGGATCGGCCTCGTCGAACCATCCAGAGCAAGCTCGCCGATCAGGGCCACCTTTGCCAGCCCCTCCCACTCCAGTTGCTCGGAGGCGCTGAGCAGGGCTGCGGCGATCGCCAAGTCCATCCCTGGCCCCGCCTTGCGCAGACTGGCCGGTGCCAGGTTGACGACGATCCGCCGCAGCGGGAACTCGAAGCCGCAGTTGACGATCGCTGCCCGCACCCGCTCCCGCGCCTCCCGCACGGCGGCGTCGGGGAGGCCGACGATGGTGAAGTTCGGCAGGCCCCGGTGGACGTCGACCTCGACCCGCACGGGGCGGGCGGCGATGCCGTCGAGGGTGAAGGTGCGGGCCGTTGCGAGCACGGAGGGCACGCTAGGCGGCGTCGACCGACAGATGGTCCACAAAAGAAAATCCTCTGCACAGGGAGGGGGGCGAGTTTGTGACTTCCGGACCCTTAGGCCTTCATGACCCAAGCCAGACGCCGCACCGGCCAGATCGCCGAGGACCTTGTCACCGCCCATCTCGTCGCCCAAGACTGGGAGATCGTCGAGCGCAACGCCCGCACCCGCTACGGCGAGCTCGACATCGTCGCCCGCGACGGCAACGTCCTCGTCTTCATCGAGGTCAAGGGCGCCCGCGTCGACACCAGCTACGGCCCCGAGCGGCCTATCTGCTCGATCGACTTCCGCAAGCAGCGCAAGGTCCGCCGCCTCGCCACCGCCTGGATCTCAGAACGCCGGGAACAGCCGCGCTATGCCGACATCCGCTGCGACGCCGTCGGCGTCACCCTCGACCGTGACGGCCGCGCGCTCGACCTCGAGCACGTCAAGGGCGCCTTCTAGCCGAGCTCATCACGGCGCTTCAATCGCGACCCCAGAGCCAGCTATCCCATAAGACCTGAAACGGCAGCCCCACCCACAGCTCCTGAAACAGCTGCCACAGCAGTGGCCACGAGAAGCGCGCGATTATCGAGTCGATTCGCCACCTCTTGGACCGACGCAGACACCAAGCCGGTATCGAGTTTTTCCACGCGCTCGACCTCCCCAGCGTGATCTCTGTGGAACAGGGTCCCTAGCTCTCGTTCGACTGCGAAGCGCTCGAATCGAAACCGAAAATCTTCCCATTCGCGGCGAAGCATTTCGATGTTTCCCAGCGTCAGCCAGACTTGCGAGATCAAACGCCGGCATTCCGTTCTCCATCTGCGGATCGCCCACTGATGCTTGATTCTTTCTAGCCACGACTCCGTGTTCATCTCGGAGCGTGCATAGCTGATTCCAAGTACTTCGCGCAGGGCTGCTCGACAGAGAACCTCGCTATCCAGAATGCGTCGACCTCTGTTCTTCAGAATCATGAATTCCTGAGCCGCCATGACAAGGTCATTGAACAGAAAGAACTCTGGGTCACTCGCAAATGACTTCGGGATTAGGGCGACCTTTTCCGCAGGGCGCCCTCTATCGCGGTACTGGATCTCCTCGCCATCTTCATCGCTCATCTCAAAGCGAATACTGCTGTGGACGAATTCGTGGGTGCACGCGGGATTGCACCCTTGGACGTATAAGGAGCATCCAATTCGCTCAAGCGCCTCGCGCAAGATTTGGCCGACGATATGCCCGCCTGACAACCCAATGAATTGATCCGCCGAGATCTGCCAACTCACCAGTAGGACCGCTCCGTCCCACAGCACCTCGTACGCAGTAGGCACCCAGTCATCATCAGACCGCTTAGGTTGATTCTTAGCTGGAACTTCAACGGAAAATTTAAGTGGACGATGAAATTGGAGGTAGGCCAGCCGGTCTGCTCCAGTGAGTATCGATTCTTCATCGGCAGGAGATGGCCAGATGAAATAGCTGGTGCACCACCTATCTTCGATTGGGGGGACTTGGACAGCCACCACCCTTGGATCTTCTTCTAGAGACCCTCGAATCTGCTCAACCACTGGATCAAAGGGTTCCCTGAATCTATTTGAACTAGTGAGTACAAACGAGCCAAACCGGGCGACAGTCACGGCTTTATCCGAAACCGTCGCTTCCCCCGCGCCTACCCCTGGAGCTCTTGCGACCAGAGGTTGCTCCTGCGCCTCATCCACAAGAAGAGAATAGCTCGAATCAGATAGACGAACGTTGTCTACTCAACCTTCACTTTTTCGACTAGCCGAGCTCGAGTTGGCTGTACGCGACACTCTGGAACGAGCGCCGGTGCAGCGGCGAGATCCCGATTTCCTCGATCGCCTGCCGATGCTCGGGAGTCGAGTAGCCGACGTGTTCCTCGAAGCCCCAGCCCGGGTGGCGGGGAGCGACGTCGCGCATGTAGCGGTCGCGGGTGACCTTGGCGATGACGGAGGCGGCGGCGATCGCGGCGCTCGTCGCATCGCCCTTGACCACCCGCCGGTGCGGAACGGGGCAGGTGTGGAGGCGGAAACCATCAACCAGACAAATCGCCTCCTCCCCCGGTCCCAGCCGCTCCAGCGCCTGGGAGAGCGCTTCGATGTTGGTGACGTGGAGGCCGCGGCGGTCGATCCCGGGGGCGCTGCGGATGACGACGCTGACCCGCTCGGCCGCCCGCAGGACGCACGGGTACATCTCCAGCCGTCGCTCCTCGGTCATCTGCTTGGAGTCGTGCAGGCCGCTGAGCGCCCGGCGGTCTGAGTGCGAGAGCGTCTCGTAGTCGAAGAGGACCGCAGCAGCGACGAGTGGCCCGGCCAGGCAACCGCGCCCGGCCTCGTCCGCGCCGGCGACGAAACGGCTCTGCAGTCCGCGATCGAAGGCGAAGAGCCGCCGGCTGCGGGCGAGCCGGCGGCGGTGGGTCTTACCGGGCTTAGAGCCCGCCGATGCGGTTCGGGGGCCAGTAGGTGGCAAAGGCCTCACCGATGATCCAGTCTCGGGGGACGGGTCCCCAGAAGCGGCTGTCGTCGCTTGCCCCACGGTTGTCGCCCATCATGAAGTAATGGTCGGGCGGGATCGTGATCTCTTTCGGCAAATTGCAGGCGGGAGCGCTGCCGCAAGGGTTGATGAAGGGCTCGTCTTTGACCTCGACGCCATTGACCACGGGGTGGCCATTCTTGACCGACAGCGTGTCGCCGGGGCCGGCGACGATCCGCTTGATGAAGTTCTGGTCGGAGCGCTCCGGGGTCGCTTCCGGGCAGGGTTCTCCGTTTTCCGGAATGCCGCCGGGGACCCCGCACTGAGACCCGCCGTCGGCGCCCGCCGGCGGGTGGAAGACAACGACGTCGTCGATCTCCGGATCCTGGAAGTGGTAGAGGAAGCGGTTGACAAGAACCCGCTGGCCGACGTCGAGGGTCGGCTCCATCGATTCGGAGGGGATCTGGTACGGCTTCACGACCCAGGCCTGAATCGCCAGCGCCAGCCCCAGGGCAAGCGCAACGATGACGACCAACTCGAGGAGCCCGCCGCCTTTCGATTCCGGCTTCGGGATCAGGCGTTTCAGGCTTTTGAGTCCTCGTCGGAGTCGCCGTCGCCTGACGGCTCCTCGTCCTCGGCATCCTCGGGCGCTGCAGTGTCCTCGGTCTCCCCCGCCTCGGACGCATCCGCGTCCGTCTCCGCCACAGTCTCAGTCTCGGCTTTCGCCTCCGGCTCCGCGGGCGCCTCCTCGGCCTCTGCGGCCGGGGCCTCCTCGGTCTTCTCTGCCGGGGCCTCCTCGGTCTCCACCGGGACGACCTCCTCCTGGCTGACGCCCTCGGCGTCTACCGCGGTGGACTCGCCATCGGCCGCGCCGGCGACCGAGACGACGTCGTCGTCGATCCCCCAGCGCCGCTCGGCGACGCGCGCGGCCTTGCCGATGCGACCGCGCAGGTAGTAGAGCTTCGCCCGTCGCACCGCACCGCGCGCCGCGACCTCGAGTTTCTCGATCTTCGGCGAGTGCAGCGGGAACGTGCGCTCGACGCCGACACCGAAGGACTGCTTGCGCACGGTGAAGGTCTCACGCACGCCGGAGCCCTGGCGACGGAGGACGACGCCCTCGAAGACCTGGGTCCGTTTGCGGTTGCCCTCGATCACCTGGAAATGGACGCGGACACGATCGCCAGGGGCGAAGTTGGGCAGCCCCTGCCTTAGCTGGGCGCGCTCGATGCTGTCGATTACAGAGCTCATAGGAAGGAACGGTGCGAGAAAAAACCGCCGGGACCCAGGTGCGGGAACCGCGCGGTCGCGGAATGGTAGCTACTCCGCGTCTTTTTCGAACTGCTCGGCGCGAAGCCTGCTCTGCTCCAGCCGCCACTGCCGCACCTTCTCGTGGTCGCCGGAGAGCAGGATCTCGGGAACGTCCCAGCCGCGGTAGCTGGGTGGGCGGGTGAAGTGTGGGTACTCGGGCATGCCCTCGAGGGCGTGGCTGAAGGACTCCTCGACCGCCGAGTCCTCGTGGCCGAGGGCGCCCGGTAGCTTGCGCATGAGGACGTCGGCGACGACCATCGCCGGCAACTCGCCGCCGGCGAGGACGTAGCGGCCGATCGAGATCTCGCCGTCGGCGAGGTGCTGGTGGACGCGGTCGTCGAAGCCCTCGTAGCGACCGCAGAGGAGGGCGACGTGGGGCTCGGCGACCAGCTCGTCGGCGATCGGGTCGTCGAGCAGCGGCCCGGTCGGCGAGAGCAGGACGATCTTCGGCCGCGGGCCGTCGCCGTAGGCCGCCTGCAGCGCCGCGTCGACGACGTCGACCCGCAGCACCATCCCGGCGCAGCCGCCGTAGGGGGAGTCGTCGACCTGCCCGGCCGTCAGCGGGGTCGAGTCGCGGTAGTTGAAGAGGCGGAACTCGTTGCCTTCGCGGAGCGCGTTCTGGACCGAGCGCTGCGTCTGGAACCAGTCGAACGCCTCGGGGAAGAGGGTGAAGACGTCGAGTCTCAATCGAGGATGTCGACGATGACGCGGCGGTCGATCCGCACCGCGGCCGCCTTGGCGATCGTCCGGATCGCGTTCGCGATCCTGCCGCCTTTGCCGATCACGCGGCCGAGGTCGCCCTCGGCAACGCTGATCTCGTAGACGAGGTCGCCGTCCTCTTCGAGCTCCTCGACCACGACCGCCTCCGGGTCCTCGACGAGGGCCTTGACGAGAAACTCGAGGAGCTCCGTCATCGGCGCTAGCTGCCGGTGGCTTTGATGCCCTTGGTCCGCAGCAGGGTGGCCACCGTCTCCGACGGCTGGGCCCCGTGCTCGAGCCAGTGGCGCGCGCGCTCCTCGTCGATGTTGATCGTCGAGGGCTCGGTCTGCGGGTTGTACTGGCCGATCGTCTCGATCGTGCGCCCGTCACGCGGCGAGCGTTTGTCGGCGACGACGATGCGCCAGATCGGGTTCTTCTTGGAACCCACGCGTCTAAGTCTGATTCGGACTGCCATAGGGTCGAGCAGATTAGCGTCTACGGGCTCTTGGGCGCGGCGCGCGCTGGTTCCCGCCCGCCAACTGGGCCATCTGCTGCGGCGTCGGCATCCGCCCGTTCGCCATCGATTTCATCAGCACCCGCATCTGGTCGAACTGCTTGACCAGGTTGTTGACATTCTGCACCTTGGTCCCGGAGCCGTTGGCGATCCGTTTGCGGCGGGAGCCGTTGATGATCCCCGGGTTCGCCCGCTCGCGGGGCGTCATCGAGAGGATGATCGCCTCGACGCGGTCGAGCTCTTTCTCGTCGACGTCGGCGTTCTTCAGCTGCTTCATCGCCCCCATCCCGGGGAGCATCCCGAGGATCCCGCTCAGCGGCCCCATTTTGCGGACCTGCTTCATCTGCGTGAGCATGTCGTCCAGCGTGAACTGGTCCTTCCGCATCTTCTCCTGAAGCTCTTCAGCTTCCTTCTCGTCGACCTGCTGCTCGGCTTTCTCGATCAGGCTGAGGACGTCGCCCATGCCGAGGATCCGCTGCGCCATGCGGTCGGGGTGGAACTTGTCGAAGTCCTCGAT
>Ga0105243_10001434_pt1 | contig 21009 bp, 21 predicted proteins | sample KBSM34metaG_FD_81525 | JGI IMG/M metagenome (GOLD analysis project Ga0105243, IMG submission 81525) | Miscanthus rhizosphere microbial communities from Kellogg Biological Station, Michigan, USA - KBS M3-4 metaG | ecosystem: Host-associated > Plants > Roots > Rhizosphere > Soil | place... | reverse complement strand
GATGATGGCTTCGCTCGTCGGGCTGCTGCTGCTGCCGCCGATCAGCCAGGACCAGAATTATCACGACTTCGCCGACCAAAGAACGATCCTTGGCATCCCGCATTTCTGGAACGTCGTTTCAAATTTGCCATTCATTGCGGTCGGAGTAGCGGGCATCCGCCACTCTCAGCGAAATCCTGCGATCTTCGTGCTTTTCCTGGGCGTACTGATGACCGGCTTCGGCTCGTCCTACTACCACCTAGATCCGAACGATCACACGCTATTCTGGGACAGGCTGCCGATGTCAATCAGCTTCATGGCCATTCTTGCGTTGGCAATCGAGGAGCGGCTGGACGCGAAGGCAGGCGCCGTTCTGCTGTGGCCGTTGATTGGCATTGGCGTATTCAGCCTCTTGCTGTGGCGCTGGACCGGTGATCTGCGGCTCTATGGCTGGGTGCAGTTCTTTCCCTGCATTGCACTGCCGCTGTTGTTTATTCTTTTTCCGCCAAAATATAGCGGCACATCCTATTGGCTCGTTGCCGCAGCATTATACGCTCTCGCAAAGCTGTTCGAATTCTACGACAGCGCAATCTATTCTGTTGGCTCAATATTGAGTGGGCACACGCTCAAGCACGTTGCTGCAGCCGCCGCCTGTTTCGCGATCCTGACATATTTCCAGAAGCGGCAACCAATCCGCGTGGCGACAAGAGATTGATTGTCGCCTTATGGCGGCAGCTCGACAACGGCGTAAGTCGCGTTGCGTAGGCCTTGGGTCCAATTGACTTTCGGAGGCGCGAGTCGCGAGCTTGCGCGGTTGATTTTCAGTTTGGCGCGAAATAGCGTTCGTGTGGTCGGTGAATACGTTACAGCCGGGGGCTGCTGACGAGATGGCGTTGGATCGTCACACATGGAAGCCGGCCGGTGGATTCGTCTGGCTCTGGATTCTGCTGACGTTCATCTGGTTCGCTGCGAACTCGTCGCTCGCACCCGAATCGATTGCGACCGGCGCGCTGATTGCGGCGGTGCTGGCTTACTTGCTTTCCCGTAAGTCGACCGTGTGGCGGGATGTGCGTTTCTCTCCCGCGCGGCTCTATCACTTCGTCCGGTACACCGGCGTCTTCGCGGTCGAGCTCGTGCGCGCCAATATCAACATGATGCGTTACGTGTTCGCACCGCGCATCGACATCAATCCCGGGATCGTCGAGATCAAGACCAGGCTGAAAACACCCGTGGGCCGGCTCGCGCTGGCGAACTCGATCGCACTGACGCCCGGCTCTCTGGTGATCGACATTGATAAGGACCGCCTGTTCATTCACTGGCTCGATGTAAAAACCACCGATCCCGACGAGGCGACGCGCCAGATCGCCGGGCCGTTCGAGGAGCGTCTGGAGAAGATCTTTGGCTGAAGGCATTCTGATCGTTGCCGCGATCCTGATTTCCCTCGGCGTTCTGTTCGGCGTTCTGCGTCTGCTCCTCGGCCGCACCGTGGTCGACCGCGTCGCTGCGGTCGACATGCTGACCGTGGTGTCGATCTCGCTGATCGCGCTCTACGCGCACGTCGCCGACCGATTCATTTACCTCGACGTGGCCCTGGTTTACGGCGTGCTGAGCTTCCTCGCTGTGCTGGCCGTCGCCCGTTATCTGGAACGGGGGGTCTAGCGCCATGCTCGAGCTCATGGTCTGTCTGCTCTGCGCCAGCATTCTCGTGAGCGGATTTTTGGCTGTGCGTCTCGACAGCCTCGTGCCCGCGATGGTGAGCGGCAGCCTTGCGGGTCTGTTCGCGGCTGTCTGCTACGTCGTCCTCGGGGCGCCCGATGTTGCGATGACCGAGGCATCGATTGGCTCCGGCCTGTCGACGCTGATTCTTCTCTATGCGATCCGCCGGACCGCCGGCGCGGAGGAATGAGCATGGCGGAGGTGATCGGCAGCATTCTGATTCTGCTCGGCGCGTTGTTCCATTTTTCAGCCGGCCTCGGCATGCTGCGAATGCCCGACGCCTATACGCGCATGCAGGCGGGTACCAAAGCGTCCACCCTCGGCAACACGCTGATCCTCGCCGGGCTTGCCTTCTATCACCCGGGCTGGACCCTGAAACTCATAATCCTCATCTACTTCGTGCTGATGACCAATCCGGTGTCTTCACACGTGCTGGCGCGTGCGGCCTACCGGATCCGGATTCCAATGGCGCGAGAGACGACCGTCGACGCGCTGCGCGATGCGCGAAAGCCCTGGCGAGGCAGCGCATGATCAGGCGCGCCAGCATCACCGTCGCCGTCATTTTGTTTGGGCTCGTGTTCGCGAGCCTTGCCGCAAACCACGTCGGGCATCAATCGCTGCCGCCATTAGCCAAGCGTTATGTGGAGCTTGTCCCACAGGATCTCGGCGCGCCCAACGTCATTACCGGCATTCTTCTGACCTACCGGGCCTTCGACACGCTCGGCGAGGTGGCGGTGCTGTTCATGGTTGCGGCAGGCGTCGGCCTGGTACTGAAAACGCGGAAGCGACGCAGCAAAAAGTCACCCGAAACACAACCTCGGCAGGCCAGCGAGATCGTGCAGACCGGCGCGCAGATTCTGGTGCCGCTGATCGCAATTTTTGCGGCCTATATCATCATGAACGGCCACCTGTCCGCAGGCGGCGGCTTTCAGGGTGGGGCAGTAATCGCGTCGAGCGTGCTGCTCCTGCTGCTCGCTGATCCACAACAGCGGCTCGATCTCGACTTTCTCAGCAGCACCGAGTCGATCGCGGGTGTGCTCTTCGTGCTTGTCGGCGTTGCGGGTCTGATCCTCGCGGACGGATTTCTCGACAATCGGGTGCTGCCGCTCGGCGAGTTCGGTGCGTTTTTCAGTGCGGGAGCGATCCCGCTGCTTTCTGTCTTGCTGGGCGTCAAGGTCGGTTGCGAACTCAGCGTCATCATCGACCGGTTTCGGGCCTGAATCCCTTCACGGAGGCAACCGATGATCTCTACCGTCGTTCTGGCCACTGGCCTCGCCCTGATCCTGATCGGGCTTTGGGGCATGCTGACTCACCGCAATATTCTGCGGATCATCATCTCATTCTCGCTGATCGGCACCGGCACGCATATCGTGATCGTGGCAATCGGCTACGTCGCGAACGGCACTGCGCCAATCATCGATCGCGCCCTGAGTGTGGCTGACGCACCGTCGCGCGCGGTCGACCCAATTCCTTCGGCGCTGGTCGTGACCGCGATCGTGATCGGGCTCGCCGTCACGGCAGTCATGCTGGCCTATGCGATCCGGCTCTACGACTCGAAGAAGACGCTCTCAATCGACGCTTTCACGGAGTCGAAATGGTGAGCAACGTCTTTCATCCGCTCAATATCTTTATCGTCGGTTTGGGCGGCGCCTTCCTGATCCCGCTGATCTACCGTTTTGGCCGAAGTTGGTTGCCAGGAGTGTTTGTACTCGCGCTCGCTGCCATGACCCTGATCTCGGGCGTTTCGCTATGGCGGCTTGCGCAGGGCGGGATGCCGATCGATATCCTGACCGGTGGCGCTCATCCGCCTTATGCGATCGATCTGCGGATGGATCTTCCCGAGGCGATCTTCGCTTTCAGCATCAATCTCGTTGCGCTGCTCGGCGCCGGCGCCTTTGTCCGCGGAACATACGGCGCCATGCTGCTCTGCCTTCTGTTGGTCATGGGCGTCCAGGGCATGGTCATGACCCGCGACCTGTTCAATCTGTTCGTGTTCCTGGAGATCGTCTCGGTCGCCACATATGGCCTACTCAGCCTGCAGGATACGTCTGCGGCGCTTTCGGCGGCGTTTAAATACCTGATGGCGACAGTCCTGGCGTCGACCTTCTTCCTGATCGGTACGGTCCTGCTGTACGCAACGACCGGAATTCTCAACATCGACGATCTGATTGTCGCACGCGCAACCATTTCCGGGCCGATCGGCTTCGCCGCGCTCATGTTTCTGCTTGCCTGTCTGCTGCTCGAGCTCAAGCCTTTTCCGGCCAACGGCTGGGGCCTGGACGTTTACGAGACCGCTCGCAGCGACGTCGCGGCGCTGATCGCGGGAGGCGTTTCGGCCGGCGTATTTTTTGCGTTGGTGAAGCTACTTCCGCTGTTCGATGATCAGCTCGAGCTCATCGCCGCGCTGAGTGCCGTCACGTTCCTGTTCTCAAACCTGATCGGTCTGCAGCAGACCAAGGCGCAACGGCTGCTCGGCTACTCATCGATCGGCCAGATGGGTCTTATGACACTGGCCGTCTGTCTGCTGCAAAAGCTGCAGGCCGAAAGCTCCGTGCTGTACCTCGTGATCGCAGGCCTGTTCGTCAATCATTTGTTCGCCAAGGTCGGGCTGTTCTGGCTGGCGGGCCATGTCAGCGGAAAGCGCCTGCTGGATTGGTCCGTGCTTTCCGGAAAGCCTGGAGCGGTCCTCCTGTTCGGCGTCCTGCTGGCTGCGGTTTCCGGATTTCCACCGTTCCCAGGCTTTTGGGCGAAGTGGCAACTGGTCCTGAGCCTGGCGGCTGGCGAGCGCTATGTTTGGATCGCGATTGTGCTTGTCGGCTCGCTGCTCGAAGCCGCTTATTTGTTCCGCTGGTTTGGGCAAGTCGTCCATTCATCCGCCAAAGCCGATAAATCGCGGCGCGAGGTGGCTGCACTTCTGCCAATTTTCGCACTGGCCGTGCTGCTGACCGTGAGTGGCTGTTTTGCGGCGATCCTCGCGGGAATCAGCTCGCTGTCGGTGTTCGTGCCACTCGCCGCGGGCCTTGTGCTCTATCCTTTTGAGCGGCTGGACGCGCGTGTGACCGGTGTGATCGCTCTGGCCGTGGTATCGGCCGCCGGTCTGTGGCTCATCCACGATCTGTCCGGCATCAATGCGCTATTCGCCATTCTTCTGCTCGCGGGTGGCCTGGTCGTCTCGATCGCCTGCCTCGAACGGCGCGACCGCCGTCCGGGCTTTTATCCACTCCTTGCCGTGATGTTGCTGTCACTTGCAGCATTGCCGGCGGCCACCAACAGCCTCGAGTTCTTTTTCACCTGGGAGCTGATTACCCTTTCGTCTTATTTCCTGATCTTGCGGCGGCGCGAAGCCGCAGTTCATGCCTTGCGCTATTTGCTGTTCTCGCTGGTGGCCGCGTTCTTTTTGCTCGCCGGATTTGCGCTGATTTACGCCGGCACTGGCAGCATCTCGCTCGTGACGTTGCGCGTAGAGGGGCCGGAGAGCGTCCCGGTGTTTGTATTGCTGGCGATCGGACTCCTGATCAAGGCGGGAGCCGTCGGTGTTCACGTTTGGTTGCCAGGTTCTTATGCCGAGGCCGATGATGACGTGTCCGCGCTGCTGTTAGCGATCGTCAGCAAAGCGTCCTTGTTCGGCCTTTTGATCGGGACCTATCTCGCGATCCGTTCGGAGGTCACGCTCAATCTCGCCTATGTCCTCGGATGGATCGCGATGCTGACCACGCTCGCGGGCGCCATGCTGGCCGTGCGTCAGGACGACATGAAGCGCATGCTGGCCTATTCGAGCATGAGTCAGCTTGGCTACATCATGGCGGCGATCGCGCTGATGAGCCATCTCGGCTGGGTTACCGCGCTCTACCTCGTCGCCAATCATGTGATGGTGAAAGGGATTCTGTTTCTTGCCGCCGCAGCAATCATTCTACGCACCGGCCGGCGGGCTTTGCCCGACCTCGGTGGACTGGCAACGGCGATGCCGTTCACCTTTGCCGCTGCGGCCGTTGCGATTGTCGCGATGTCCGGGCTGCCGCCGCTCGCCGGCTTCGGCGGAAAGTGGCTGCTGCTGAGCGCGATGATTGAGAAGGGCTGGTATGGGCCGGCGATCATGACGCTGCTGGCGACATTCGTGGGCTTTCTCTACATGGCGCGCTTCATCCAGGCGGTGTTTCTCGGGCCACGCAAAGCAGGCCACAGCAGGATTACTGATGCGCCGGTCGCCCTGCTGATCCCGCAATATCTGCTGATCGCCGGCATCCTCGTGATGTCGTTCTTCCCGAAGCTCCTGATCGAGCCAGTCTCCAGGGCGATTGATCCCCAGTTCGCATCGACGCTCGTATGGCAGGGCATGTCGCTCGAAATGATCTACGGCTACTGGAATCCGGTTCCGGTGATGCTGTTTGCCGTCGCGGCAGCAGCGATCTTGTACGGACTGTTCTGGTTGCTGCGAGCAACCGGTTGGCCGAAGTCTCGGGGTCGCTCGCAGCTCACTATCTACGATATCTGCAAGCAGGTTTCCACGAGGTTGACCCCGCCATGGGCAAGCGAATTCTGGGCGGCGCTCGCCGTTACCGTTGGCGCGCTCGCCGGTCGGACCAAGCTGCTCTACACAGGCAACGGCCAGACGTACAACCTGTACATTCTCTACTACTTCCTGGCGCTGTACTTGGCGGCCGGCGGCTTTCGTCACCTATAGCCGGGCCGCGCGGGCTCGCTCGTTTTTCGATCTTGCGCGACCCCAAAAATATTACGGCTGCCAAAACCTGAGGCCAATTGCATCAGACCTGTTGCAGCAGGACGTCCAGGTCGACAGAGGATTGCTTGCCTATCTTCCCGGCGTGGGCGCCGAGGAAGGCCTCGGCAGAACGGCGACCTTCATCCCGCAGCATGCACAAGAAATCCCATTCAGCATTGAATTTGGAAGATGCCCCAAGCGTCTGAAGCACAGGGCTTGCGATCAGATGAATACGCATATGAGCCCATTGGGCCCCTTCACACCTTCCTAAATCTGCTACCTGGCGCAACAGTGCGATCATGCGCAGCTCCTTGAGCAGCGTCGCGTTGAACGAGACTTCGTTCAACCGATCGAGAATTTCGCGGGCAGATCGGGGAGTGCCCGGACGCTCAACGGGATTGACAGCAACAAGAAGCGTGTCCTGCGAGTTGCACTCGCGGACGAGCGGCGTGATTGTCGGGTTGCCGGAATATCCGCCATCCCAATAGGGCTCGCCTTCGATTTCGATGGCCTGGAATAGCGTCGGCAGACAGGCAGAGGCCAGAAGAACGTCGGGTGTAATCTCGGCGTTGCGAAAGACTCGCCCGCGCCCGGTTCGAACGTTGGTTGCGGTTACAAACAAGCGGATGGGGGAGCTTGCGACCTGACCGAAATCGACGGAATCGGCGATGACGTCTCTCAGCGGATTGGTGCCGCGCGGGTTCAAATCGTATGGCGAGAAGACGCGGCTGGCCAAGTCGAATGCAAGGTAGAATGGCGATGTATCCAGCGTCCATCGGCCGAGCATGACGTCCATCGGACTGCGTCGAATGGGACTAAATCGCGCGGAGTGCGAAACACGCTCCCAGAAAGCGTGCAGCGCAGACTTTGCGCCTTCACCGCCGCCCACGGCAAATCCTGCCACCAGTACGGCGCCATTCATGGCCCCGGCGGACGTGCCCGATATGCCCTCAATGCGCAGCCAAGACTCTTCCAGAAGCCTGTCCAGTACGCCCCACGTGAACGCACCGTGGGAGCCGCCACCCTGCAACGCAAGATCCACGAGCACTGGATCCCGGTCGGATCTCGGTTGCTTCGCCATGACACCTCGCACTCAATGGTCCGCCGACTGACGATACTGCGCTAGCTCGCGGTCGCGGCTTTCGCGTCTGAAGGAACTTCTCTTCCACCGAACCAAGCAACATACAGTGTCGGCAAAAAGACGAGCGTCAGGATTGTACCCACAAGCAATCCGCCCATGATGGCGAAGGCCATCGGCCCCCAGAAGACCGTCGGCGCGATTGGAATCATTCCGAGAACCGTCGAGATTGCCGTCAGCATGATCGGACGGAAGCGTGTGCTGCTCGCATCGACCGTCGCTTGCCAAACGTTCTTGCCCTGACTTCGTTCGGATTCAATTTGGTCGATCAAAATCACGGCATTCTTAGTGATCATGCCCAGCAGCGCCAGGATGCCGAGAATGGCGACGAATCCAAGCGGCTTTCCCGACAGTAACAGGGCACCGACAACACCGATAAGTCCGAGCGGCCCGACGCTGAGGACGATGAATAGACGCGAGAAGCTCCGCAACTGCACCATCAGGACCGTGAACATGATCATCAGCATCGCCGGGACGACGGCGATCACCGAGGCCTGTGCCTTGGCGCTGTCCTCCACGGTTCCTCCCACGACGATCCGATAGGGCCGCGGCAAGGTCTTGGCCAGTTCAGTGACGGACGGCGTCAATGCGTCAACGACGGTTGCGGGCAGCATGCCCGGTTTGACATCGGCCTGGACCGTCAAGGTTGGAACGCGGTCACGGCGCCAGACCAATGGCTGCTCCTGGTCGTACGTAAACGAAGCAAATTGGCTGAGCGGTACCGTCCGCCCGTTCGGCAGTGGAACCTGGATCGACCGCAATGTATCGAGCGAAACGCGTTCCTCGTCGGTCGCGCGTATGACGACATCAACCAGGTAAATGTCATCGCGAACTTGCGTAATTGGACTACCGGAGATGACCGTGTTGAGCACGCCGGCGAGAGCCTGCGAGCTCAGTCCAAGCAGGCGTGCCTCATTCTGGTCGATCTTGATACGGACCTGCCTCGCCGGCTCGAACCAGTCGAAATTGATGTGCGCGACCTGCGGATTTGCTGCCAAGACCTGCGCCAGCCTCAGCGCGATGTCGCGCACCTTCGGAATCTCCGGGCCGCTGATGCGGTACTGGACCGGCCATCCGACAGGAGGACCCAACTCCAGTGTGGAGACACGGCTGGTGAGGCTGGGGAACTCATTGGCCAGCACCTCTTCGAGCTTCTTCTGCAGGCGGTTGCGCGCGGACACGTCCTTGGCGACGACCACGGCCTGGCTGAAGAAATTGTTCGGAAGTTGCACGTTGAGGGGCAGATAGAACCGGATCGCACCGCGGCCGACATTGGTGCTCCAGCGCGCGACATCCGGATCGTCCTTGAGGACATCGTCAATACGACGCGCCACGGTTTCGCTGGCAAAGATCGAGGCATTCTGGGGCAGCGTCAGGTCGACGAGCAGTTCGGGTCGATCCGAGGACGGGAAGAACTGGTTGGGAATGAGCCGGATTGCGAATATCGATGCGACGAACATCGCAAGCGTAAGGGCAATCGTCAGCCATTTGGCTCGCAGCGCCAAGGTGAGGAACGAGCGGTAGGTGCGAAAGACCCAGCCTGGCTCGCCTGATTTTGCGGCCTTTGGTGGTTTTAGAATGGCGATACCCAGCAGCGGGGCGAACAGAACCGCGACGAACCAGGATGCGATCAGCGCGATGGCGACGACGGCAAAAAGCGAGAACGTATATTCGCCGGCACCGCTCGCCGCGAAACCGACGGGGACGAATCCGGCGATTGTTACCAATGTGCCGGCGAGCATGGCAAAGGCATAAGTGCGGAAGGCAAATGTGGCGGCGTCCACCTTGTCGTCGCCCGCGGCCAGTCGAGTCAGCATGGCATCTGTGGTTGTCATGGCATCATCGACCATCAAAGCGAGCGCAATGATGAGCGCGCCTAGCGAGATACGCTGCATGTCGATGTGTGACGCCAGCATGATCGAAAAGACCACGACCAGCGTGAGGGGGATGGCCGAGGCGATCACAAAACCTGGACGAATACCCAGACTGACGAAACTTGCGGCCAGGATGATCGCGATTGCCTGCCATAGCGACGTCATGAATTCAGAAATGGCGATGTCAACGGTCGCGGCCTGATCGGCCACCAGCCTGGGTTCTATGCCGAGCGGCAGGTCTGCCGTGGCCTCTGCAAGCGCTGTTTTGATGTTCCTTCCCAGAGCCAGGATGTCGCCACCGTCACGCATGGCGATGGCCAGCCCGATGGCCGGCTGTCCGTTGACGCGGAACAGAGGTTGCGGGGGATCTGCAAAACCGCGCCGGATCCGCGCAATATCGCTCAGGCGCAGCATGCGGCCGCCAACAGCAAAGTTGACGTTGGCTACATCTTCCTCGGACCGAAATGCTCCTGAGACGCGGATCGACAGCGATTCATTGCCCGTCTGAATCGTACCGGCGGGCTGAACGACGTTTTGCGCCTGAAGTGCTGCAACCAAAGCAGCGCGGTCAATGCCGAGGCTGGCGAGCTCTTCCATCGAGAATTCAACGAAGATTTTCTCGTCCTGGGCCCCGAGGATCTCAATTTTCGAAACGTCGGGAACGTGCAGCAGCTTTGAGCGGACGTCCTCGACGTAGTCTCGAAGCTCCCGGTGAGTAAAACCGTCGGCGGTGAAGCCATAGATGATCCCGTACGTGTCGCCAAACTCATCATTGAAGCCCGGTCCGACGACGCCGGCCGGCAGCGTATGCCGCATGTCGCCGATGCTTTTGCGAACATGGTACCAGATGTCCGGTATTTCCCTGGCGCGTGTGCTGTCCTTGAGGTTGACGAAGATCGTGGTGACGCCGGCGCGCGTGAAACTGCGCAGAAAATCGAGATGTGGCGTTTCCTGCAGCGTGCGTTCGAGCCGCTCCGTGACCTGCTTGAGCATGTCGTCGACGCTGGCTCCGGGCCACGCAGCCTGAACCACCATGGTCTTGATGACGAACGACGGGTCTTCATTACGCCCGAGCCGCACGAAAGCAAAAAGCCCCGCCAGCACCGCAATGATCATCAAGTAGACAGTCAGGGACCGGTTCTTGAGGGCCCATTCCGAAAGGTTGAAGCCCATATCACTGCTCCGACCCGAGCAGCCGAACCTGCTGGCCTGGGTGCAGCGCTTGCACGCCTGCGGTGACGATGACCTCGCCAGTCGTAAGTCCGCCTGACAGCGCGACCCTTGCCGGGTCATAACGCAACACGTCGACATTCCGGATCGAAACAGTTTTTTTGGAGGGGTCGACGACCCAGACGGCCGGTTGGCTATTGATCTTCGTTAGTGCTGTCGCGGGGATATTGATGACCGGTACTGAATCCCCCTCCATGCGCCCCGTCACAGTTGCACCGAGCCGCATCGCCGATGGAGGGTCGTTCAAACCGACTTTGACCGCGAAAGTTCGCGTCACGGGATCCGCTTGGGGCGCGATCTCGCGCACGCGTCCGGTTGTTGTCACTTTCGGATCATCGGTAAGGCTCACGGTGATACGGGGTTCGCTTGGCGCGGCCCGGAGAACCTGTGCCGGTACGTCAAACACCGCGTCGCGACCGTCTCTGCGCGCGACGCGGAAAATCATCTGGCCGGCTTGCACCACTTCGCCCGCGCCAGGGCCAACCGCGGTGATCACTCCGGGTGCATCGGCCTTGAGCTCGGTAAAGCTGACGAGGTCATATGCGGTTTTCAATTGCGCCTCGGCGGCATCGACCTGCGATTCCGCCGTTTGCAGCGCCTGCTTTGCCTGGTCGTGATTCGCGCGCGTGGTCCAGCCCTGCTGAAGCAGAGTATCCTGCCGCTCGAAATGATTGCGGGCTTGTGTCAGTTGCCCCTGCGACGCGACGAGGTTGGCTTGCGCCGCACGCAACGTGTTGCGCTCGTTTTGAGATTCCAGTCGCGCCACGACTTGTCCGGGCTCGATGCGATCGCCGAGCTTCCTGTCGTTTTCGAGCACCCGGCCTGAAATTCGGAACGCTAACGCTACTTCGTCCTCCGCCTCGATCCGGCCGGTCAAGGTGATGGGCTGACCTGCTTCGCGTTTTTCGATCGTAACGGTACGTACCGGGCGCGGCTGGGGTGCCGAGGTTTCCGTTTGCGGCGAGCAACTACAAAGGACCACCGACACCGCCAAGGCGGCCGCGATAGCGTGCGGTTTCCTCGCGCGATCAATGCTCATTTGCATGGTCCAACTCGTCCCGTTGGATTTAGAAAAATTACGAGGAAAATCAAATATTTCACCTCAACGAACGGAAGTTCGAGGTGTCCGGTTCGGTATCCCGTGCTGGAGACTAAAGCAGTCTCGACACGGCAGATATGGGACCTCGGGCCAATAGGCCGGGGTATAGTTGAGACTGGAGCAGTTTTCGCTCCCGGGGTAGTTTCTAGTCTCCTCTCGCGTCGTCAAATGACCAGGTTCGATGGAGCATGCTCATGAAACGTGCGGCTATAACGACATTTGTTATTTCTTTTGTCCTTGCTCCGGCCGCGGCGCTGGCCCATCCCGGGCATGATGGCGCAGGCGGGCTACTGCACGGGTTTGTCCATCCAGTCACCGGCATCGATCATGTTTTGGCTATGATCGCCGTTGGCGTGCTGGCTGCACAGTATGGCGGCCGCGCTTTGTGGCTGGTGCCAATGAGCTTTCTGGTCGCTATGGCGGCCGCGGGCGCCGTTGGTATGGCTGGAATCCCGGTGCAAATCGTGGAGGCCGGAATTGGTCTCTCCGTCGTCGTTCTTGGGCTGATGATCGCCTTTCAAATCAAACCTCCGACGTTGGTGGCTATGGTGGTCGTCGGGTTTTTTGCATTGTTCCACGGTTATGCGCACGGCTCTGAGATGCCTAACGGACCAGCAGGGCTGTCATTTGCCGCGGGCTTTCTCGTTGCGACGGCTTTGCTGCTAAGCGCGGGCGTAGGAACTGGGTTGCTCTTGCAACGGCAGACCTTGAGTCGGCGCTTGATTCAAGCCGGTGGTGGAGCAATAGCGCTGGTTGGCATTGCAGTGTTGGCGAGTGTCCTTTGATCAAGGATCGATGAACAACGCTGTGTTTCGGGTCGTGCGGAAGGGAGGACCAATATGCAGCTAACCCCGAGAGAGTTCGACAAGCTGCTCATTTACATGATGGCCGAGGTTGCATTGAAGCGAAAAACCAAAGGCCTGAAACTCAATTATCCGGAAGCTGTTGCTGTCATCTCGGCGGTTGCTCTTGACGGTGCCCGTGCGGGTAAAACCATCGAAGAAGTCACGAAGGATGCACGCTCCGCGCTGACCAAGAAGGACGTCATGGACGGCGTCGCCGACCTGGTCCCGATGGTGCAAATCGAGGCGGTATTCACCGACGGCAGCCGATTGGTAACCGTTCACACGCCGATACAGTAGTGCGCGACTGGAGGCTACTATGGCCAAGGCCAAGACCTTTCCAACCCTTTCTCCAAAAGTCGACCCGGCGTCGGAGGACGTGCCTCTCGGTGGTTATGTTTGCGGCCCGGACCCGGTCGCTTTCGATGAAAAAAAACAAGTAACAAAGCTTTCCGTGCGCAATACCGGCGACCGCCCGGTGCAGATTGGCTCGCATTTTCATTTTTTTGAAGTCAACCGTGCTCTGGAGTTCGACCGGGCGGCAGCGTTTGGCCTCCACCTCAACATTCCATCGTCGACCGCCATGCGGTTTGAGCCGGGCGACGAGCGCGAGGTAGCTTTGGTGCCGTTTGGGGGAAAGCGGGCCGTTTTCGGATTCAATAATCTCGTCGACGGGCCGACAGCGGGTAAGGATGCCGCTGCTCGCAAGTCCAAGGCCGTAAAATTGGCAAGTAAGCGTAAATTCCGCTCGGCTAGCTCGAAGTCCTGAACTGCTTGAAGTAGTGCGTGTGAATTGAGGGACACCCCATGGCGACGATTTCCCGTAGTGAATACGTCAATTTGTTTGGTCCAACCGTCGGCGATCGCATTCGATTGGGCGATACCGGGTTGTTTGTCGAGATCGAGCGCGACCTGCGCGGCCGCTATGGCGACGAGATTGTGTTCGGGGGCGGCAAGAGCTTGCGCGAAGGCATGGGCATGGACAACCGGCTAACGCGCAAGGCCGGGGCGCCTGACCTTGTCATCACCAACGTCACAATTATCGACGCGGTACAAGGCGTGGTCAAAGCTGACGTCGGCGTCAAGGACGGACTCATCTGTGGCATCGGCAAGTCCGGCAATCCGCAGACCATGGATGGCGTGACGCCGGGTTTGGAGCTTGGTCTCGCAACTGATGCAATATCGGGCTCACATTTGATTCTGACCGCCGCCGGTGTCGACACGCATATCCATTTCATCTCGCCGCAGCAGGCAGAGGCAGCTTTATCCAACGGAACGACGACTTTGATCGGCGGAGGAACGGGCCCGTCAGATGGCTCCAACGCTACGACGGTCACGCCGGGCCCAGGCAACATCGAAATGATGCTGAAATCTTTCGAGGGCTGGCCTGTCAACGTCGGCATCCTTGGCAAGGGGCATGGACACGGCAAGGCCGCGCTCGTGGAGCAAATCGAGGCCGGTGCGGTGGGCTTTAAGTGTCACGAAGACTGGGGGACCACGCCGGCCGTGCTTCGGTCAGCGCTCACGGTGGCGGACGATATGGACGTTCAGGTCTGCATCCATACCGACACATTGAACGAATCCGGATTCGTCGAAGACTCGATCGAAGCTTTCGAAGGACGTACTGTCCATTCGTTCCACACGGAAGGTTCCGGCGGCGGGCACGCACCCGACATCATCAGGATCTCCGCGCTGCCGAATGTTCTCCCGTCGTCAACAAATCCGACGCTTCCCTACGGCATCAATTCGCAGGCCGAGCTCTATGACATGATCATGGTCTGCCACCATCTCAGTCCCGATATTCCGTCTGACGTAGCGTTCACCGAGAGCCGCATCCGGGCCGAGACCATCGCCGCCGAGAACGTTCTGCAGGATCTGGGCGTGATTTCGATGTTCTCGAGCGACTCGCAGGCGATGGGACGGATCGGGGAATGCTGGCTGCGCGCTATTCAGACTGCCGATGCCATGAAGACCGGCCGCGGCAAGCTGCCGGAGGATGCGCCAGGCAACGACAATTTCCGCGTGCTGCGCTACGTGGCGAAGATCACGATAAATCCTGCAATATCGCACGGTATTTCGAAAGTCCTGGGCTCGGTCGAGGTCGGAAAGATGGCGGACCTGGTCTTATGGGAGCCGGCCTTTTTCGGTGCCAAGCCCAAACTCGTTATCAAGAATGGGCAAATCAGCTGGGCGCTTATGGGTGATCCAAACGCGTCGCTGCCGACGCCGCAGCCGGTCTATTACCGGCCGATGTTCGGCGCATATGGCGATGCGCTGTCAAGGAACTGCATTTCGTTTGTCTCCGGTGCAGCGCACGCCTCTGGTATCCAGAAGCGCCTGGGGCTCAAGCGGAAGGTGATCCCCGTCAAGAATATCCGGAAAGTTCGCAAACGTGACATGGTCCGCAATTCCGGCACTCCAGATATCAAGGTGGATCCGGAAACATTCGCCGTCACCGTCGATGGGGTGCATGCAACGGTTTCACCGTTAAAGGTGGTTTCGCTCAATCAGAAATATTTCTTTAGCTAGTCAGTTCCCATGGTCATCATTGAAACAGTTATCGGCAACATCAACGATCGCGAATGGGCGAAGCGATTGTCCGATGCCAGCATCGATATTCTTGAACTGGATCAATGGGAGGCGCAGAAAAATCGCTTCCGGAAAAAGACCGCCAAAGGAACCGAACTTGCCGTCGCGCTTGATCGTGGGACGGTCATGCGCGACGGCGACATATTGGTTTGGGAACCGAGCAAGGCCATGGGCATCGCGGTGCGGATACGCCTGCGCGAGGTCATGATCGTCCATCTGGACGGCTTGGCACATCTCGCACCCGAGATCGCGATGCGCACCTGCCTGGAACTGGGACACGCGCTCGGCAACCAGCACTGGCCCGCTCTAATAAAAGACGGTCATGTCTATGTGCCACTTACCGTCGACCGCAAGGTAATGGCCTCCGTCATGAACACGCATCGCTTCGAAGACATTCGTTATGAGTTTGTGCCGGGCAGCGAGGTTGTTCCCTATCTCGCGCCACACGAATCGCGCCGGCTATTCGGTGGTGCCGAAGGCCAAGCGCATTCTCATGCGCATGACACCTATGCCGAGATCGATGCCGAGACGGGGCACGTGCACAGTCGCTCCCCAACCCGTCCCCATACGCATAGCCATGACCATTCCGGCGACCACGTGCATTTCCATGAATCGCCGGCGCGTCTTGCAGATGACAATACAAAGTGATCGTGGCGGCGGCCCGCGGACGGCGGCGCTTCTCGCTCGGATGTTGCAGTTCGGGGACTCAATGTTCCCGATCGGCGGGTTTTCGTTTTCGTGTGGTCTGGAATCCGCGATTCAAAAGGGCATCGTCGTGGATACCAAGACACTTGCGGCCTACGCACGCACCGCGGTGGAACAGGCGGCGCGCGGCGACGGAATCGCCCTGATTGCCGCACACAACGCCGCGAGCGCGGCTGACTTCGATGCGCTCGTCCAGATCGACAGCGTCGTGTTCGCACGCAAGCTGTCTGAAGAAACGCGGACGATGACGGTCCGTATGGGCAAGAAGTTCACCGAGATCGGGCTGCAAGTCATTGACCTTCCGTTTCTGCGCAAATGGTGCGAATGTATCGAAGCCGGCACCACGCCCGGATGTTACCCGATATCACTGGCGGTCAATTTCGCAGTACAGAATCTTTCTGCGAGGGAGGCGTTTGTTGTTCATCAATACGGGGTCGCGGCAATGATCCTCGGCGCATCACTCCGACTGATGCGGATCAGCCACATGGACACGCAACGCATCCTCTATGATCTCAATGCCCGCGTGGATGCGGACTACCAAATCGCTGCCAAAACGCGCCTGTCAGACATGGCGGGCTATGCGCCACTCACGGAAATCCTAGCAGCTGTTCACACCAAGGCGCATGTGCGGCTGTTCATGAGTTGACCTGATTGGAATTCGAATGTCGAAAAAGAAAATCGTGCGTATTGGCGTGGGCGGGCCGGTCGGTTCCGGAAAGACGGCAATCGTGGAAACCATCACTCCGCGACTGCTCGATCTCGGCATAAAGATACTCATCATAACCAACGACGTCGTGACCACGGAGGATGCAAAGCAGGTGCAGCGGACGCTCAAGGGCGTTCTGATTCAAGAGCGGATCCTCGGGGTTGAGACCGGCGCATGCCCACACACCGCAGTGCGCGAGGACCCGAGTATGAATCTTGCCGCAGTCGAAGAGATGGAGGCGCGTTTCCCCGACAGCGACGTCGTATTGATCGAGAGCGGTGGTGACAATCTCACGCTGACCTTCTCACCGGCGCTGGTGGATTATTTTATCTACGTGATTGACGTTGCCGCGGGTGACAAGATCCCGCGCAAGAACGGGCCGGGGATTACTCAATCGGACATCCTGGTCATCAACAAGACTGACCTCGCGCCGCATGTCGGTGCGAGCCTCGACGTTATGAAGCGAGATTCGCACCTTATGCGCGGCAGCAAGCCGTTCCTGTTCACCAATTGCAAGACCGGCGAGGGAATTCCCGCACTCGTTGAGCTCATTGTGCAGGACTTGCTGTTCGACCTGGAGGTGCCGCGAAAGAGGTCGGCGTGATGTCGTCGGTCGCCGCGACCTTGCATGCCGCCGAGGCTCTTGGTGCATCGGCTAAGGAATTTGCGCCGTTTCAGGACGAGCCGGCGCAGATGAAAAGCGGCACGGTGGGCAAGACTGGCTTCTTGCGTCTCGGTTTCGAATTACGCGGCAAGCAAACGATCCTCGCGGATCTTGACCGCCGTGCGCCGTACATGGCCCAACGCGCGCTCTACTGTGACGACGGTGTGCCGGGGCTTGCCCATGTATTTATGATCACCACAACCGGTTGTCTCCTGCAGGGCGACCGCCTTGCGCTCGAGATCGAACTCGGGCCGCGCGCTCAGGCGCACGTGACCACGCAATCTGCGACCAAGATTCACACGATGGATGCCAATTATGCGGCACAGACGCAGACGATAACGCTTGGCGAGGAATCCTATTTGGAGCTACTTCCCGATCCGCTAATTCCGCACCGGCGAGCACGTTACCTCAGCGATACGCGGATCTGCATTCCGTCCTCAGCAACGCTCCTCTTTTCGGAGATCATCCAAGCGGGGCGGAAGCATCATCATCCGGACGAATGCTTTGGCGCCACGTTGTTGTCCGTCGCCGCGACTGCCTCTCGCCCGGACGGTCAGCTGCTATTCAACGAAAAGCTGATTATCGACCCGCAGCGATATTCAATGCGGCAGACCGGTGTGATGGACTCGTTCGATGTATTCGGCAACGTGATCTTGTGCACGCCCAAAGACAAAGCCGAGCAAATTTATGCGCGCGTAGAGAACGATGTCGACCTGTCAGGCGGGGTGGCCTGTGGCGCCTGCCGGCTACCTAACGATGCCGGCCTCATCTTCAAAGTCGTCGCCCGGGAGTGCGCGCAGGTGAAGACGAAGATACGCGAGTTTTGGGGCCTCGTTCGCAAGGAGGTAACAGGCGCCGACCTCCCGCAACCATTTCTCTGGCGCTGAACGTCAAAACGAGAACGGACACAATCGCCAAATTACAGTTCGCTGCATTACAGGAGTCGATAATGAAGGAACTTTTGGCAAGCTGGGAAAAGCTGTGTGTGTCGTCTGCGGGTCTGCGTTTCGTCGACATCAACCTGCGCGGCACAGGGCAGGTCATGCTTCAGGACAATCCATTAAGCGGCGCATTGTTTCTCGCTGCCATCATCTGGGGCTCCTATGCCGCCGGCGCGCCACGGATTGCGATTGGAGGAATCGTCGCACTCCTCGCATCAACGCTTACGGCATATTGGGTTCGCGTCGACGAAAAATCGTTGGCCGCAGGTCTTTGCGGCTTCAACGGCATTCTCGTGGGATTGGCGCTCGCGACGTTTCTGGCGCCGGGTCCGCTGCTTTGGGCCTATGTGATACTCGGAGGCGCTGTTTCTACAATTGTCATGCTGTGGACGGTCAAGCTGGTGACGCCATGGGGCGCCGCTTTGACCTTTCCATTTGTGGTCACGACCTGGCTTCTTCTTCTGGCCACTTACGGATTTGCCGGGCTGACAGGCACCGCGCTACCGGCCGGCAAGGTCGTCGGGGCCTTTCAGACCGTTGCCTCGGACCCGCTTCGGTTCAGCGATTTTATGCAAGGTACGTTGCACAGCATTTCGCAAGTGTTTCTGAAAGGGAACGGCCTGTCTGCGCTGCTGTTGCTGGCCGGCCTGGCGGTTAATTCGCTTGCAGCTGCCGCATTTGCGCTTGCCGGCGCAATACTGGCTGTGATTGTCGCGCATCTTCTCGGCGCAGAGAGCGACTTGATCACCGGCGGACTGCTGGGCTTCAGTCCAGTGCTGACCGCCATCGCGCTCGGTACCGTCTTCTACCGGCCGAGCTTTCGTGTCGCCTGGTTCGCTGCGTTGGGGACGGCGATGACGGTCGTCGCGCAAGCGGCACTGAATGTCGCGTTAACGCCATTCGCCATTCCAGCACTGACCGCACCCTTTGTGCTGGTGACCTGGATGTTTATGGCGCCGCGTGAGCATTTCGAACGGAGCGCAAGTCGACGAAGTCGAAAGGCGGCCTAGCTTGCTTTGAACGATTGATGGACGCGCGCAAATGAACGAATTGATCGGACGCTATTCGATCCACTGCCGATCTCAAGTTGTCTAGGGAGAACTGAGCCATGGGACTTTTCGGGATTTTGCTCGGGCTGGCCCTATTGATGTGGCTCGCCTACCGAGGCTGGAGCGTCTTGCTGGTCTCTCCCTTGGCCGCGCTTGTGGCTGCTGCGGTATCAGGCGAGCCGCTTCTCGCCCATTGGACGCTGACTTTCATGAATGGCGCCGCCCGCTTCTTTATCCAGTGGTTTCCGATGTTTCTGCTTGGCGGCTTGTTCGGCAAGCTCATGGATGACAGCAGATCGATTAGCTCGATCGCAAATTTTTTGACTGACCGATTGGGAACCCGCAACACGATGCTCTCAGTCGTGCTTGCCTCAGCCCTCGTTACCTACGGTGGCGTCAGCGTCTTGTCGCCTTTTTCGTGCTGGTACCCATGGCGACAAAGATGTTTCAGGCCGCAGATATTCCGAAGCGGTTGTTGCCTGCAACGATCGGTCTTGGTGCATTTACGTTCACGATGTCCGCCCTTCCAGGCTCACCGTCGGTCAACAACGCCATTCCGATGCCGTACTTTGGGACAACAACATTTGCGGCTCCCGGTATCGGGATCATTGCGTCGGTGATCACCTTCGCGTTTGGAATGTGGTGGCTCCGACGTTCCGAAGCGGCCGCGCGGACTGCGGGCGAGGGCTATGGCGGCGTTTCGGACTCTACCCCCGTCATTGACGAGAAGACGCGCGAGCATGCGACAGTGGCAGGCGAATTCGATCCTGCCGAGATAGAGCACGGCAAGCACGCCAGCAGCGAGCCATCCTTCGTTTTGGCTGTACTGCCGCTTCTTGTTGTCATCGTCGTAAATTTCTTGATGTCATTGGTCGTCTTTCCACGCTTCGATTCTTATTTTTCATTTTTGGAAAAGGAAGCGTGGGGGGAAACCTCGATTGGCGCGGTGGCGGGTCTGTGGTCGTTGCTCCTGGCGCTTGGGGCCGGGACCCTGACCATCATTATCGTCAACTACAATCGTCTGCCGTCTTTGCGCGAGAGCCTGGATGCCGGTGCCAACTCCTCGGCTTTGCCGATCCTGACGATCTCAAGTCTTGTCGGTTTTGGCGCCGTCGTTGCTGCTCTGCCGGCGTTTTCTGCGGTAAGCGACGCCGTACTATCGATTCCGGGGGGGCCACTGGTCTCGCTCACCGTCTCCATGAACGTTCTCGCCGGGCTGACCGGCACCGCTTCCGGCGGTATGGCGATCGCACTCAATGCACTCGGCGACACCTTCCTGCGCCTCGGCGCCGAGCATGGGGTCGATCCCGCGTTGATGCATCGCGTGACCACCATCAGCGCGGGCACGCTCGACGCTCTCCCTCACAATGGTACGGTCCTGATGTTGCTTCAGATCAGCAAACTGACTCACAAAGATAGCTACTTAGACATGGTGATGACCGTGATCGTAAGCGTGATTATCTCGCTTGTGGCGGTCATTGTACTCGGTTCGATGTTTGGGTCGTTTTAGCGGAAGGCACACATACACGCCCGACGGGCTATCGGCGGCTACATCGACCCGTCAAGACCGAGTTGCTTCACCAGGCTGCCCCATTTCTCGCGTTCGGAGGCCAGATATTTCTGGATGCCATCGATATTGGGCGAGTCGACGGGGAGCAGACCGATCTTTTCGGTGAGCTTGATCATTTCAGGATCGGCCATGATCTTTTTCATCTCGGCGTGCAGGCGCTCGATGATCGGCTTCGGCGTGGCCGCCG
>Ga0105243_10001433_pt1 | contig 21013 bp, 19 predicted proteins | sample KBSM34metaG_FD_81525 | JGI IMG/M metagenome (GOLD analysis project Ga0105243, IMG submission 81525) | Miscanthus rhizosphere microbial communities from Kellogg Biological Station, Michigan, USA - KBS M3-4 metaG | ecosystem: Host-associated > Plants > Roots > Rhizosphere > Soil | place... | reverse complement strand
TAAAGAATAAAGAATAAAGAATAAAGAATAAAGAATAAAGAATAAAGAATAAAGAATAAAGAATAAAGAATAAAGAATAAAGAATAAAGAATAAAGTATTTGTGGTATGTACTACTGCAGGGTATTAAAAAAAATGTGGCCCCCCTGTGGTTAAGAAGCTATGCTTTCTCTTCTTCAGGAATCAATAGTTTTCCCCAGTCATTAAGCTGCCAAAGAATCTTAACCAGCTTTTTTCCAAGTTCCGTTAAGGTATACTCAACTCTGGGAGGTAATTCATTGAAAGATTTTTTTGTTAAAATACCGTCTTCTATCATTTCATTGAGCTGTTGATTAAGAACCCTTCGGTCAACCTTAGCAATACCCCGAAGAAATTCACTGGGCCGTTTTTTGCCCTCATTGATCTGCCATACGATAGGAATCTTCCATTTTCCACTAATGCTGTTCACAGCTACTTCCAATGGACAGATTTTATTTTCTTCAGCTCTTCCCTTTATTTCCATAAAATTGACTTTTTTATCCCTATGGGTGAAAAATATGCGGTATTGCCTGTTTCTAAAGGCTTTTAGACCTTTGTAAAAATAATAAATTAAAAAGTAATGCATAGGTTGGCAAAGCAGATTGATCAGTTGAATCAGGAATTGTTTTTCAGCTTCAGGATTTTGTGCTTTCTTATTATCAGAATTGAGCTATCTGAGTTTAATAAGAATGATGAAAATACCTTACCGGTTCCTGCTGTTTTTGTGGTGGATGAAAATAGAATGGTAACATATAAGTTTTTAGATGTAAATTACATGAACAGAGTAGATATAGAAGAATTAATAAAGGTATTATGACAGAAAAAAGAAAAGGAGCACGTTCCATCAAAGACATTCCGGGAGATATTCTGGAACAGCTGAATCGGGGAGAACTTGAAACAGCTAATCTTACGGAATGGCTGGCGGTAGATCAAAAATTACTGTTAGAAAATCTCCTTCATCAAAATGGGCGGACAGAATATTTGAAACCTATTGTAGACCTTGTGAATCAGCTGAAAAAACAGACGGTTAATACAGTCAATGAAGCGATTGGAATGGGATTGCTAAAACTTTCTCATCAAAATCATGATGAAGCATTTTTACTGGACCTTTCAAGACATCAGGCAGATTTGGTGCGCTGCTGGTCTGCTTATACCGTGGGGAGAAATTCAAGGACAGATCTTAAAGAAAAACTGAAAAATATACAGCCTTTTGCTTCTGATCATCATTTCGGAGTAAGGGAAATCTGTTGGATGACGGTACGTCCGGATATTTCAAAAAATCTTACAGAAAGCCTGTCGGTGTTGTCAGGATGGACATCGCACAAAGATGAAAATGTCAGACGCTTCGCCAGTGAATCAACGAGGCCCAGAGGTGTCTGGTGTGAGCACATTCCGGAATTAAAGCAAAATCCGGGATTAGGACTGGATATCTTAGAGCCACTACGATCGGATCCCTCAAAATATGTACAGGATAGTGTAGGAAACTGGTTGAATGATGCCAGTAAGTCACAACCTGAATTCGTAACGGAAATCTGTGATGAATGGCTTCGCGAAAGTCCTACTAAAGAAACACAGTATATTGTCAAAAAGGCACTTCGAACTCTCCGTAAATAAAAGTTATTCACAAAATCAGAATTCCGGCAGAGGTTTATATCCATATTTCTGATAATTAAATAATTACATACTTGTTATTCAAAAAAGTATAGTATGTTGTAATAGTATTTCAAAAAACATAAAAGTTATCCACAAAGTGGGAATGTTGATTTTGTTTGATTGCATGGTGTTGATATTTAATGCTTTGTGTGGGCAGTTTATCATGAGTATCTGTGCCATCTGTGGTAGAAAAAAGTTATCCACAATATGGAAATATTACCCCATGTTTTATCACAAATCAGATGACGCCTGCAGATTGAATAAAAAAAGAAAAATCACTTTAAGGAAAATCCTTGTCACTCCTGACGGATCAGTTTATCCACAAAAAGGAGAATATAGATTGTTGTCGGTTTTAATGTTCTGATTATTAGGTGTTAAATTGATATTTTAGAAAAAAGCTTATGTAAATTTGTGATCAGTAAAAAGTTATCCACAAAGTGGGAATGTTGATTTAATTTCGCTGTATATGATTGATAGTTAGTTTTTTGTGTTGGAAACTTATCATGAGTATCTCTGTTGTTTATGGTGGGAAAAAGTTATCCACAATATGAAGATTAAGGTTGGAGTGTTTCCACAAATCAGAAGAATGCCGAAGCTTAAATGAAAAAATAGAAATCACATTCGGATCAATCTTTGTCATCCATCATAAATAGGGATGATTCACAAAATGAGAATATGGATTATTATTGATAATATCGTATTGAATACCAAATGAGCAATGGATATTTTGGAAAATTGTTTATCTCAATTTGTAGTCAATAAAAAGTTATCCACAAAGAATAAGTGTCAGTTCAATTTCACTTCATACTACTGGTAATTAGTTATTTGTAAGGGTTTTTTAGAATGAGTTTTTGTACTAAAAAAAAGTTATCCACAATGTATGAATTCTGAATCCGGGTGTACGGTTATTTTCAAATTATCCCATGCTGAAATTTTCAAAGTACTTCCTTAGTATTTCTCCGTCAAATACTTCCAATATCTCTTGGGTACATGCTGAATATGGAGTTTTAGATTTTTTCTTTCCACAATATTGGTTTTTGTGAAATACCGCTGCCAGAGCGTTTGATAGTTCTTCTCTTCATCATGGAATTTCTGTTGATATTGATTGAAATCCGGTTTTTCTTCAGGATAAAAGAAATCACAGTTTTCAAGATCATAAAGAATTCCATAGTTTCTTCTAAGATCATAGATCATCCATTTCTGATCCTGGTAACGGTCTTTAAAATGTTTTCTGATCAACGGAAGAACATTAAAATCCGGATCTATTTTGGCGAAAAAAATACCATCTTTCATTTTTTCAAAGCGTACAAAAGCGGTCATTCTATGTCTTTCCCGGTCTACAGACTTACAGATTTTTGAAATTTTTAAAATATCAGAATCTGCAAAATTTTCCAGAATATTTTCTCCCGGATGTTGTATAGATTGTTTCACCGCAGATAAGATCAATATCTCACTTTCAGGATCATCAGATAAAAAAACTTTTAACAATTGATGAATTCCCTGTTTCCCTATATGTTGTTCTAATTTCTTTAAAACCCGGTCTGATTTATCTGTCTGCGTAATGACTTCATGTATTTCGGCAAAAATATTTTCCTGAAAAAACTTTTCTCTGCCTGTTATTTCCACGTCTTTATAATGGTATTCGAAAACTTCAAACACCGCAGTGAAAAGACCGTCAAAACTTCCGTCATAGATAAGGGTTGTCATAGTTTAATTTGAAAATATAAGAATTGTTGTTTTTGTTATTCTATTGCATTTTCAGAATGATAAAGAGTTTTTTATTTTCTATAGCATATTAATCTCAATTTATTTTCGTCCGATTCCAAACAAAACTCACCAATGCTTTGTATAATTGTAGAAATTTTTTCCAGATCCTGAGCCGTGTTGGAATCAAGAATTTTAGGGAAAGAAAGATATTCTATTTCTTTATATTGAAGCCAGTCTCCAAATGAATTATTCCCTTCAAAAGCCGAATCCCAATAATCAAACTCAAAAATGCTGTTTTCATCCAGATATAATTCTCCAATTTTTTCATTTTGAATTTTTTTAAATTGGATTTTCTTTATCTCATGGGCATTGGCAACTATTACCTCGATCAGTTTTACCCATTTTGAGTTGGACATGAAGTGTTGAGAAAATTTTGCAATCTCTTTTTCAATTTCCCTTTTCCATTGCTCACCAGCATGTTTCGCTTTTTTTGTTCTCATATTTAAAATAAACTCAATTGTTGTGAAAATTGATTGTGAAATTTAGATGAACTTCCTCCTACCAGAAGTTTCCTGAAATTTTTATCCGTTAAATATTTCAAATAAGCATTCCCTGTATTAAAATCAATAAAATATTTTGCCCTGTTGACTGCTGTTCCCAATTGTTTCAAATGATCCATCGTTAACATCTGAAAACGCCTGGCACTTATAATCTTCTGTGCAGATTTTACACCAATCCCGGGAATTCTTAAAATCATCTGATAATCGGCAGTCTGAATATTAACAGGAAACTGATCCAGGTGCCGCAATGCCCAGCTTAATTTTGGGTCCACTTCCAGATCAAGAAAAGGAATAGCAGGATCTAAGATTTCTTCTGCTTTAAAACCATAAAACCTCATCAACCAGTCGGATTGATAAAGCCTGTTTTCCCGTAACATCGGAACTTCTGTTGCCAGTGAAGGTAATCTTTTGTCTTCCAAAACAGGTACATAGCCGGAATAATACACCCTTTTCAGATTGAAATTTTTATAAAAATGATCAGCAACCTTGATGATTTGTAAGTCGTTTTCATTGGTAGCTCCTACAATCATTTGAGTAGACTGTCCTGCCGGAGCAAATTTAGGAACTTTCTTTAAAATTTTCTTCTCATCCTCATACTGGCTGATCCCTTTCTGGATATACCGCATCGGGCTGATCATATCCTGTCGGTTTTTCTCTGGAGCGAGTAGTTTTAATCCGCTTTCCGTAGGGATTTCAAGATTAACAGACAGCCGGTCTGCATATAAAGCCGCTTCCTGCATCAGTTCATCACTTGCTCCCGGAATAGACTTCAGATGAATGTAGCCATTAAAGTTTTCCTCTAAGCGTAATTTTTTTGCCACTCTTACAAGCCGCTCCATGGTGGTATCTGCATTTTTGAAAATTCCGGAGCTCAGAAATAATCCTTCAATATAATTTCTACGGTAAAAATTAATCGTCAGATCTACTACTTCCTCAACGGTGAAGGCGGCCCGTTTGATATCATTTGAGCTCCTCGAAACACAGTAAGCACAATCGTAAATACAGTGATTGGTCAATAAAACCTTAAGTAAAGAAACACATCTTCCATCTTCTGTATAGGTATGACAAATTCCACTTACAGAGCTGTCTCCTAAAGCCCCTTTTTTGTTTTTTCTTGTACCTCCGCTGGATGAGCAGGAAACATCATATTTCGCTGCATCAGCAAGGATTTCAAGTTTTTCTTTAAGGCGGTCAAAATTCATTTTTTATAAGATGTGATATTATTTGTATCTATTTGTTGTTTAAATTTTGTTCAAATTTAGTTCCAAAATTGATAAATGTCAATCTTTTTTCATAGAAGTTATCAACAAAAAAGACCCTCAAAATCATTATATTTACGGCTCATTAAAGTTTATATCATGAATCATAAACCCATCGAAGGTTTTTCCAAGCTACCTAAGCAAGGGAAAATCGACTGGCTCGTAAACGAATATCTTGAAGGAAATCAGGACTACCAACATATATTAAAACAATATTGGAATGATGATGCAGATCTTCAGAAACTTCATGAGGAGTTTTCTGAAAATACGATTTCCAACTTTTATATGCCTTACGGAATTGCTCCGAACTTTTTAATTGATGGAAAACTATTGGCACTTCCAATGGCTGTGGAAGAAAGTTCTGTAGTTGCTGCCGCTTCCAAAGCTGCTAAATTCTGGATTGATAAAGGTGGTTTTAAAACAACGATTATCAACACTGAAAAACTGGGTCATACCCATTTTATATTTAATATTGAGCCTCACAAATTATTACATTTCTTTAATTTCAATTTGAAGAAAAAATTATTTGAAGCTACAGAAGACATTACGGCCAATATGAGAAAACGTGGCGGTGGAATTCTAAACATCAGCCTGATTGATAAAACGGCAGAAATGCCTAATTACTATCAGCTTAAAGCCAGTTTTGATACGGTAGATTCAATGGGAGCAAACTTTATCAACTCATGTCTTGAGCAGTTTGGAAAAACTTTGAGACAGGAGGTGGCAACCAGTGATGACTTTAGTCAGGAAGAAAAAAATTCATTGCAGATTGTTATGAATATCCTTTCCAACTTTACTCCTGACTGTGTGGTAAGAGCTGAGGTTTCTTGTAAAATGGAAGATTTAAAGGATGACAGTGGAATTTCTCCTGAAGAATTTGCAGCTAAGTTTAAACAGGCCGTTACCATTGCTGAAATTGAACCTTACCGTGCAACTACTCACAATAAAGGAGTAATGAATGGGGTAGATGCTGTAGTGATTGCAACCGGAAATGATTTCAGAGCAACAGAAGCCTGTGCTCATGCTTATGCAGCAAGAGACGGACAATACCGATCCCTGACTCACTGTACAACAGATAACGGGGTTTTTAGATTCTGGATCGATCTTCCGATTTCTGTGGGAGTAGTAGGAGGGTTGACTAACCTTCATCCCTTAGTTAAATTCTCTTTGGCTTTACTTGGAAAACCTTCTGCACAAGAGCTAATGAGTATTTTAGCCGTTTCAGGTCTGGCTCAAAACTTCGGTGCACTGCGCTCTCTGGTAACGACAGGTATTCAGAAAGGTCATATGAAAATGCACTTATTGAATATCTTAAACCAATTGGGAGCTACAGAAGAAGAAAAACATCATTTTGTTACCTATTTTAAAGATAAAACGGTAAGCCATCATGAGGTCATCAATGAGTTTAACAGAATGAGAGAAAACTAATGTTACAGATCATTTTGCCCATAGTATTTCTCATCTTCGGAATTTTTTTGAAGAAAACGAATATGGAAGGCTTTAAAGGGTCCAAAAGATTTGCCAATATGTTTATTATACTGGGAATCTCTACATTGGTTGCCAAGTTTATTTTAATATATCTAAAATCAAAATAGTGAAAAAAAGCATCTTATTCTTTCTGTTGATTTCCGGCTTAAGTTTTTCGCAGCAAAAAAATCTGAAAATAAATTTTTTACAGCCGAAATCCGAAAATTGTTATTTTCCTGTGGTTTCTTATCCGGACCAGCCAACAATAGAAAATAAGATCAATACTTTTTTACAGGTTGATCAGCTGGAATATGTTCCCGGATCAGGAGGAAATCCTTTTAAGCTGGTTTCCGGCGGAAAGACTTCTTACTCCAACTATGTTCATTTTTATAGTTGGGAAAAGAGGGAGACTCCAAAGAATATTCTGTGTCTTGCCATAGATGGTGAAGCTTCCGGAGCCTATCCGGAAAATTTCATGATCTGGAAGAACTTTGATCTGAGAACCGGAAATTTGATCAACATTCAGGATCTTTTTCAGCCCAATGCTGTTAAAGTAGTGGAAGGTATCATTCAGAAAAGAATAAGAAAAAATATTAATGACTTTCTCACGCAGTTAAGATCGGAGAAAAATCCTTCACAGGAAGTCTTAGATCAGATTGCTCTGTATGAAGGTTGCTATACTGATTATACTTTAGATGGAATCAAGTTTTTTTTCACGGAAGAAAAGCTGAAGTTTATTGCCGGAAGATGTGCGAACCACGCGATGAGAGCACTGGATGAACTGGACGATCATGTTATTGAGTTTCCTTATAAAGAACTGGAGAACTATTGGAGCCCTTATGCCAGAAATTTACTTAACGGATCTGAAAAACTGGAAAAAACCAGCTTCAGAAACAAGCTGTACAGAGGGAAAATAGATGGGAAATATCCGGTTACATTGCTTATTAAAGACTTTTATGCTGCTAAAGATACGAACGAAGAAAGTTCTTTTTCTGCAGTGTATTGGTATGATAAAAGTAAGAAACTGATTGAGTGGAACGGAAAGATGAAAGGAAACCATATTTCAATTACTGAAAGTGAGTATTACAGCCAGGAAACAAATCAATGGATTTTGAAAGCCTTTGTAGAAGCAGACATGAACGGAAAAAAAATTGTAGGAACCTGGCAAGATTATAATACAAAAAAATATTTAACTCTAGAATTAGAAGAATTATAAAATGAAGACAATTACTTTAGTTTTTGGTGCGGTCTACGGAATGATATCTGTGATCCTTGGTGCATTCGGTGCACATGCCTTAAAGAAAATATTAGCTGTGGAAAGACTGGAAAGTTTTGAAACGGGAGTGAGATATCAGATGTATGCAGCATTTTTCCTGTTGATTATCGGGTACATTTTAAAATTTGAAACCTCTACTGAAAAATGGACCTCTATTTTAATGATTGCAGGAACACTTTTATTCTCTGTAAGCATCTATTTCCTGAGTATGCAGGACTATTTAGGAGTTAACCTTAAATTCTTAGGACCTATCACGCCGCTTGGAGGCCTGATGATGATCTTAAGCTGGGCAATGCTTATTCTTTACTTTGCTAAAAATAAGATCTAAATAATGAAGATCAACAGAAGAAGACGGCTTATAAGAACATTCAACCTTTTGGATCAGCCGATGAGGTTTAATCCGTTTGTTTTTAGCCGTACTTTTTTCATGTGGGCCTTTACGGGGCTCGTAGGGGGAGTTATTGCCGGTGGATACTGGATTGTACTGGAACATTTTACCGAATTTCTGGCTCATTTTCAAGGATGGATGGTAATTCCTACGATGGCAATTTGTGGCCTTTTGGCAGGGTTGGTCATTCACTTCATTGGTGATCCCGGAGAAATTCATCTGATCGTTAATAACATCAGGTTTAATAAAGGAAAACTGGAACCGAAGAATAATCCTTCCATGATCCTTTCATCACTTTTCTGTGTAGCTTCAGGAGGAAGTTTAGGACCGGAAGCACCCCTGGTGCAGGTAACGGGCTCCACAGGAACATGGTTGGGGAAAATTTTCAGACTGAAAGGTGAAGAATTACGTTCTTTAAGTATTGCAGGGATGGCTTCAGGTTTTACAGCCTTATTTGGAGCACCTCTGGGAGGAAGTCTTTTTTCCCTTGAAATCTTGCATCATAAACATGCCGTGGAATATTATAAAGCGATTATTCCTGCACTGGTAGCCAGCTGTTTCAGTTACCTTATGTTTGCTTTAATTATCCATTTGGGAATTGGGGCAACATGGGATTTGAAGGCTTATCATTATGCGGGAGTATATGATTTTGCCTATGCTACAGCATTTGGAATTGTAGGAACCCTATTCGGCTGGATTTTTATTTTTGTAGTGAAATTTTTTAAAAAAATTTTTGAATACAGAAAGTTCCCGATCTATATTAAAACATTTGCAGGTGGGGTTATCTTAGGGATTATAGCGTATAATTTCCCTATCACAAGATATTTTGGACATAATGAAATCAATCAGCTGATCGGTGGGAATTTTGGACTGAACTTCCTGATCTTAGTTCTGGTATTTAAAATCCTGGCTATTGCTATTACAGTAACCTCCGGATGGAGAGGTGGTTTTATCATTCCATTGTTTTTTGTAGGAACAACATTAGGGTTGATTATTCATAATTTGTTTCCGACAGTCGATACTACTTTAGCTATCGTAAGCTGTATGGCTGCCATCAATGCGTGTGTGACGAGAACACCCATGAGCACCACCATTATTTTGGGAACACTCACAGGGTTTACTTATTTCGTACCCATATTGTTCGCCAGTCTTACAGGATATTTTCTGGCTCCAAGAATTCCGTTTATCGGATCGCAGTCTGAAAAATTAGCGGAAGAATAGGGGATTTATATTAACATGTCAAAAATCAAGGTAAGTAATCTTTAATTTTTGAATGAAGAATCTTGAACTTCCGTGTCTTTTTAGTAAATTTGTCAACCTTTAAATTTTTAAATAAAATAATAAAAATAATATGAATCTTCACGAGTATCAATCAAAAGAGATTTTATCAAAGTATGGAGTAGCTATCCAACGTGGTTTCGTTGCAAACAACGTAGATGAAGCTGTAGCAGCTGCTGAAAAATTGACTGCTGAAACTGGAGCTCAGGCTTGGGTTGTAAAAGCACAGATTCACGCAGGTGGTCGTGGTAAAGGAGGTGGTGTTAAGTTTTCTCCAAATATGGATAAACTTAAAGAAAACGCTCAGAATATCATCGGAATGCAGTTGGTAACTCCACAAACGTCTGCTGAAGGTAAAAAAGTACACTCTGTTTTGGTTGCAGAAGATGTTTATTATCCTGGAGAATCTGAAACTAAAGAATTTTATGTTTCTATTCTTTTAGATAGAGCTGAAGGAAAAAATACAATTGTATATTCTACTGAAGGAGGAATGGATATTGAGCACGTTGCAGAAGTAACTCCTCATTTGATCCACAACGAACTTATTGACCCTGCGTTAGGTCTTCAAGGTTTCCAGGCTAGAAAAATTGCTTTCAACTTAGGTCTTGAAGGAAATGCTTTTAAAGAATTTGTGAAATTTATTTCATCTCTTTACAATGCTTACACAGGAATTGATGCTTCTCTTTTCGAAATTAACCCTGTATTAAAAACTTCTGATAACAAAATTATCGCTGTTGATGCTAAAGTAACTTTAGATGGTAACTCATTATTCCGTCACAAAGATCTTGAAGCTTTAAGAGATACAAGAGAAGAAGATCCTATCGATGTTGAAGCTGGTGAAGCTGGTCTTAACTTCGTAAAATTAGATGGTAACGTTGCTTGTATGGTAAACGGAGCTGGTCTTGCAATGGCAACTATGGATATCATCAAGTTATCAGGTGGTAACCCTGCTAACTTCCTTGACGTAGGTGGTACTGCTGATGCTCAGAGAGTACAGACTGCTTTTGGAATTATCTTAAGAGATCCAAACGTAAAAGCAATCTTGATCAACATCTTCGGAGGTATCGTAAGATGTGACAGAGTAGCTCAAGGGGTTGTAGATGCTTACAAAGCTATGGGAAGCCTTCCAGTTCCATTGATCGTAAGATTACAGGGAACTAACGCTGTAGAAGCTAAAAAATTAATTGATGAGTCTGGTCTTCCGGTACACTCTGCAATTACTTTAGAAGAAGCTGCAAACAAAGTAAAAGAAGTTTTAGCGTAATCTAAAATTTTTATATAAAATAGAAAACCGTTTCATTTTTGAAACGGTTTTTTTGTTTGAAACCGCAAAGAATATTAAATTGTGTGCTGTTTTTAAGACGTGGTTTTAGTGCTATTTTCGAACTGTGTATAAATCTGTATCGCCTTAGCGTTGATCCGGCCTATCCAATAGTCTAAAAAAAGACCACTTCAATTGTTGAAGCAGTCTTTTATGTCTTTAAAGAATATTTTTATTTATCCTGATTCTCGGTTGCATTAGTTTCTCCACTGGTAATGCTGATACTGGTAGGCGTTACCAGCTGGATCTTATCCACATCAAAACGCTCTTTAATACCTAAATAGGCTTTACTTCTTACCTGAGCCAGATTAGCACCTATTTTTATCCAGAATTTTACCTGAAGGTTAAATGAACCCTGTTTTAAATCTGTAAAGATCACCTCTATGGTGTCCAGTTTATCCACATTGTCCAGATTTTTAATGACATCCAAAATACTTTTCTGTGCCATACTGATATCTTCATCAGCAGGAATTTCAAAGTTTAGGATGATTCTGCGTTGTGGAGACGCTGTAATATTATAGAATGGTGCATTAAAAACAACCTGATTGGGAATGTATGCTTTTTTCCCATCATCAGTAAGGATTTTTGTAGTTAAAAAGCCAATTTCCTGAACGGTTCCTGAGTGAGCGCCAATGGTAATATAATCTCCCACTTTAAAGGCTTTATCAATTCCAATAAGCATTCCCGAGAAAATACTTGAAACCAGATCTTTCAGGGCAACCCCCGCGATAACCCCTGCAACTCCCAAGCTCCCGATAAACTTCCAAAGGAAACCACTGAAGCCCATAATCTCAAGTGAAATAAAAGACCCAAACAACATGATCAGAAATCTGAATACTCCGATCAGAGTAACTAAAGAACTCTCTTTTTTACTTTTTGGGAAGAATCTGTGGAATAATTTTACTGCAATTAAACTTAAATACTTACTTGTGATGAGGAAAAAAGTAAATACTAAGATTCCCACAATAAGTTTAGGAGTGAGTTCGGCAAACGTTATATACCAGCTTTCCAATACTTTGTATACCAAGTCTACATAGCTGAGTCCTGTTTTCTCCATGAATTTTTTTAATAAAGATATAAATTTTCAGGAAAAATTTTGCTAGTTTCAAAAAGTCTACTAAATTTGTAGACTAACAAACGCGAAATAATATGTCAATTAAACTAGGAGATACAGCACCGAACTTTCAGGCAGTCTCATCTTTAGGAGATATCAACTTCTATGATTATCTTGGAGATTCATGGGGAATTTTATTTTCACATCCGGCAGATTATACCCCGGTTTGCACTACAGAGCTGGGCTACACGTCTAAGCTGCAGGCCGAATTTGCTGAGAGAGGAACAAAAGTGATTGCCCTGAGTGTAGATGAAGTAGAGGATCATCAAAACTGGATTAAAGATATTAACGAAACTCAAGATACCCATGTAGCGTTTCCTATTATTGCTGATAAAGACAAAAAGGTGTCAGAACTGTATGATTTTATTCACCCGAATGCTTCTGCTACGGCTACAGTTCGCTCTCTGCTGATTATTGATCCTGCTAAAAAAGTGAGACTGATTATTACTTATCCTGCGTCTACAGGCAGAAATTTTAATGAAATTTTGAGGGTGCTGGATTCTTTACAGCTTACAGATACCCATCACGTTGCTACACCTGTTAACTGGGAATATGGTGATGACGTTATTATACCACCGGCAATATCTACAGAAGAAGCCAGAGAAAAATTCCCCAAAGGAATTACTGTCATAAAACCCTATCTGAGATATACGCCCCAGCCCAATACATGATTTATTTGATTTTTTATAGTTTAGTTTTATTTGTACGAAAAGCGCCCTGAAAATAATTTTCAGGGCGCTTTCATTTTTATACGTATTTCTGATTACTTAACGTCGTTGATAATTTGCTTTCCTTTAGACGTTGGAAGATAAATCTGGAATCCTAAACCAAAAGTAATTTTGTTGGTATAACCTCCGCTTCCGAATCCTGCATTAGCATCATATTTCACCAATCCTTCTAAACCAATGTTTGGTGTAATGAAATATGAATACCCAGGTCCAAATCCGAAGTTAAGTCCGTTAGAAGAAGAACCTCCTTTAGAGATCGATGTTCCTCCAACACCTAAATTACCTTCTAGGAACCATCTTCCGTGGTGTAACAGATTGTTTACTCCCTGTTCTCCCGGATTAAGGTAATAACGTCCTAATGCTCCTACATTATACGTGAAAGTAGTGGGTGCATCTTTAGCTCCTTTGAATCCTAAATCTACATACCCTCCAATAGCAATATTGTCTTCAATAAAGTAAGCTCCTTTTGGCTGAATATTGAAATCATAGCCACCTCCTTTATTTAAACCGAAGTTGGCGCCTGCAAGGTTACCACCTACCATCCAATTACCTTTTTGAATCTGAGCGTTTGCAGTTGCTGTTAAGCCTGCTACGGCTAATATCCCTGTTAAAATAAGTTTTTTCATAATTTATTATTTTAATAATTAAATGTTTATTATTCACGAATTATAGAAAAAACAATAAATGTGCCAGACTCCTAATTTTAGATAATTTTTCAAAATTATTGTTAACAATATCAATGAGATAGAATTGATTTTTTTAACACAATTACTAAATATTTCGCAATTATATTAAATAAAATGAAACGCTCTAAATTGAATATTATTAATATTAGAGAGATTATCTATTCTCCTTTTACTATTTATTTGTTTGTTTGGATTACAATTAGGAGGTATCAGGATATTTGAATTTTCTTTAAATAAACAGAAGAAGTAAGGATATAATTAATCCGGCAATGGTAAATTTTATTCCTCGTTTGAATGCCTTGGTTTTAGGATTGAACATCCAGAAGCTTGAGATTACAAAAAAGAAAAGGGCAACTCCGAAGAATATACTTAAAGGTGCTATGGCATCTTTAGACTGTGATTTGTGAAGAGAAACCATTTTATCCAGTACAAAAGGCAATTCCATTTTTGAATACTTAGCTACTCCTGTTGCTGAATCATAAGTTCCTTTTTTAAAGTGGAGAACACTACCTTCAGTCTTTTCTACTTCAAGACCTTTCATCTTCAGCTCTTTTTTCAGTTCTTTTTCAGAAAGGTTTACAGATAAAGTCTTCTCATACTTTTTTTCACTCTTTAGAAAATCTGTGTCTCTGTAGACCAAAATAATTCCACTTACTGCATACACTGCCATAATACCTGCAAGGAAATATCCCAGATAACGGTGTGTAATCCTCATGAAACTTCTCGTGTCTTTAATCTTATCCATATTGTATCGTTTGTTTTTAAATTTCAAAAGTGGAAACTGCAAAAATGCAATTTCCACTTTGAGTTAAAAAATAAATAGTTATTTATTTCTAAAGTTTGTACGTCAATGTAAAATAATAATTTCTCGGCGTGATCGGGTTTACAGAATAATTCTCGTGAACGTTGTAGTTTACAACATCAAATAAGTTACCCACTTTACCCTGGATAGAGAATTTCTTCCATTCATATCCTACAGATACTGTTACCGTAGTGTAATCTTTTAGATCAATCATTCGGGTTACATTATTTCTGGTGATATTGGTAGATTTTGAATCATTCCACCCGGCAATTCTGTCTCCGATATAATAGATACCTGCACCTACTCTCAATCCTTTTACATAATTGGTGAATTTATAGAAGATGGAAGCATTAGCTGTTGTTGCAGGAGTTCTTACCAATCTTTGATTTTCGACATATCCTTTTTCAGGGGTGTCTGTATAAACAGCATTGTTGTAAGATACACCGGCAATAATAGAGATGTTTTCGGTAGGATTCCCTGTAATATCCAATTCTACCCCACGGCTTCTCATTTTTCCTGCAAGCTCCTTCAGGTTAGAATCAGGAGTCTGTACTTTTCCGGCATTATCAACATAGAAATAGTTCTGGTAATAATTATTGTACATTATTTGATACAACGTCAAATTTACTGCTAAGGCGTTATTCCAGAAATTTTTCTTCGCGCCAATTTCGTATTGATCAACTGTTGTAGGCTTGATTCCCTGTTTAGCTAAACCATTAACTCTGTTTTGTACATCAGATAAACTTCCACTGGTGTTTAGATTATCCGTTCCGTCTGACATATAACCGGCATTAGATACAAATGAATTGGTATATGTTGCAAACACAGAAAGGTTATCATTCGGCATATATACTAAACCAAGTTTTGGAGATATAGCCTGATCAGAAGTTGCTGTATTATTTACCAGTGTTTTTGTATTGCGGGTAAATTTAGTATTGATAGTCGGCATATTTTCAATATATGACCAACGTAAACCAGCGATTACTTTAAACTCCTTAGTAAGACTGATGAAATCTTGTGCATATACACCAATTCTTCTTGTGTTGATTCTGTTTTTTTCTAATGTTTTAGAATCGGGCATGCTACCGCTTGCCCATGTAGACGGATCATCCAGATAAACGGTACCATTTGAATTACCATTTGTTCCATATAAATAAGATGTTCCGAAAGTTGCCTTTTTAGGATCTGCAACGTTTGGATCGTAATATGTATAAGAATCTGAACTACCATAATCAGCATCAGCACCAATCAACACTTTATGGTTAATTCTTCCGGTATTGAAATCACCATTGATATTCACCTGTGCAGAAGTATAATTCTGCTCATTATAAGTTCTGTTTAATGGTCTGTCCCATGAAAGACGGTCAGAGCCTTTTTTATATCCCCATTGTACTCTTTCTGTAGAGAAATAGTCTTTCGTATAGTTTTGATAAGACGCCACTGCATTTAATGACCATTTTTCATTAAACTGATGATTAAAGGTAACATTGGTTGAGACTTGCTCTACATTCTGATATTGCCAGTCTGCTCCCAAGAATGCACTTCTCGACAGAAGGTTATTCATTTCATAGGATACTCCGTCTTGTTTTGTAATAGAACCAATACCAAAATCCGGGGTGAAGTTATTTTTAAGATAATCGGCTTCTACAATCAATTGTGATTTTGGGCTGATATTAAAAAGGAATGACGGATTGAAATAATATTTTTCAGACTGTACCACATCTCTGAAGCTTTCAGCATATTCATAAGCTCCATTTATTCTGAATGCCACATTCTTGGATAATGGACCATAGATATCAACAGTCGGTTTGTAAGAATTCCAGCTTCCTGCATTTAAACCTACGTTTCCGCCAAAATTAAATTTTGGCTTTTTAGTAATCATATTGATAATACCACCAGCAGCTGCATTACCAAAAAGCATGGCATTAGCTCCTTTTAATACTTCAACTCTTTCCAGTCCGCTTACTTCAGGAAAAACCCCACTGTTTATTCTTGTACCGTTCTTAAAGATATTATCATTCCCTAGATTAAAACCACGCCCACCAAAACTGTCCTGAGAATTTCCTCTTGAAGAAGTCACATACATTCCATTTACGTTTTGAAGAACATCACTTAGCTGTTTTGCCTGCTGTTGCTCAATAATCTCATGAGTTACAATCGCAATAGCCTGCGGATTTTCCATTACCGTAAGGTTAGACTTTGCTGATAAGGATCTTGCCTGGTTAGGATTTCCCGTTTTGTGAAGATTAATGTCTTCAATAGTCTGGGTTCTGATAGTATCTGCTTCAGCATTTTTAAGCTGGGCACTCAATGATACAGCAGTAAATAATAACCCTAAAGAAAGTAGTTGTCTTTTCATTTTATTTTTATGTAGAACAGTTTTAAATAAGCCGCAAAAGTAAGTATTTGTTTAGAATAGATAAAAATTAATATATGATTTTTATCATAATATTAATTCACTGAAATGTGTTTTATTGTTATTATTGCTGTGGATGGACAATGAGGAGCTTTTTATGAATATATTTGTTATAAAAATAAAATTATGCAATTGGTAAAAGCAGGGCTATGTGCCTTTGGAATGAGTGGAAAAGTATTTCACGCTCCTTTTTTAAAGGAACATCTCGGATTTTTTATTTCTGCTGTAGTAGAAAGAAGCAAAGAAGAATCTAAAGAAAAATATCCTGAAGCCACTATTTATCGCTCAGTAGAAGAGATGCTTCAAAGTGCAGATATAGAATTGGTGGTGATCAATACTCCGGTTCAGACCCATTATGAGTATGCAAAAAAGGCATTGGAAGCAGGGAAAAATATTATTGTTGAAAAACCATTTACGGTGAATGTAGAAGAAGCTGAAGAACTGGTGAAGCTTGCCGAAGAAAAAGGGCTCTTTCTAAGTGTTTATCAGAACAGGAGATTTGACCGTGATTTTTTACAGGTAAAGAAAATTTTAGAAGAGGGAAAATTGGGCAGTATCAAAGAAGCCGAAATTCGCTTTGACAGATTTCGTACGACACCGAGTGGGAAGCAGCATAAGGAAAATCCTGATCAGATAGGTTCGGGTTCTCTTCATGATCTTGGAGCTCACCTTGTAGATCAGGCTGTGCTGTGTTTCGGATATCCTGAAAAGCTTTTTGCTGATGTATTCTCTATGAAAGGGACGGCATTCGCAAATGATTATTTTGAGATACTTTTATTCTACAAAAATGATGTAAGGGTAAGATTAAAGTCTTCAGTTTTCAGTAAAGAAGCTCATAATGCCTATATCGTCCATGGAGATAAAGGTAGTTTCTTACAGGAAAGAACCGACAATCAGGAAAATGAATTGGTAGCAGGTGCTATTCCGGTGTACGGAAATGAATGGATGCAAGGATTAAAGCAACCTGATGGAATTTTAAATTTCCTGAATGAAAACTCCGAAACAGAAAGAATTCTTACTTCAAGCGAAGCCGGAAATTATATGGATTACTACCAGCAGATCTATGAACACATTGTATTTGGGTATCCTTTGCCTTCTCCGGGAAGAGAAGTTATTCAGAATATGAAAATTATAGATGCCTCTCTAAAGAGTACAAAAGAAGAAAAAGTAATCTATTTATAAATAATCAGTTATGAATTATGAGTTGCTTCAGCCCATAATTCATAACTTATCATTGTTTTTTATAGAGCTTCCTGAAGTTCCAGCCATTTCATTTCGTGGCTTTCCAGTTTTTCGGAAATGGTTTCCAATTCAGCAGAAAGTTTGACCACTTTTTCATAATCTGTCTCATTATTAAGCTGATCTAATATTTTTGCACGTTGTTCCTCCAGCTCTGGCATTTCTTTTTCAATAGTTTCCAATTCTCTTTGTTCTTTAAAAGTGAGCTTTCTTTTTTTAGCATTGGAAGATGCTGTAGTTTCCGGGAGAGGCGTATTTTCTTTTACAGGTTCTGTCTTTACCGTTGTATTTTTTCCTAAAGCATCCTCACGGCTTTTAGCTTCACGGTATTCTGAAAAGTTTCCTACAAAATCTTTTATTTTTCCATCTCCTTCGAAAGCCAAAACATGATCTATGATCCTGTCCATAAAATATCTGTCGTGGGAAACAATAATTAAAGATCCCTGGAACTGTTGCAGGAAGTTCTCCAGAACGGTTAATGTAGGAAGGTCAAGATCATTCGTAGGTTCATCAAAAATCAAAAAGTTAGGATTTTGATAAAGAATATACATCAGGTGAAGTCTTCTTTTTTCACCTCCCGAAAGTTTTGAAATAGGAGAGTACTGTGCCTGATCATCAAATAAGAACAGTCTTAAGAACTGAGATGCAGAAAGACTTCTTCCGTTGGCTAAAGGATAGAACTCTGCAATTTCTTTAATGAAATCGATAACACGCTCGTCTTCTTTATACGTAAGACCTTTCTGGGCAAAATAACCGAAAGAAATAGTTTCCCCCGTTTCAATTTCTCCTTTGTCGGCCTTTTCATAGCCCTGGATAATATTTAGTAAGGTAGATTTACCCGCTCCGTTTTTTCCAATGATTCCAATTTTTTCACCACGTTGGAACTGATAACTGAAATCTTTTAATAAAACTTTATCTCCAAAACTTTTATCAATATTCTTCAGTTCTAGAATTTTATTTCCAAGGCGTTTCATTTCGAAATCAAGTTCCAGACCTTGTTTTCTGGTATCGGTTTTGGCTACCTTTTCAGTTTCATAAAATGAATCAATTCTGCTTTTAGACTTCGTTGTTCTTGCCTTAGGCTGTCTTCGCATCCATTCAAGCTCTTTTCTATACAGGTTATTAGCCTTATCGATGGTCGCACTGAGATTTTCTTCGCGGATCATCTTGTTTTCAAGATACGTAGCATAAGAACCGTTATGAAGATAAAGGTTCTGATCCTCTATTTCCCAGATAATATCACAAACACTGTCCAGGAAGTACCTGTCGTGGGTCACAAGCAGTAAAGTTATTTTAGCTTTATTCAGATAATTTTCAAGCCATTCTACCATGTCTACATCCAGGTGGTTGGTAGGCTCATCCATGATCAGGAGTGTGTGTCTGTGCTCAGCTCTGGTTTCTGTTAATAACTTTGCCAACGCAACACGTTTGATCTGTCCTCCCGAAAGAGTTCCCATTTTCGCATCCAAATCAGTGATCTTAAGCTGGGAAAGAATTTGTTTCATTTCATTTTCCAAATCCCAAGCTTTATGAGCTTCCATATCAGCCAAAGCTTTTTCAATGAATTCATTATCGGTGGAATGAAGGGATTTATGATAATTTTTCAACGCAAGGATAGGCGCTGAATCCAGAGTCATCATAAATTCCTCAATGTTTAAATCAGGATCATAATGGATCTCCTGGTCAAACAGAACAACCTGGATATCCTTATTGATGATCGCAGTACCGCTGTCTGCAATTTCTTTACCCATTAATATTTTCAGAAGGGTAGATTTTCCACTTCCGTTTTTGGCAACAATAGCAATTTTGTCTCCTTCATTGATGTGAAAAGAAATGTTTTCGAACAAAACTTTGATACCATAAGATTTGGTAAGATTTTCGGCAGAAACGTAATTCATTGGAAATTAATGGTTTGATTTTGATTTTGAATTGAACGGCAAAAATACGAAAATGTAGCCATAAAACTTTCCGGAACTTCTTTTATAAAAATGAATATTTATAATTTTTTAATAGACTGTGTCCATTGCCTGAAAAAACTATTCAGTAATTTTGATAAGATTAATTTTAATAATACAAAATCTGATTTGAAATAATGAAAAAAGTAATTGTCGACATGGATGGGGTAATGGCGGATGTATACCATCAGCTGATACAATTTGAAAAAAGAGACTCAGGAAGAGAAATAGAGATCAGTGATCTGACAGGCAAACCTGAAATAGATGCATTTCCCAACGGAAAGAAACACGTTAATGAAGTAGGTTTTTTCAGAACTTTACCTGTTATGGAAGGCAGCCGTGAAGCAATAGAATATCTGAACAACAAATATGAACTGTATATTGTATCTGCAGGCATGGAATTTCCCAACAGCTTAAGAGAAAAATACGACTGGCTTGCAGAGCATTTTCCATTTATTACCTGGGAACAGATTGTTCTTTGCGGTAGCAAAAGAGTGGTTTCCGGAGATGTGATGATTGATGACTATCCAAAAAACCTTGATCATTTCCACGGAGAAAGATTAATTTTTACACAGCCTCATAATGAGCTGGTTGAAAATGAAAGCTATAAAAGAGTAGGGTCCTGGGATGAGATTATGAATATGCTGTAAAGTAGCGTACAACTTAATCTATAGTCAATCTTTTTAAGGACCAGGAATTTCCATTGTAAATATTAAGATCCACTTTGGTATTGATGCCATGAACAATGCCGTTTTCTGTAAATTGCCAGAAATCCCATTGGTCATCAGGCGAAGGAGACGGCACATCATTGTAATTGGCTAGCCAGAGTGGATAACCGTCAAATTCACCTTTCAGAAAATCTTTATAATAATGGTAGTAGGTATAGATGATAGGTTTTTCACCATAGGTGTCTTCTATTATTTTGCACCATATTTTAAGATCTTCTATCAGCTTTTTGTTTGTTTTGCGTTTGGGAATTTTCTCAATATCTAAAATAGGAGGGAGATCTCCGCTTTCTAATTTTACATTAGCCAAAAAATTGTTAGCCTGGATGATAGGGTCTTCGTCGGCTCTGTAGAAATGATAAGCACCACGGATAAGGTTGTGTTTTTGAGCTTTCCCCCAAAATTCCTCAAAATGCTTGTCGG
>Ga0105243_10001430_pt1 | contig 21036 bp, 15 predicted proteins | sample KBSM34metaG_FD_81525 | JGI IMG/M metagenome (GOLD analysis project Ga0105243, IMG submission 81525) | Miscanthus rhizosphere microbial communities from Kellogg Biological Station, Michigan, USA - KBS M3-4 metaG | ecosystem: Host-associated > Plants > Roots > Rhizosphere > Soil | place... | reverse complement strand
CGCCCAATCTGCTTCGTCACCCAAACGCTTTCCGTCATCCCTTGATCAATTTCAGCAATGCGCGGGTCACGCAAACCAGGGTAGTAGTTGCTGGTATCCACAACAGGGATGCTATCCGGTACGGAGATAAATAAGTCAGGAGGGAGTGCGCTCAATGCTGGCAGAGGTATCGACAGCACTACCACATCCGCGCCGTCCACTGCGCCCCGAATGTCTACAGGCTCTGCTCCGATTTCTTCGGCGAATGCACGAACTCCGTTGACACCTCCAGAATTTGCCACGCGAATCTCATGGCCAGCAGCTCTTAACTTACGAGCAATGGTGCCGCCGATGTTACCCGTTCCAATGATGCCGATTTTCATGGTTAAGCCTCAGTAATCGTTTGCTTGCACCGATTCTAGGCGGCTGATGTAATAATGGTAAGTACCTACCAAAAGGTGGGTAGCACACCTTTGAGAAAGAAATGGAACGGGATTGGGATTGCGGCGATCCGCAAAATCGGTTGAATTGGGCCGAAGCAACGACTGAGACTCTTCGCGTGCTGGAAGGGAAATGGAAAATCATCATCTTGTGCCAGCTTTTCGCAGCCAAAGGTGCGCTTCGTTTCTCGGATCTAGAGAAGCTGATCGAGGGAATAAATCAGAAGATGCTGATTCAACAGCTAAAGCAGTTAGAAAAGGATGGCATCGTGCTGCGCACGGTGTACCCGCAAGTGCCACCCCGGGTGGAGTACCAGCTCACCCAGATCGGCCATGCACTCGGGCCGTCAATCCAGGCATTGATCGAGTGGGCCGAGATGAGGCGCGATCACATTTGATTGCGGTCGAGAATCCGCCGCTCAGTACGCTCTACTCCTAGAAAATAGCTGTCGAGACGGGTTTGCCGGACGCTTACTATCGTTCTCGCACTCAAGCGAACCGATCGATGGCCTTATCTGAGTGAGGGGTAAGAGCGAGCCCAAGCTGCACCATCCCGGGCGGCGCAACGTCGAGGAAAAGGACTTCGGGGGTGAGCCTCTGCATGACGACTTCAACCAGGGAGATCGAGCGAGCGTGAACGAGCTCGGTGGGCCAATTCTCAGGTTGGCCAGGCATACTGCTAGGCCTTGGCAACTTTCCCCAGTTGTGGGCGTCGGGCGCTTCAAAGCCTGCGCTCAAGGCTCTCTGGAGCCAGTACCCTTCAAAGTAAGTTGCGTTGCTTTGGGTTCCTTCGGCCCAGGTCAGCACTACTGCCTGGACTTCTACCTGCTCGTGCTCTGCCCAACGGAACAGTGAGTAGGAGCCACGCCCCTCTCGTTTTTGACGATAATGTTCTCCGAAGCGCTTGGCCATTCGCGCAGCCTGGCCGACGTAACAAGCTTTTCGCTTGCCGTCTCCGCTATGTGCTGTGAGGGCATAAATCCAGAAGCCAGTCGTTGGATTGCGGCCCCTCTCCTTTTTCTTGCGTTCGCTGGGTTGAGCAACGGAAGCAAGGGCTTCCTGAGGCTCTGACTCTGGTGTGCTGAGTACCGGCGTACAGTCCTGTTGCTCGATGGACTCGACAGGACTAGAGCGGGCCGCCCTGGGCTTTTTGGGGGCGTAATCATTGAAGTCGAAGCGGACACGGAAACGCTTTTCGCTCTTCGTCAGGAAGCCGGCATAGCCGGAACCGTTCCTGGTGACGGTCAGCCCATGTTGAGCGGCTATCGCCAGCAACTGGCACCGATCGCTGATCACGCCGGCGTCCAGTGCCGACTGCATCATCTCCCTCAGCACCGTCATTTCTTCAATCGCTGCCCGGTTCACGTCACATCCTGCGTCCTATGCTCTGTATCGGAGAGTAAGGGAAGGGAAGTGAACAGCGCAATCTTCAAGCCGCCGGCATTCGGCGGCCACTCGGCTACTGCCAAGCACAGATGACCGCGGCTAGTATTTAGTGCTCCGAATATTCCCTCAAACAATGTGCATTCGCGAGCGATTGCTAACGAAACCTTGGCAGTACGGCGATTTAGCGGATCGAATCAGAATCGTGTCAACTTTGGGTAGTGTCCTGTCCAGCGTATGTTTTTTGCGTTCACTCGCCTGCCAATTTAGAGATCGCATAACCATCGTTCCTGCTTGATTCCATCGTGGGGAGGCGATAGCGTTTAGCAATCACGCTACATAAGGAATTGAGCATGGCAAACGCGGTTTCGGCCGGATGGCACGGGCATGATTATCAAGCTCGCTTCTTCTGGATTCATGCCTCCGCTTTACGGGACCCGGACCAGTCGCACGTTATTGAGGTCTCCTACGAGGCTGACGGCCCTAAAGCTTTCGACGACGTGATTATTCGCTATGACCCGCCGCGAGCGAGTACTGGCCCCGTGCGCATTTCGGTGGACTACCACCAGATAAAGTTTCACGTCACAGGCGCAGGGCGATTCGGCTACGCAGATCTCATCGACCCAGCCTTCATAGGCGCCGAATCGGTGTCTCTACTGGAAAGATTGAAACAGGCAAAAGAGAACGCTCCTCAGAACTCTGCTTTTCACCTCGTCACGATCGACAGTGTTAAAGACGACGATCCACTGGGTGAGATCATTTCCGCTGTGGACTATTCCCTACGCCTGGACAAACTCTCGGTTGGCAAGACGGACAACAGCAAAATGGGCAAGGTTCGCAAGCTGTGGCGCGAACACCTCAAGCTCGCATCGGATGACGAACTGAAGAAGGTGCTGGACGGGCTCCATATTGCTACCGCGCAGCGATCCCTGACTCAGCTGCGCGAAGAAGTGAACCTTCGCTTCCGAGTAGTTGGCCTGATCAGCTGCCGTGACAGTTCCGAATTCCGCTTCGACGCTGCTGCAAGGTCTCTCAAGAGCAAAGGCCTGTACCAGTTTACGCGTGAGCAGTTCGAAACCCTTTGCAAAGAGGAAGGTTGGATTCGGTCCGATACTCCTGAAAATCGCCTCAACGTAGCCCTTCGCTCGTTCTCAGATGGTCCAACCGACCGAATAGATGCGTTACCGGAGAACACTCTTTCACTCTTACAGCACTTTGACGGCCGTCACCTCAGACCAGGCGAGGATTGGGCATCAGCAATTCAACCAGCGGTTGAATCGTTCCTGGCGCGAATAAAGCAAGCGGAACGCCGAATTCGACTCTTTCTGGACGTTCATACCTCTATCGCTTTCCTGGCAGGTCGATGCCTCGGGCTGAAATCTGGCATGGAGGTTGAGCTTGTTCAGAAGGGGCGCTCAGGGACATCCGTTTGGCGGGCAGATGACGGCCAAGACAATTGCGCGGCCACTGTCACGGTTGAACAGCTGTCTGCTGGTTCAGACATTGCGCTCGCCCTGAGTATCTCTCGCGATGCTTCGGACGATGTACGGGAGTACGTTGCCAAGCAGCCGACGATAGGCAAGATTTTGCACATCACGCCTGCGGAAGGCCCAGGCCAAAACGCCGTAGCTGGAGGAGCCCATGCTGCTCGCCTGGCGGACGACGTTGCCAAGGCAGTAGCAAAGGCTCGGGTTCCATTTGGCTCTCAAATCCATGTATTCAGCGCGGCGCCGAATGCGGTCAACTTCTTCGTGGGTCAACACGTTGAAGCCATGGGCCCTTGCGTCTTCTACGAATTCGACTTCAACCGCCGCGTCGACGGTAGCTACCACTCCACCTTCAAGGTTCAATAACATGGAACTCAGACCTCAATTCGCGGAGTTCCTTGCCGGAATTCGGCCAACGACCTCGCAGCAGGAAGATTGGAAAGTAGGGTCGAAGACCTTGCGGAATCGGCTCGAGGCCGATGAAAAACTCAAGGACATCGTCGTAGCCACCTTCCTTCAAGGCAGTGTTCGCAGGTCGACAGCCATCCGCCCATTGGGGGAGAAGCGCCCAGATGTCGACGTGGTGGTGGTGACGAATCTAGACTACAACCGACTGACTCCGAAAGAGGCCTTGGAGCTCTTCGAGCCATTTCTGGAGCGATACTACAAAGGAAAATGGAGACCCCAAGGGCGCTCATTTGGGTTTGAACTTTCCTATGTGGATCTCGACCTCGTAATCACAGCTCTGCCCACCGACGGTTCAAGTCGCAACCTCTTAGAACAGCTCTACCGGTCCCAGTCAGTGTTGACCACTAACTCGCTCGAAGAAGAGGCCAGCTGGCGACTGAACCGCAATTGGACACCACCTAGTGGCCTGCTGGGCAACGTGAAGCTTTTTCAGGATGCCGCTCCGGAGGAGTGGAAGCCTCACCCACTGTTTCTTCCTGATCGGGATGTCGGCAAGTGGGGGCGCACTCACCCACTCGCGCAGATCCAATGGACTGCTGCAAAAAATCGAGCGTGCAACGGTCACTATGTGAACCTGGTGCGCGCCATAAAGTGGTGGCGCCAAGAAAATGCTGAGCGTCTTCCCAAGTACCCGAAAGGCTACCCACTGGAGCACATGATTGGGCATGTCTTAGCCGATGGTACCAATTCTATGGCTACGGGCCTGGTTCAAGCCTTGGAGAGCTTCAGGGATACTTGGTCCTACTATGATCTGCTCAATGTAGTCCCAACGCTTGCCGACCATGGAGTTCCAGAGCACAACGTTCTCGCGCGCTTACCGGTCGAGGATTTCAAGGCCTTCTACGCGGCAGTTTGCGACGCAGCCAAACTGGCTAGGAAAGCGCTCGACAGCACAGATGCTCAGGAGAGCGGTCTGTTATGGAAAGACTTATTGGGGAGCAAGTTCCCGCTGCCCGGCCCCAAAGGGGGTGACAGGTCGAGTGGCGGTTTTACCGCACCGACTCACTCTGCCCAGCCAAACAAGACTGAGCGGTTTGCGTGACTGCGCTTCAAGCGATAACGCCCTACGTTCTGTTGTCTGTTGTCGATGCCATCAACAGCGATGTGCGCACCCGCACAGACAGCAGCTGGGAGCTGCATCCGGAAGGAGAATGGTCGCTACGGTTTTCCGCACGTCATTCCGTATCGGCGACCGACTTCATGCCAAACGAATCGATCTGGCACCTGGTTGTCTGGGCAACCCCCAATGGGGAGACAGCTCACATTTATCCGGATGCTACTCACGGCATCACTGCCACATTCCCGCACCAAGATTTCAACGGCGAAGCGCATCCACCGCGTCAATGGAGGCTCGGCAAACCATGTTTGGAAAAACCCATCGGCGTTTTCAATCGTACTAGCTGGTCGAACGAACCTTGCAACCTGGCCGAGCGCTTGCACTGGTTGCTGCAGCGCTTGTTGAACTGGATTGACGCAGCGGCAAGCGATTCCCTTCGCGTTGAGGGAGATCCACTTGAACTGCCGGCATTGCCCGGACAATCCCTCTTCCCCCTGTTGGGATTTCGAGAAATCGCCGGTGACGTTTCGCAGTGGCTGTCTCATCAGGGGAGCTGGGGGTTCGCAAGCACAAGCCAGTTGCGAGGGGCCAATAGCACTCGGGTCATAACGGCATTCCAGCAGCCCGACGGCGAAGTCATCACGACAATTGAATGGTCTCCTTCGATGCTGGGTAAAGGACGTACATCCGATGCTGTATGGCTTTTCCTACCCGAGATTCCAGTCATGCGCCCCTGGCAAGTGCCTACATCTTGGTTGGAACTGAATGAACGGTTAGAAGCTAGCCACATCAGTCTTGAAAAGTTACTCGTTGCAGTAGGGCGTGCGGTTAGGCGAAGTCCTCGGAAAGCCCCTCCCTGGGCAATACTTCTCGGGTTCCCGATCGCGGAGAAGGTCGGCTTAGCTCCATCCCGAGTGCATTGGCTAGCAATTGGAGCCCCATCTCTTGCCAGCAAGACAGCGCGGCGAAAGGGTTTCAGGTCCTGCGAACGCAACCATCGCAACTGGGATGCTGAGATTGCTAAGTCCAAGAAACCCTTGAAGTGGCAGCGAACAGCCAACTGGGCCTCTGACCAACTACGAACGAGGGGGGCTGCCGAGAACGAGCTGTGCGGGCGTCGGGTTCTGTTGATAGGTGCAGGCTCCCTCGGAAGCTCAGTCGCGGAGAACCTCCTCCGCATGGGCATTTGCGAATTGGGCGTTCTGGATTATGACTGGGTGATGATGGGCAATCTCAGTCGTCATACGCTCTCCATGCAGGCTGTGGGACACAAGAAGGCCAAGGCTCTTGCTGCTCATCTCAACGAATGCATGCCCGATGCAAAGGTCATAGCATTTGATACTGTGTTCCCACCCCATAATGAGCAGCTGAAACAAGCAGTCAGGAGCTATGACGTAATTGTCGACTGCACCGGTGACGATGAAGTATTGGATGCTCTGGCTTCGTTCGACTGGAAATGTGAAAAACTCTTTGTGAGCCTAGCAATGACGTGGCGAGCAGAAGGCCTCTTTGCGTATGCGGCTTCCGAATCATGTTTTCCGGCCATTGATGCCAAGACCCACTTTGCTGCCTCTCCGATCCCGCCTCTCAACGAGTTAGACGCTCAGATTGAAGGCATTGGATGCTGGCATTCGGTTTTCCCTGCGACTGCTGACGATGTTCAGCTATGGGGAGCGATTGGAAGCAAGTTCATCCGTAGGGCAGTTTTGAGTCCAGGGCGGCGCTATGAGTACTTCCGGCAGATGCCGGACGGGACAGTCGAGCTCGCCAAATGAACGATTACGTTCCACTCTCATTTTCGAGCCCCAATGCTCCATACACTGTGACCCTTGAGGCTAAAGCCTTGAGCAAGATGGTGAGTGACTGCACCCGGGCAGGTGCACACGAAACCGGCGGTATCTTGATAGGTAGGTACAGTAGCGACGGGAGCATTGCCCTCATCTCAGAGATTACGTCACACCCCAAGGACTCGATCAGCAGCCAGGTAACCTTCCAACGCGGAATCATCGGTCTGAAAGAATTGCTCTCCGCGCGTTGGGATGAAGGTTATCACTACGTCGGTGAGTGGCACTTTCATCCTGGCGGCTCACCGGAACCAAGTGGCCCCGATAAGCATGCTATGCGATCCATAGCGACAAACTCCAAATATTCGTGCCAAGAACCGATTCTGATCATATTAGGTGGGCGGCCCCCAGGAGAAGCAAACCTCAGTGTCACAGTTTTTCCGGCTAATAAACCAAGCGTTAGATTACATCCATCCTCCTCCCTTTGAGTTGCCCGCCTTGCCGATCTTTTTCCAATGATATTTGCTCGTTCAATCGGACATTAGAGTTGGCGCGAATTGAACACGAAATGTGAACTGCTCGTTCACGCTTCATGGTGTTGACGGCAGTTTTCTGTTCGGTATGCTATTTATGGACTTTTTTCTCAGTGCGAGTGCTATAACGTCGTTCAGCTATGCATAAGTTGGCAATCAAAATTTTTTGAGCCTTAATAGCCTTCTTGTAAGGAGGGGCATGGATTCTTCATGCTGTTATTGAGCTGGGCGATAGCTTGTGCATGCTGGTTTTTATTGGCAGATTCGATAGCTAAGACTAGTGCGTAGTTGAGAGTTTCGTCTTGAGCAATCTGGTGTGGCAATTGATCCCTGTGAGGATTGCTGTTCGATTGCTAATAGCCAGGCAATAAGGAATGTTTTTAAGATATATAGTGCGGGAAAGTTGGTTTCTGGAGATTTGGCTTTTATAGAAACGCTCCGGTCGTTGATCTCCGTATTAGGGAAGCGGTTTTGGTCAGCGTGATGGCATCAAATAGCTTTGAAAGTAGCCGAGGTTTATAGGGATGGGGCTTCGGGACTTGGTCGATAAATCTTGTGTCTAAAATACTAATAACGGTCTCCTGAGATAATGAAGAAAATCCTGCTTTGTCTACTCTGTTTCATCGTAGTAGGCTGCTCCAAGCAGCCTGAAGCGGAGAAGTCCGTAGATGTGCTTTTGATTGGCGGCGGTATCATGAGCGCAAGCCTCGGTACGTACCTCAACGAACTTGAACCAACTTGGAAGATTGATTTATACGAGCGCCTGCCGAAGGTTGCCAGTGAAAGTTCCTTCCGCCTCAATAATGCCGGTACCGGTCACGCGGCGTTCTCAGAACTAAACTACACCCCGGAAAGGGGTGATGGCAGTATTGATGTCAGCAAGGCTGTAGCTATCAATGAGGCCTTCCAGATATCCCTGCAATTCTGGTCCCATCAGATAGAGCAAGGTCGGCTGCATGATCCAAAATCTTTCATCAACAACGTGCCGCATATGAGCTTTGTTTGGGGTGATAAGAACGTAGAGTTCTTACGTAAACGCTACGAAGCTCTGCAACATACCTCGCTCTTCCGTGGAATGGAGTTCTCTGATGATCCTCAACAGATTAAGGAATGGGCTCCCTTGGTTATGGAGGGGCGCAAGCCAGGCCAAAAAATCGCTGCAACCCGTATGGAAATTGGCACTGACTTGAACTTTAGCGAGATCACTACTCAGTTGGTTGATTCTCTATTGAAGAAAGAACAGTTCTCATTGCATTTGCAGCATGAAGTACGTGACATCAAGCGTGCACCTGAGGGTGGTTGGAACGTTACTGTTGCTGACCTAGCTAACGGCGACAAACTGAGTACTGTGCACGCGAAGTTCGTATTCATTGGTGCCGGGGGCGGCGCACTTAAATTGCTGCAAAAATCTGGTATTCCAGAAGCTGATGACTATGCAGGCTTTCCTGTCGGTGGGTCGTTCTTGATCACTCGCAATCCGGAAGTTGCTGCTAGGCATAATGCTAAGGTTTACGGGAAAGCTTCGGTAGGCTCGCCGCCGATGGCCGTACCTCACCTGGATACTCGATATATCGATGGCCAAAAAGTTATTCTGTTCGGACCATTCGGGACTTTCTCTACAAAGTTTTTGAAAAATGGTTCATTGCTGGATATGTTCAGCACAATGACCAAGCATAACATCCTGCCAGTAATTCAGGCTGGTATGGATAACTTGCCGCTGGCTTCCTATCTGGTCGGACAATTAACTCTTAGGCAAAGTGGACGAATGGAGGCCCTCCGCGAGTATTATCCTGAGGCCCAAGAAAAGGATTGGGAGTTGATTCAGGCTGGGCAGCGCGTGCAAATTATCAAAAAGGATCCGAAGCTCGGTGGAGTATTGCAATTTGGCACCGAAGTCGTCAGTTCCAAGGATGGTTCTATCGCTGCCCTGCTGGGTGCATCGCCGGGAGCTTCTACAGCAGCGCCGATTATGCTCCACCTGATGGAAAAAACTTTCACGGATAAAATCAATACTCCGCAATGGCAAGCTAAGCTGAAGGAGATCATTCCTTCTTATGGTTTACTGATGAATGGCAATCTAGATCTGACAAACCGTATCCGTGGATGGACAAGCAATCGGTTGCAATTGAAATATGTTGAGGTTAAGCCTGAAGCAGCCGAGGAAGCACAGGCATCGACTCGGCCCGTATCTCAGTAGGTAGTATTGTTTTAAGCCATAAGTTAAGGGGCTGAACTTGTGCGAAGACAAATGGCTTTATAGGTCGTTTGTCTTCGTTAACAAGGGCTAATCCCGTTTTTGAGAATTGCCCGCCGAAATGCGGTGCTCCGTCAGTTTCTTGATGGAAGAGCACGTTGTGTTAAAGGCAACTCGGAATGCGCTCTGAACGAGAGTCCTTGTATTGCTTTTTATGAATCAATAGGTGTTTTTCATCCAAAATAATAAACAAGAGAGAATAGCCATGTCGTTAAATCGTCGTCTATTGCCAGTTAAGTTTCGCGGTCCTGTGCTTCTGGAAACACCACTGTTGAACAAGGGTACTGCCTTCACCCTGGTCGAACGTGAACAATTCCAACTACAAGGCTTGCTGCCTGCGAAGGTGGAGACGCTGGAAGATCAGGTGGTCAGGGCCTACCGACAGTTCAGTGAAGGTGCAACGCCTCTGGACAAGCACGTTTACCTGCGATCGGTGCAGGATCGCAACGAAACGCTGTTCTACAAGCTGGTGGAGTCGCACCTCGAAGAGATGCTGCCGATCATCTACACCCCGACCGTGGGCAAGGCGTGCCAGGAGTTCTCCAGGATATACCGCAGCCACCGGGGTGTGTTCATTTCCTACGAGGAGCGCGATCGCATCGACGAGATGCTGGCCAACGTCACCAAGGACAACGTCAAGGTCATCGTGGTCAGCGACTGTGAACGCATCCTTGGCCTGGGCGACCAGGGCATTGGCGGCATGGGCATTCCGATCGGCAAGCTGTCGCTGTACACCGCCTGCGGCGGGATCAGCCCGGCCTACACCTTGCCGATCGTGCTGGATGTCGGCACCCAGAACGCGGCCTTGCTCGATGACCCGGAATACCTCGGGCTGAAACAGCCGCGGGTGCGTGGCCAGCAATATGATGATTTCCTGGAGGCCTTCGTGGCCGCCGTGCAGCGGCGTTGGCCAGGCGTACTGCTGCAGTTCGAAGACTTTGCCCTTGCCAACGCGATGCCGCTGCTGGAGCGTTATCGCGACCAGTTGTGCTGCTTCAACGACGACATCCAGGGTACTGCAGCGGTAACAGTCGGCACCTTACTTGCTGCCTGCCGGATCAAGGGCGAAACGCTTTCTCAGCAAACTATCGCCTTTGTCGGTGCGGGTTCTGCCGGGTGTGGTATTGCCGAACAGATCATCCAGGCGATGGTCGAGGAGGGGCTGAGCGATGCCCAAGCGCGTAGCCAGGTGTTCCTGCTCAACAGCAAAGGCTTGCTGACTGATCGCCAGCAAGAGCTGTATCCGTTCCAGACCCGTCTTGCTCATGCCACGGCTTCACTGTCGCAGTGGCAGTTCGCTTCGCAGTGGCCGGACCTCGAAGAGGTAGTGCGCAATGCTCGCCCCAGCGTATTGATCGGGGTCTCGGGCAAAGCGGGGTTGTTCACCGAGTCGATCATCCAGACGCTGTATGAGGGGTGCAGCCAGCCAATCATCATGCCGTTGTCCAACCCCACTTCGCAGATCGAAGCGAATCCGGCCGACCTGCTGCAATGGACCGAAGGCCATGCGCTGATCGCTACCGGCAGCCCGTTCCAGCCCGTTGAGTGGGCGGGGCGGTCCTACAAGATTGCCCAGTGCAACAACTCGTACATCTTCCCGGGCATTGGCTTGGGAGTGATCGTCAGTCAGGCCACCCGGGTAACCGAGCGCATGTTGATGGCCTCGGCCAGAGCACTGGCGCAAAGTGCCAAGCCCGGCGAGATGTTGCCTGCGATGGCGGAAGTGCAGGCGGTGAGCAAATCAATCGCATTGGCTGTCGCATTGGCGGCGCAGGCTGATGGTGTTGCGGCGGAGCAGGACGAGCGGACGCTGCGCGAGGCGATCGAGGCTTACTTCTGGACGCCGTGTTACCGGACGTACCAACCAGCCTGAAGTTGTTGATTTTCAACGAGGCCCCGAGCGTTCGGGGCTTTCTTTGGTGTGCGGGCATGGCATATCGCTTGTCAGCGCTACCAGCTTGGCTGCGGTGGCCTCGTTGGCGACTGAGAATCTGAGGGGCGCCCGATACTTGCACGGAAAACTACGACCTATATCCGACAGGCATTAGCACATTGTTCATCGTGTGCCTGGCAGAGCGTCAGTGACGTGAACGGACGTAGAGCCGCACACGCTGATGAAGCAGGTGCACGCACCGGCCGATCTCTAGCGTCAGTATCAAGGCGCTATATGCACGATTCGTAGACTGTGTCTACACGATGAGCCGTTGAGCAGTCCAAATCTGCAGAGTATCTTCGCCGCAATTTGAAGTTATTTCGGAATTGCTATGCTCGCCCTTGTACTTGATTTCTGTTTTGGTATCGCCATGGGCGTCTTGGGTGGTTTCTTCGGGATTGGAGGTGGCTTAGTAGCCATACCGATCATGACCTTATGGCTTGATCAGTCCCAGACTATGGCCCAAGGCACAGCGTTGATTATGATGGTTCCGAACGTCGTGCTTGCACTCTGGCGATATCAGCAGCGAACGCCTTTAAACTGGAAGTGGGTTTTTCCTCTAGGATTGGCCGCTCTCTTAAGCGCGGGTTATGGGGCCAGAATTGCCACGGAAATGGACGCACATCTTATCCAGGTCGGGTTTGCTGTCCTGATGCTTTTGCTTGCAACCCTGAATCTTTTCCGTTCTCGTCTGGCTACACGTTCAACAGCCACGGCACGCGCTACCTCTTTCCGTCTTGCAGCCCTGGGGGGTGGTTGTGGTGCGCTGGGTGGTTTCTTCGGGGTTGGCGCATCAGTGGTGGCGGTGCCGGTTCTTACTGGTGTGTTTGGCTTTAGTCAGGTAGCAGCACAAGGGATGGCGCTGTCACTCGCGCTGCCCAGTTCCCTCATCACATTAATCACTTATGGCTTGGAAGGTCATGTCGATTGGTCAATGGGGGCTGCAATGGCGCTAGGCGGTCTATTCAGTGTGAGTTTGGGGGTGAGGTTGGCTTATAGGGCCCCGGAAAAGCTTTTATGTGGCTTGTTTTCGTGTTTTTTGGCGGGGAGCGCAGCGCTTTTACTGATTCGAGCTTAAGCTCGTTCACGAATCGTAAATCCATGCTCCACTGAACGCGCGTTGATGTGCTTTCCCGTATCGATATCCTTATGTTGTAACGCTGCCACGCAGTGACCGTGATGCCTTAGGGCGTGAACAACAACAAAGGGTATGTACTTGCGATGAGCACCCCCAAAACGCTGTACCAAAAACATATCGATTCCCACACTGTCTGCGAACTTGACGATCAGGGTCATGTGCTGCTGTATATCGACCGTCAAGTAGCCAACGAATACACCAGCCCTCAAGCCTTCAGCGGTCTCCGCGAGGCGGGGCGCAAAGTTTGGCGACCGTCGGCAACGCTTTGCGTGGTAGATCACGTAAACCCTACCGCTCCAGATCGGATCGCGGATATGCCGGATGCTGGTGGTGCGCTGCAGGTCAATTACTTCGAGCAGAATTGTCGTGATTTCGGCATCGAGCTTTTTGATGTTCTAGATAAGCGCCAAGGCATCGAGCACGTAGTGGCGCCTGAGCAAGGCTTCATTTTGCCAGGCATGATGGTCGCTGCAGGTGACAGCCATACCACTACTTACGGTGCACTGGGGGCGTTCGGTTTTGGTATTGGCACATCTGAGATTGAACACCTGCTGGCCACGCAGACGCTGGTCTACAAGCGGCTGAAAACAATGCGCGTTACGGTCGAGGGTGAACCCGGTCGTGGATTGGTTTCAAAAGACATCATCATGGAGCTGATCCGCCAGATCGGCGCAGCGGGCGCTACTGGTTACGCGATCGAGTTCACCGGCCCTGCGATCAGCGCATTGAGTATTGAAGCTCGCATGACGATCTGCAATATGGCTGTCGAGGCCGGCGCGCGTGGTGCCTTCATGGCTCCCGATGACAAGGTCTACGCCTACCTCCAAGACAAGCCCCGCGCGCCGAAGGGAGCGCAATGGCTAGCGGCTGTCGAACAATGGAAGACCTTGTTCACGGACCCAGGTGCAAGCTTCGATAAAGAAGTACACATGCATGTTGCGGACCTGCAACCAATGGTGACTTGGGGTACCAGCCCTGATCAAGCCGCCTCCATCACTGGAGTCGTACCTGATCCGATGCAGGAATCCGATCTCATCCTGCGTCAGGATTTGCAACGTGCCCTGCGCTACATGGACCTTCAACCTGGTGCTGCTCTGGAAGGCATTCGTATCAGTCACGCCTTTATCGGCTCGTGCACCAATGCTCGAATCGAAGACTTGCGTGACGCCGCTCGTGTCGTAAGTGGCCGCAAAGTTGCTGCCGGCGTGCGGGCAATGATTGTTCCTGGCTCGACGATGGTACGCGACCAAGCGGAAGCTGAAGGTATCGCAAAGATTTTCCGTGATGCCGGTTTCGAATGGCGTCAATCTGGTTGCTCAATGTGCCTGGCGATGAACGATGATGTGTTGAGTCCAGGCGATCGGTGCGCATCGAGTACCAACCGTAACTTTGAAGGCCGTCAGGGAGCTGGGGCACGTACCCACTTGATGAGCCCTGCAATGGTTGCCGCTGCGGCAGTCACTGGTCATTTGGTCGATGTACGTTCTTTGGCGTTGGAGGCATGAGCATGGAACCTTTCAAGTATGTGGAGGGCTACGCAGCCCCAATGCTGGCAGCAAACGTCGATACCGATGTGATCATGCCCAAGCAGTTCCTTAAAGGGATCGATCGAAGCGGCTTGGATCGCGGGGTATTCTTTGACCTGCGCTTCCTTCTCGACGGTACGCCAAACCCGGAGTTTGTCCTCAATCAAGACCCATGGAATACGTCGACCTTCCTGGTAGTAGGTCCCAACTTTGGTTGTGGCTCCAGCCGGGAGCACGCGGTCTGGGGACTGAAGCAACTGGGTATCCGGGCGTTGATTGGCACCACCTTTGCCGGAATTTTTTATGACAACTGCCAGCGCAATGGTGTGCTGACCATTCAGCTGGCACCCGCCGAGCTGAAGGAATTGGGCCAGGTAGTGAGCGAGCGTGGTAGCTCCTGCATTGCGATCGACCTTGAGGCCCAGCACATCCTTCTGGTCGATGGCAGAGCAATCGAGTTCAAGATCGATGCGTTGCGTAAGCAAGCATTGATGTTGGGGCTCGACGCCATTGGTACAACGCTTCAGCGCAGCGATGAAATCCGCGCATTCGAAGCGCGCCATCTTGAAAGCAACCCCTGGCTGGTTTGATCGCTAGTGGATTGATGGGCGGGGGGCACGCTCCTCGCTCAGGAGTATTGCGATGTTGAATGTATCCAACCACGGCGATTGGCCTGCGGGCTATTTGATTAATCCTTGTGCTCCATCCTTGCACGATCAATGGCATGAAGCTTTCGAGGGTATGCCTTCAGCCATTGTCAGTGACAGCCTGGGGCGAAACACTGGTGGCCTCGGCCTGAAGCCCTATCACGGTCTGCGCCATCTATGTGGTACAGCGCTCACCGTTCGCGTGCGACCTGGGGATAATCTGCTGGTGTTAAAGGCTATCCAGATGGCGCGGCCGGGCGATGTGCTGGTAATCGATGGAAGTGCGGATCTGAGCCGGGCTGTGATCGGTGGCATTATGCGGGCCATGGCCATCAAGGCGGGTATTGCCGGTGTCGTGATCAATGGTGCCATCCGGGATCGTGAAGAATGGCTTGACGGTGAACTGCCGGTTTATGCCCTTGGTTTTGTTCATCGTGGTCCAAGCACTGACGGTGGCGGTGAGATCAACATCCCAATCGCTTGCGCGGGGATGCTGGTAAATCCAGGTGACCTCATCGTCGGTGATGCGGATGGTGTCGTTGCGGTGCGGAGGGACGAATTATCAATAGTTCATGCACGCTGCACCGAGCTACTAGATCGTGAGGCGGGCATCCTCAAAGCAATAGCCTCGGGTGTGCTTGACCCTGCTCGATTTGACGACATCCTGCGAAGCAAAGGTTGCCCCGTTTAGCTAGGGGCAATTGCACCGGTTCAGTCTGCTTTCAAACGGCTGAACCAATCCTCAAGAAACTCTACACAGGCTCGAAGCTTTCCTGATTCGGCCAGTCTCGTGGGATATACCGCCCATACATTGGCGCTCTGACTATAGTCATGAAGTACTTGTACCAAACGTCCTTCTTCGAGTAATGGTTTGACATCCCACATAGATCGTAGTAGAAGGCCTTGATGTTTGAGTGCCCACTGCAACACAATTTCACCACTATTAGATGACAGTCGCCCATTGACTCGCACGGCGACTTCTTTGCTGCCATGCCGCAGCTGCCATACTCCGAAACTATTATTTCTCTCCTTTAGCACTAGGCAGTCATGCTCAGCAAGATCTTCCAATGTCTGCGGAGTACCTCGTTTTTCCAAATATTCAGGTGTCGCACAAATGACTCGGCGATTGGCTACTAATTGACGGCTTATGTGCTGACCTGGGATATCATCGCCGACGCGAATCTCAAGATCGAAGCCTTCTGCGACGATATCGACTACTCGGTCAAACACGTCGACCCGCACTTCGAGGTCCGGGTACGTTACAGCCAGTTCTGCTATCGCCGGCGCGACATAATTTCTGCCAAACCCGAAACTGCTACAAATATGCAGAAGGCCTCGTGGCGCTTTACGCACCTGGCTCAGATCGCCCATGAAATCATCTATGTCATTCAAAATTCTGGTCGCCCATTGCTCAGCCCGAACTCCGGTATCTGTTAGGGCTATGCGCCGGGTCGACCGATGGATCAATTTAGTACCCAACGTCTGTTCGAGAATTTTGATGCGCTTGCTGATATAGGCGGGTGACTGCTGGAGCTCCACAGCAGCCGCCGCGAAGCTTGATTTTCGAATGACCGTCAGGAATACCCGCAAGTCTTCGGGGAGTGGCGCTTCTTCATGATTCGTGTTCATAGCGTACATAGATGGCGTGTTTTTCTACGGGTGGGTAAAGGATAGCATGTACCTAGCCTTTAGCTTCCGTGATTCAGGCAGATTTTAATTTTCCTCACACAAAAATAATTGAGGACCAGTCAATGACTTCGCTTGCCCTTGCCTCCTCCCAAAAAAGCCGCTTCAATGCGCTTTTGGAATATGAAATTGGTGTAATTCCGTTTCCATATTTCCTCGGGATATCAATAATCGTTTTCTGCTCCGCGCATTTCGGGCTGTTACCCAAGACCATGATTGGTGGCTTGGCTGTCATCATGACGCTTGGCATGTTCTTGGGACAAATTGGCCAACGCTTGCCCATTCTGAGAGATATTGGCGGAGGGGCCATCTTGTGTCTGCTGCTGCCTTCCGTGCTTGTGTTCCATGGCTTCTTCGGTAGTACCACTATCGATGCTACCAAGATGCTGATGAAAGACGCCAACTTCCTTTACTTTGTCATCGCAAGCCTGGTCGTGGGCAGCATTCTTGGAATGAATCGGACTATTCTGGTTCAGGGGATGATCAGGATGTTCGTGCCATTGTTGGCAGGCACGGTTGCTGCAATTGCAGCAGGAATTCTGGTCGGTATCAGTTTTGGTTACACCGCGCATCACACGCTGTTTTACATTATCGTCCCTATCATTGGCGGGGGCATCGGTGAAGGTATTTTGCCGCTATCTTTGGCTTACGCGCATATCCTCGGCGGTTCACCCGAACAGTTTGTAGCGCAGCTGGTTCCCGCTGCGGTTGTGGGAAATATTGTTGCTATCATTTGCGCAGGTGTTCTTGCTCGGCTGGCCGTCAGAAAACCGCACCTCAATGGTGAAGGTATGTTGATTCGCGCAAAGGAAGAGAATGATAAATTCAATGTTGAAGAGACCGAGGACAAAGAAATCGATTTTCGTTACATGGGCGCTGGAGTGTTGCTGATCTGCGCTTTCTTCGTGCTGGGCGGCTTGCTAGAAAAGCTGGTGCACATTCCAGGTCCCGTAATGATGATTGTCGTTGCAGTGCTTTTCAAGTATCTGCGTGTATTGCCAGATCGTTTAGAAAAGGGCAGCAAACGATTCTACAAACTGGTTTCCACGGTTTTCATCTGGCCTACCATGATTGGTCTGGGTATGCTCTATGTGCCCCTGGAAAGTGTGGCAAGTGTCTTTTCCGTCGGTTACGTCATGGTCTGTGTTTCGGTTGTCGTCGCCATGGCGTTGGCTGGCTTCTTGGTCAGTAACCTGCTCAAGATGTACCCAATTGAATCTGCCATCGTGACCTGCTGCCACAGCGGGTTGGGTGGTACCGGTGACGTCGCGATTCTTTCCGCTTGTAATCGGATGTCACTGATGCCGTTTGCTCAGATTTCTACCCGAATCGGCGGGGCGGCTACCGTAATCGCCGCAACTGTGCTGATGGGTATCTGGCATTAATCGGGCTGGTTGGTCGCCGGCTTAGATTAATTGTACCTTGGCTCCCTAACGCATTCCCTTTTGCCACGCTCTTGGGGGAATGCGAAACGGGGGCTTTTTTTGTTTCTTCACACAGTACAAGAGCGTTCTAGCCATTGAGTAAATGGCTAAATCTACCGCATCAGAATGCAGTGATTACCAGCTCCGAGTAATCATTGAGGTGCTCCCGCAGCCCATTTCTCAGACTGCTATCAGTGTGAGCTTCGCTGAGTTCTTGCTCCAAATACCCTAGAGACCTACTTGTTCTACCCAAAAGTTTCTGGGAGGGTTCTGCATGCGCTATCGTTGCATTAGATAAGTGTAGAGGCAGCCTAGATACTGCTTGTGAATATTGAGGCGGCCAAGTGGCAAAAACTGCTTCATTATCTAAGTGGGTGAGAGGATATGCTGGAGGGATTGGTAGTGCGGGTACAGAGCACTGGGGCTGGACCGATAGTCAGCCCCAGTGCGAATTTTAAAATCACGTCCAATCGATGGCGCGGTTAAACTTTGTTAAGAATGTTGTGCAGGAATCAGTGTTGCAAGATTTCTGGGTTAACAAGATCCCTGGGCGCTTGGCCCTCAAGGCCGGACAATAAGTTTTGCAGCGCGCGCTGCGCCATGGCCTGGCGAGTCTGGATTGTGGCAGAGCCTATATGAGGAACGGTCACTACATTGGCGAGTTTGAAAAGCGGCGATTCTGAAAGCGGCTCTTTGACATATACATCCAACCCCGCACCGCGGATGCGCCTGTTAGTCAAGGCATCGACCAGTGCCTTCTCGTCAACAATGGGACCGCGTGACACGTTGATCAAGATAGCCTCAGGCTTCATCAGAGACAGTTCTTCTTCACTGATGAGGTTACGTGTTTCGGGAGTTAAAGGGACCATAGGACAAACAAAGTCAGCCTCTTTCAGCAACTGGTCTTGGGGAACCCATTGTGCCCCGAGCTCTGCTTCCAAGTCTAGTTTACGGCTACTTCCGGAGTATAGAATGGTCATGCCAAAACCTAAGCGCCCCCTGCGTGCAATGGCTGCGCCGATCTTGCCCAAGCCGATGATGCCTAGTGTCTTGCCATGAACATCACAACCAAACGCCGACTCCTCGATTGTTTTCTGCCAAGCCCCAGACTTCGTCCAAGCGTCCAGCTCAGGGATGCGCCTGGCCGTCGCGAAAATCAACGCGAAGGCGAGGTCTGCCGTTGTCTCATTCAAGACATCTGGCGTATTGGTTAACATGATGCCGCGGCGGTTAAGGTATGCCAGATCGTAGTTATCATAACCCACCGAAATGCTGGAAATAATTTCCAGATTCTCAGCAGCTTCAAGTTCGCGCTCGCCCAGTTTACGATTGCCGCCAATCAAACCGTGAGCACCTGGCAACGCGGTACGGAATTGCGCGTCAAGGTCTCCTTTTTTTGCGTCGAGTATCACGATGTTGTAACGGTCAGCATAGGGTGCAAGCAGGCTGGGATGAACGCGACTAAATGCAACGATCGTTTTTTTCATCAAAACATGACCTTGAGGTTAGTTGAGGCTTTTTCCGGATTGAAGATAGGTTTTAGTGAGTTGTTGGTAATTATCTGAAAGGGAGTATTTTGCAATCAGCTGCGCGGCTGTCAATGTTGGAAATACGCTTTGTCGCTCTGCGCATAGCGCCTCGTAGGTCGCCTGCACTGCTGCAAAATACGGTGTATGCCCGTTGACGACTATTCGAACATTCGCTGCTGCTAGTCGATCAGGATCAGCCAATTCTGGGTTGGCATAATTGATCAGCATGATTGGCACCCTGAGATGGGATGTTAATTGCGCAAGATGCTCGAAATTTTTCACTCCGACCAAGCAAATAGCATCTGCGCCGGCTTTCTGATAGGCCGTTGTTCGGGCGATTGAATCGCTCAATGTCGTAGCGCCGACATGAGTACGGGCAATGATACTTAGGGTCTCATCAGAGCGAGCCACTCTCGCGGCGTAGATTTTACTCGCGGCCTCATCAAGACTGATAAGTTGGGTGGATGCGTGATTATAACTTGCCGGCAGATGAGTATCTTCAAGGGTGAGCGCAGCTACGCCGGCTTTTTGCAGTTCACTGACCGTCCGCATCACGTTCAGGGCATTTCCATAACCGTGGTCGGCATCAGCAATGATCGGGATTTGGCTAGCCCGGCCCAACCTGGAGGCTTGCTCGGTAAATTCATCCAGCGTAATCAGGGTGATGTCCGGTGCGCCGAGAACCTGAAGTGAAGCAACTGAGCCGCCTAGAATGGCTGTTTCGAAGCCGATATCGGCGGCCATGCGTACAGAGAGAGGGTCGAATACTGAGGCGGCAAATTTACATGACGTTCCCTGCAGGAGAGCACGAAACGCGTTTCGAAGTTCCAGATGAGATCGTTCGTTCATAAGAATGCTCCCAAAGCAAAATGCCAGCTCGCGTCGTAAACGCGAAGCTGGCATTTGATGTTGCTTATTTTTGAATGGCGTAGGGTTCCGCTTTTTGCTCCGGTTTGTCGCTCTTCAAACTGGCGATTTCACGCTTGGCTGTCTCGACATCAAATGCATTGTCCCATTTGGCGATGGCGATGGTGCCTATGCCGTTACCAATCAGATTGGTCACCGCGCGAGCTTCGTTAAGGAAACGGTCAATGCCCAGGAGGAGCACCAGTCCAACCAGCGGAATGGTATGAATGGTGGTGAGCGTGGCTGCCAAAGTGATGAAGCCGGCCCCCGCGACACCCGCCGATCCTTTAGAGGTAAGCAACAGTACGCCTAGCAGGATCATCTGATCCATAACAGACAGCGGCGTATTGGTGGCTTGCGCAACGAAGATTGCGGCCATGGTGAGATAGATGCACGTACCGTCGGCATTGAAGGTATAGCCTGTAGGCAACACCATACCTACCACGGATTTCTTGCAACCCAATTTCTCGAGTTTGGCCATCATCCTCGGCAGCACCGCTTCGGTGGAGCACGTACCCAAGGTAACGAGGATCTCGTCTTTGAAGTAGCGCAGGAACTGCATCAGCGGCAGACCTGACCAGCGGGCCACTGCTCCCAGAATCACGACAATGAAGACCAGGGTAGTGATGTAAAGGGCGATGAGCAGCTGACCAAGGGACAGTAAGGTACCTACACCATACTTACCAATCGTGAACGCCATACCAGCACCGGCACCCAGGGGAGCGAGGCGCATGACCATAGCAACGATCTTGAACAGCCCGTGCAGGAACAGATCGATCATATTGATCAACGGCTTGCTGGTCGGACCCATTTGAACAAGGGCAACACCCATCAACACCGAGAGCAGGATTACTTGAAGCAT
>Ga0105243_10001424_pt1 | contig 21118 bp, 28 predicted proteins | sample KBSM34metaG_FD_81525 | JGI IMG/M metagenome (GOLD analysis project Ga0105243, IMG submission 81525) | Miscanthus rhizosphere microbial communities from Kellogg Biological Station, Michigan, USA - KBS M3-4 metaG | ecosystem: Host-associated > Plants > Roots > Rhizosphere > Soil | place... | reverse complement strand
GTGGCGGTGGCGGTGGTTGGGCACGCCGGCGCCTCACCATTGCCCAAATGACCGGGCAAACGATGACCATCGGCGCTGCCGGAGCGGCCGGCGCCCTGGGCAGTGGAGCCGGAGGCAATGGCGGCACGACCTCATTCGGCGCGCTGCTGTCGGCGACAGGCGGCACGGGGGGCTCTTTCGGCGCGGCAATTACGGCCAGCAATGTGACTTTTCAAGGCTCAGGTGCTGGCGGGGTTGGCTCAACTGGCGATGTCAATGGTATCGGAGGTTACGGCCGATACGCCATCTATTCGGCTGGCGGCGGCATCGGCGGCGATGGTGGCCTTTCGTACCTGGGCGCAGGGGCTCCTTGGTCTTCAGGGACCAGCGGTGGCAATGCTTCGACCACGCGAGGCTGCGGCGGTGGCGGTGGCGTGGTGCAGGGAAGTAACGTCACAGGCGCACAAGGTGGCGCCGGTGGCGCCGGACTCATCATCATTGACGAATACGCATAAGGATTGAAAATGAAGCGACTTGTCTATCTACTTTCCACAGGCCAATCGGCTCTGTGGCAGGACATGGATGTGCAGGCCTACCCAGACCCGCCGCCGATGTTCAGCACGTTCGAGCTTGACCCGAACAACATTCCGCCCGAATTTCAAGACAACATGATGGCCTTTGGTTACTGGGTCATCAATGGCGCCTTGACCAACATACCGCCCCCGCCGCCCCTGCCGGACCTTGCCGATTTGCGCCGTGCTGCCGTGCGAGCTGCGCGTGAGTCGACGATCTCCGCAGGCGTGCCGCTCCCAGGGAATCAGGTCTTTGCGCCAGATGCCGCCGCACTTCTTCGTCTGGGCGTAGTCGCCGTGAATCACACGGCGTACAGCATCACAGCCGTCGAGGTGGAGATGGGCACGCCGCCTGTCTGGTACAACATCGCGGCTGCCGATCTCGAATCGGCCTATGCGGCCTACGTGGTGAAGCGGGAAGCCTGCTACGCTAACGAACGCGCCCACCTGGAAGCCATTCAGCTGCTCCTCGACCAGCAAGATCGTCCGGGTCTCGAAAACTACGATACCGCCACTGGCTGGCCTCTCTGAACAAGGAACCCACATGAAAAGCTACGCACGCATTCAAGACGGCCTCGTCGCCGAGATCATTCCGCCTTTCGAGCGGACAGAGATCGGGCGCCCACCGGCACCTGCGGACCTCGACGAAGACGCGAGCGACCAGGAGCGCGAGACGCATGCCCTGGTGCAAGCCCTCCACGACAACTGGCAGCTCGGAGAAGTGCCAGTCGAGGAGCGCTTCACGGCCGAGATCGTGGCGACCCTGGTGGAGGTTCCGGCAGACCTCGCCGTTGACCAGGGCTGGACCTGGAATGGCAATGCCTTCGCGGCTCCCGTTCCCTACGTGGCGCCTCCCCTCACCGCAGAGGAGGCCAAGGCCCAACGCGACGCCCTGTTGACCGCCGCCAACCTGCGCAAGAACGCGCTGCAGGATGCCGTCGATATCGACGAGGCCACGCCTGCCGAGATCGCCCTGCTCACGCTGTGGAAGAAGTACACGGTGGCCCTCACCCGACTCGAGGAGCAGGCAGGTTTCCCGGAGAGCATCAACTGGCCGGTAAAACCGGAATAAAGGGAAGACGGTGAACTCCATGACCATCCACCCCTCGCAACTCCTGAAGTTTTTGGGCAAGAGCCGCGCCGCAGAGTTGGGCAGTGACAAGAACGAGGTACGAAGCCTCTCGTTCGTGGTCTTTGCCCTCTTCTTTTATCAGCTCATGGAACCGGGCATCGACATTGCCTTCATCCATGAGAGCCTGACGCGCCGCGTCACGATACAGAGCCACATGAGCGCGGCCATGGGGGTCGCCTTCTTCGCAACGGCCCTGATGCTCTTGCCGCATCTCGCCAATCTGACCTTCTTTCCCAAGCGATTGAGTCAGCGATTGCCGCGCAAGTTGGCTGCGATCGCAGCCATGATTGGCGCCGTGCTCTGGGCGGTGCTGGGCTTTTTGGCCTGGCCCCTCCATTACGATTGGCTTAGCGGCGTATACCTGGTGCGCTCAGCGGTTGATCTTTACCTGGGCGTCTTGCTGGGAATCAGCCTCAACGCCCAACAGGCCCGCGAGGCCTACGAGCTTGCCCAACGAAGGCAGGCATTGATCGATCAAGCCAAGAGGGAGGTCTCCGAATGATTCTCGTCACACCGCGCCATGCCCGTCGGCTCGCATTCGGATGGGTGCTTTGCTACTCCCTTCTCGTGCGTGCCTATGCAGCACCACCCCAGGGCCTCGCCCAGGAGTTGATCAACTACGACTACAGCAGCGTCATGTGGGCCGCGGTTTTCGGGCTCATGGGCGGCGTGGGTCGGACGATCCTGGGACTCCTCAGCGAGAAGGGAGTGGTGCTCTTCGTGTGGAAGGCCCTTATTCGGGACTTGGTCTTTGCCCTCGTCGGGGGCGCCTTCATCTACATCGTCTTCCTCTGGCTCCAGGTCCTGGCGCCATCGGTCTTCGTGAACGAGCTACGACTCATCGTGATCTTTGTCGTCGGCGCGAGCCGAGGCAAGTGGCTGGATTACGCGGCCGATCTCGCCGTCGATCTCTTCAAGACCTGGAAAGCCAAGTTGGTGGGCCAGCCGCCACCTCTTGAACCACCACCGCCGACAACTGTGGCGGCCAACCTCGATAAGCAGTAAGGAGGCCAGCTATGAAATTCCCAGCAGCACCAGGTGAATGGGAGGCCCTGCTGAAGGCGGCAGGAGTGCGGGCCACGACAGCCGCCCTCTGGGCATCCATCTTTTTCGATGTGCTCACGCCCAACAGCTTCAGCAAAGGCCCCGAAGAGCTGCTGGACTTCCTGCCCACGGTCCTCCATGAAAGCAGCAAGCTGGAGAGCTTGAAGGAGATCGGTCTGTACAGCGCGGCGCGTATCCGCGAGATCGGCAACAGCCAGCCACCTGGAAGTCGCTGGCGATCGCTGGTAGCGCGGGCCGATGCCTTGGCCTACAACGAGGCTGCTTTCTTCGAGGCCGTTTACGGCGGCAGGCTCGGCAACGACAATCCCGGTGATGGTGCCAAGTACCCAGGGCGCGGCCTCATCATGCTCACTGGCAAAGCCAACTACGCCTGGCAAGGCAACCGCTCGGGCCAGGACCTGGTGGGCATTCCCGACCTGGCCGCCCAGCCCCACTTCTCCCTGGGCTTCGCCCTCGACTACTGGGAGGGCAAGGTGCCGGATGCCATCATTGGTGACGCCAAGGCAATCCGCAGGATCATCAACGGCGGCCAGATCGGCATCGACGACGTGCAAGCCATCAAGGCTCGAGTCGTGAGGGCCTTGGCATGAGCCCGCTCAGTCTCTTCAATCCCTGGGTCATCCTGGGGCTCTTGCTCGCGTTTATCGGCGTGGGAGGGGCTGGGTATGCGGGCGGTCACAAGAACGGCGCCGATGCCGTTCAAAACAGCTGGGACCGAGCCGAGAAGAACCGGGCCTTTGAAAGTCAGCGCAACGCGGAGCGAGTCCGCGAGACTGACGCCAGCCTTCAGGCGAAAGCCGATCAGGAAAGGAAAACCAATGCAGCGACTCTGGATGATCTTCGCGCCCGTGCTGAGCGCCTTGCTGGTGAGCTGTCAAAGCGCCCCGCCCGCCCCGCCGAGTCCGCAGCTAACGCTGCCCAGGCTTCCGGACCTCGACCCGATGGTTGGGGCACAGGAGCCGGACTTTACCGTGACGATGCAATGCTTCTTGCAGGGAAGGCTCAGCTCTGGCAAGAAATCCGATTGCAGCGTGACGCCTGCTACCGGGCCTACGGAGAAGCCCAGGCCGAACTAAAGAAGCTCAGCGCTGCAGGCGGTGGGAGAACAGGCTCCCCATGATCTCGGCCTTGTACTGAGGCCCTGAGCGCTTGGCTAGCCGCTTCTCCGCAGCCAGGCGCTTGTAGTAGGCATCGCGCATGGCTTCGGCTTCATCGGTCTTGTTGAGCTTGAGGGCATGCTGATGCGCCGCCGTGATGCGATCCTGATCGGCGAAGCGCAGCTTGTTCCAGGCCCCAGGTGCCCGTCGCACCCGCCAATAGCCTTGGGCGAAGTACAAGACGGGCTTGTGAAGCGCGGCCTTCACTTTGCGCCCCAAGTAGCGGCCCGCAATGCCTCATCGCGGGCGTCGGCTTCCAAGGATTTACGCAGCCATCGGGCTGCTCGGTTGTGCGTCTCAGCCCAACGATAGGCCGCGTCGAGGTCTTCAATGGCTTGATGGAATTCACGGGCTGGGAGATTGCGGGGGTCATGCACCACGTGCCAGTAACCATGCCGTTTGACGAGCCTGATCTTGCGCATCCTGTTTCCACCCTGTGGTGGCACACTTCGCGGCGCCGGGGGTTTTGCATAGGTCGGCGAGGGGTTGATATTGACTCCTGAATTGTGAAGCGATGCCCAAGGCGGCCTTCCCTTTGAGCCCATCGCCTTGTACGCCGCCGCGCGGGAGCTGAGCAGCCACGCAAGCCCGACCCAGACCAAGCCTGCTCCAACGAGGACCAGGAAGGCTGTTAGGGCCATGGCGAGGCCTCTCATAGCAGCACTCGGCGTGCCCGCTTCGCGCCAGGCACGGCCCAAACGTAGCCTTCGGGATTGGGCTGACTCAGGCCGCGCCACTCGAGCTGGTAGCCGACCTCGCCATAGCTTCCCACAAACTTGAGGCCGCCACCGGCGCGCTCTTCATACCACATGCCACCTCCCGTGACGGGATCGGTGGAAGGCGAAAACCAGAGACGCTGATGCTCGTCAGTGCCTTTGACCCGCGTATCCCAATAGCCGCTGCAAGGCGGGATGGCCGTGACCCAGGGTGAGTAACCAAGGGCCATCTCCATCATGTCTTGCACAGGCTCGCGCTGCAGAATCCGCACGCGCACTTTTCTTGCCACCGCCGGCTTTGCCTCGGCGTCTTCGGCAAGGGCTACCCGCTTCCGCGGCAGGCCCGTCAATTCCATTTGTTGAGTCATTTCCATTCCTTTCCTGGTGGTCTCATCTATACCCAGCTCATGCGGACCCTTGAGCCGCTGGGTGCCTTGATGATCGTTGCGTTTCCCGTGAAGCCGCCGAAGTCGTAGCTCCGGTGATCCACCACGAAGATGATGCGCTGCTCCTGTTGGGCTCTATGCGCCAATGACTCGAGCAAGTCCGTAGTGCCACCTGGGCTCAGCCCCTGCGTTGGCTCGTCCCAGACTTCCAGGTTGAGCGCGGCTCCAGTGCGTGTGCGGATGAGGTCGGCAAGGCCCATATTCGCCGCTAGGCGAAGCCGCTGGCCCTCGCCACCGCTCCATGCCTCCCAGGGCACGGCGCGCTCGTTATGGGGCGATAGCACGGTCGTATTGAAGCCGCGCTGAAGAGTCCCCTTGGCAGTCTCTCGATCCACCTGGAAAAGTAGCTCCCACTCCAATAGGCCGAGTGAGGCCACGGCGCTATTCACTTCGATCTCGAACTCCGTGAGGGCTTCGGCGATCTGGTGGAGCCGTATCTCCTTGAAGCCGCGCACCCAGAACGAATAGATGCTGTGCTTTTCACGGGCGGCATCGAGTTCTCGCTGAACATCGCGGCGCTCCTCGCGCAGCCTGGCCATTTCGTGCTCGGCTTTCTGCGCCATCGCGTCAAAGGGATTCACCTGGGCACGTAATTCCTCGTATTCCTCATCCAAGGCTTTGAAGCGCTTCTCCTCCTGAAGGCGGGCGCGGCGTGCATCCGCTGTAGTATCCTCGGCCTTCCGCTGAGCCTTGCGGGCCTCATTCAGTCGCTCGACCTGCTCGTCTACTTTGGCCTGATCGGCTTTGACCTGGTCTTCACGGGCCTTCAAGGTTTTCAGGAGTTGGGTGGCCTGGGCCTTGGCAGCGTTCAGCTTGCCGCTGGCCTTGCGATAGCTTGCCTTCAGCGATGCATCGCTGAGCCGCTCTCCGCAGGTGGGGCAGGGTTCCTTGCCGTCGAGGGCATCGAGATGATCCTCGGCATGGCGCTCGTCTTGCTCGGCGCGGGCGAGGTCAATGGCGACTTCACGGGCTTCGCGCTCCCGTGCCTTGAGATCGGCCTCCAAGTCCTTCAGCGGGTCTAATATGGCGCGTACGACCTCGCGTGCCTTGGCCTCGGCAAGCTCGGCTGCCGCAAGGTCTTCCTTCGTGTAGGAGTACTCTTCCATTTGGTTGTACTCGGAGTCGATGGACTCGATGCGCGTGGCCCGCTTGGCTTCCCAGTCTTCGCGACTGGACTTGAAGTCCGTATTGCCCAGCGCTTCAAGCTCACCCTTGATCTCGGATTCTCTGCGCTCAAGGCGGCGGATATCCATGTCTTCCGTGCTGGCAGCCTTGCTGGACTTTCCGGCGTAGTCGACCCAGCGATCTAGTCCCATGACTTCGCTGAACAGCGCTGCCTTCACGGGAGCGTCGAGGTCCAAGAACATGGGCTTGTTCTGGGCCATGAGGATGCAGTGCAGCCACGGTGAGAACTCGAGACCCAGCCAGCCGAGGAAGGCATTGCGCTGAGCCTTGTCGAGGTCTTCCACTTCCTGGGGAAGGCCGATGGGATGCAAGGTCCAGCTGTTAGGCTTCCATGTGCGCGTGAGCGTACATTCCTCGCCGCTGGGCGCCACGAAGTCGAACTCCACGCGAGTGGCTTTGCCGGCATCCCAGTTGTTGACGTCGGCGGCCTTGAGGCCTTTGCTGGTCTTGCCAAAGACGCACCAGGTGAGAGCTTCCCAGATGGTGGTCTTGCCGGCTGCGTTGCCTTCAAGGCGGGGCTCGACCTCGTTGAGGCCTTGCATGAAGTACAAGCCTGGGGTCTGCGGGAAGACGAACTCCTGGGGCTTCTTGAAGCTCCTGAAGTTGCTTACGCGTAATGCCAAAGGAATCATTCGAGCACCACCCTCTTTCTCGGCGTTGGGTTAGCCGCAGCGAGCGCGGCTCTCATGGCGGCTTCCGGGGTTGGTCCCTGGCCATGCTTGTTGCTTCCAGCGACTCGAGCCGCCCACCAGGAGCCATCGGCTTTCCAGCGAAAGACCCCAGCCATCTGGGAGATCAGGTCGGGCTCGTCTTCGATGAGGAGGGCTTGCCTCATATATTGCACCACGAGCACCCGCCCGCGTTATCCTCTTCCTGCTGTTCGCGGAATCCGAAGGGATCGAGGTCATCCTTTCCGCTGAGGATGGCATCAATATCGTGCGGCCAGATTGGCGTGAGGTCTTGCTCAGGCCGCGACCATTTCACGATGTGGGCAATATCGCCGAGCAATGCAATGTTGGCGCGGCCCTCCGGGTCTCGTGCCGTCATCTTCAAGGACCGAGGTCCAGCCAGAGCGCAGGGGAAGCAGCCCACGCGCTTGTGGCCCATCTTGTAGAGCGGGTTGAGCTTATCGCCTCGCTTGCGGGCGAACTCGAAGACGTCGGCCGTCGACATGCTCACGATGGGCAGCTGAGCGGCCACCAGGGCGCAAGACTTGGGGCACTCGCCACTGATATCGCCCATCTCGTAGAGATCGTCATTGCCGAGATCGCCGTAGTTCTTGCGCCGATCCATGCTCTCGGCGGCGCGCATGCCCAGGTAGACCAGAAGCGTATCTTTGTCTTCTTGCTGGGCGAGCCATCGAAACCACGGACCTGTCTTGAGCTGCCGAGTGCAGAGCCTGGCCTGACGGCTGGGGATCATGGAGTAGTGCAGCATGACGTCGGGCACATCTTCAAAGCGTTCGCTCTTGATATCGATGATCTCCGTTCCGTAGCGTTCGCGCATGTAGTCCATATGCGCGTAGGTCAGTGAATGGTCGAAGCCAGTGTTCTGGTGCACGCCCAGCACCTTGTCGGCGCCGTAGCGATCCACGGCGAGAGCCATGCAAACCTGGCTGTCCTTGCCCCCGCTGACGGGTACGATAACGCGAGAGTATTTCATAGGGTGCCATCCGATTGAATGATGTATGTGAAGCCGCGCACGCGGAGGTAGTCGAAGGCATAGCCCACCTGCCCGTCAACGTCGTAGGGGCCAAGCTCGCGCCATGCGATCTCGATCCCCCATTCCCAGGCCTCATACGCGCAAAGCTCAGCGGCTTCCCAGCGCATGAGGAGGGCCACTGTGGCCTGACAGCACAGGCGGAAATGCTCAAAGGCCGTGCGCTCGGCGCGGAGCTTGTCAATGCTCACGCCTGGGCCCTTCATGCGCTGCCACCAGGTACTCCAGACCTCGGCAATCCAGTAGGCGCGGTCGGGGTTGCGGAGGAAGAATTGCGGTCCGTTCATGATTCAATCACTTTCATTCCAAGCTCAAGTGCGTATCCGCCGAGTTCCTCAGCTTCTACGAAGCGCGTGAGAGCCTCAGCGGGGCTGTAGGATGGCCGCTGATGCGGGCCATTGTGGATGCGCTGAGCTGACTTCTCGACGATGAGTTCGACCCCAGCCACCACGACCTTATTCTCCTTCAGGAAGCCCAGGGCCTCGCGGCGGATGCGCGCCCAGTCATGCTTATCGGCTTCGGCCAGCTCAACGCGGAGCTTCACCTGATCGCCTTCGCGGAACTCATGGCGGTGAAGCTCACGCAGGCTTCCGACCTTCAGCGTCACGCGGCTGATGGTGTTGAAATAGAGGTTGGTTGGACCGCCGCGCTCCAGCAAGATGACTCGAGGCGTGAAGGCATCGCCGAAGTGGACGTGGTACGGGCTGCCTATGTACTCGACGTCACCGATGATCTGCGGGACGTGGATATCGCCGCTATAGACCTTGCCAGCATTGAGGGCGGGCAGCTCTTCGCCATCCATAAGCTGGCCATTGCTGGACTTGCTCCCCTTCACGGTCTGATGCATGAAGAGGTAATCGTAGTGGCTGAAGTCGAACCCCGCCCAGTCCTTGGCTGGCGTCTTGCTGTAGGGCAGATAGAAGGCGCTGGGTCCCTTCACGTCCGGGTCTTCGTAGGGCTCGGTGATGAATTTCACGCGGCCGCCGTCGATGCGATCAAGGAAGCGGAAGTACTCTTGACCCCGGAGGAGCCAGTCGTGGTTGCCCGCCAGTATCTTCACATCGGGAATGACCTGGGACAGCGACCAGATGCTCTGCACGATGCGATTCACGAGGTCAGCGCTATGCCGATCCTTGGCATCGGTCAGGTCGCCGGTGATGTACAGGCTCTTCACCTTCTCGGCCTTGGCGTGCTTGATGAGCCAAGGAAAGAGCGCCCACCTATAGGAGGCGGACTCGCTGTCGACGAGATGGAGATCGCTGGTCAGAAGGGCTGGGTATTGCATGCTTGAGGATCGACAAGAGTTGTTTGAAGGCCGGAGTCTGGATGCCTGCTGCCACTGAGGCCAGCGCATCGGCGAGATGCTCGTTATCCGCCGTGAGCCGCCCGGCTGGGAGCACCTTGCCCTTGCTCCTGCCTTGATGCGGGGCGCGCTTCCATGGAGCCTGGGGCCATTGCTTCTCTGCCCAGTCGATGATCTCGGCCTTGCTGGCGCCCTTCACGACCTTCTTCCCGGCGACCGCGGCCTTCACTTCCATGGGGCTCACCTCGATGATGGGGATGGGGCAACCAGCTAGGACCCCTACAGCAATGCCCAGGCTGAAGGCGGCCGTCGCGCTTTGCGTGCCGCTTGGGATTTCCACGAAGGCCACCTGGACGCCGTCGCAGGAGGCTAGTAGAGCCTCGTGAAGCTCTTGGGCGCGGCGAAGCCTGTCGCTGCTCACCCGCACGGCTTTCCCCTGCTCCTTGGCCGTTTTGGTGAGGTTGAGGGCCTCGCAGCTGATGGCGTCGAGCCCAGGCAGCTTGTCGAGGTCGATGAGCACGGGCGCGAAGCCCATGTTTGAGAAAGCGGCGTCAATGCCGATGCCGTGTATCTTCATGAGCCATCCGGCCACTTGGCGGCAATGTGCCCGATGGTCTTGGGGCCGGTCTCCCAGGCCGTGAAGACTTGGGCAGGAGTTGGCATCTCGTATTCGTAATCCTTGAGCAGCTCACGGGCGCGGTCGATGATGGCAAGCTGCTCCTGGTTCTTGCCTTGAAGCTCCAGCAGGCCGGTCATGCGTTGGTCGATGGCGGCCACCAGAAAGTTGGTACCGCTCTTCTTCATGTTGACTCGAGCCTTGCGCTTCTTCAGATCGGCCAACCCGGAGCGGCAATCGTTGACAATGGTCTGATGATCGCCGCGGTGCCTGATCAGCATGCGGTCGGCTTCGGCGATCAGATTGAGATGCTCGGGCGCGGCCTCCACGCAAGCCATGAAGACCACGACCATGGCTTCTCGGGCCTTCACGTCTAGCGGCGGCAGGAGATCATCGTCGCCGCTTGCATCATAGTTGGCGCGGCGCTCGGCATCGCCAAGGACCTCGTAGGCCTTGTTGATGGAGGCTTGCAGCTCGTCGGAGCCGCCCTCCCTATCGGGGTGCGCGGCGCTGCTCTTGCGCCGCCATGCGGCCTTGATCTCGGCCTCATCGGCATCTTTGGCGATGCCCAGGGTTTCGTAGTGATTCATTTCAGGTTGTCCCCCGCCTTGGGCTTGGCACCAGGTCCGCGCTCTTGCACCAGACGCTCGGAGATGAGGTGGCCGAGTACGCCTTCTTGCTCGCTGTCCCAGCCCAGGGCTTCGCAGAGAGCATTCACGCCACGCCGGGCATCGCGCTTGTCCTTGAAGCCTTGCGTTATCTGACCAACGATGAGGCCATTAGCGCCGAGGATGCGCACATTGACTTCGTGGTCAGCCACGGGCTTGTTCTGGACGATCTTGGTTACCCGCTTGGGACTCCAATAGTACTCGATGGTGGCTTTAGGCATTTAGGCTCTGCTCCAAGTAGATAAAAGAAAAGGGGCCGTGTGGCCCCTTAGATATACCGCGCCGAGATGGATGGCTTACTTCAGCGGCGGCAGACCATGAAGTTTGCGGATGAACGGATCGTTCAGATTCGCGCCGCCCGTGGGCGCGGTCGCAGAAGCCACCTGTTCACCGTTGAGGATCGCCTCGGCGCGCTTGGCCTGGCCGCGGTCCTGGCAAGGAGTACCGGCGGCATCCATGGCGGCCTTGATCTCGGCCTTTTGGCAGAGGCGAGCGCGGGCGGCATCGACGAGGCCAGCAGCGCGGAGAGCTTCGGCGTCGTAGCGAATGTCGCAGTTGTTGTCGGTCCAGGTGGTGCCGAAGCTCAAGCCAATCGCCGCGCCTTGGCCGCCAGCCGAAGAGCTTCCCATACAGGTTCCATTGCTGGAGGTCAGGGGCGCCGCGTAAGCCGTTGCCACTGGGGCACGCTCTTGCGCCGGTGCGTAGACCACATCACCCTTCGCGCCTTCAACTGCCACGCTCACGGCGCCGCCGGTCAGGCTGTTGCCCCCCGACGCGCCCCCGGTGGCCGAAGCCGAGCCACCGGCGCCGCCCGTCGCGTTGCTGCGGTTGTCATTGCGGCTCGACTGGCTTTGGCCTTGGTGCTGGCCTTGCTGCTGCCCCTGGGCGTTCGTGTTGTTGTTGCGGATGCTGTTCGTGCTGTTGCCCGAGCCCACCACCGCGGCATTGCCGCCCGTTGCATTGGCAGCCGCCGCAGCATTTGCTGCTGCATTGGCAACGCCGATCCCCACCCCCACTCCCAGGCCGACTCCCGTGCCACCAGCGCCGCCCTGACCACCAGCACCTCCGGTGCCGCCAGTCGAGCCCCCGCAGCCGTTGGTTTGCTGACCCACGCCGCAGCCTCCATTGCCACCGCCATTGTTGCCGGGTTGCGTGGCATTCGCCGCGCTGATCAGCGCGAAGGCGAGCGCCGCCGAAAACAGAATCTTCTTCATGAAAACTTCTCCAATTGTGAAACCAGGCGAGATTGCCCAGCGGAAAGCCCTCGACGGAAGGCTTTGCGCTGCGGTAATCAGAAGTGGCCGTGAACCAGGTACTGCGCCGTGAAGAAGACGACCAGCGTGGCGCCCAGGGCAGTGGCGAGGATTCTCGTGACCAGCTTTCCGGGTCCGCGTTGCGCTGGAGCCGGGCGCCGCGCCATAGGGGCGCAACGGAAGGGAGGGGTGAGATCGTCCTGAAATCCCGTGTGCTTGCTAGCTCGCATCTCGAATCCTTTGGTGATAGTGTGACGAGATTATATAAAGACTTCAGGGGCCGAACAAGCCCCTGAAAAATTTAGATAGGTTACCTGAAAGCCGGTAACCTAGTCGTCGCCCAGCATGTCGTCCTGAGCCTTGAACATCTCCTCCGTGACTTCGTTCACTGGCTCCATGAGCTTCACGAGATCGCTGGGGCCCTGATGGCCTTCAAAGAAGATGACGCGGCCATCTTCTTCGTGAGCCACAGAGCCATTGCTCAGGAGCCAGCGCCAACCATCCTCAGCGCCAGGCCCTCGGTCCTCGACTACCCGCACAATGCTACCGCTGCGGGTTTGCCACTGTTGATTGATGCGAATGTCTTTGACCATGGCGAAGCTCCTTAGTACTTGCGGGCCTTGGGAAGGAATTCTGTTTCGATGCGCTCCCACTCGCGGCGCACGATGGCGTTGAGCTTTTTGCGAAGCTCAGCCATCTCCTCACCGCCCTTGTTGCGCAGGTTCTGGAGGCGAAGCTTGTAGCCGGCCTTGCTCATGTCGAGTTCTTTCTCCAGCACGGCGGCAAGGCCCACCTCCAGCAGCCATTCGACGCCTGAGGTCACATCATCGATGCCGTAGCCGAAGATCACGGGGTAGTCAGCGCTGCGGAAGGGCAATCCGACCTTGTTCTTCTTCACACGCATTTCCACATCCATGCCGACGATGCGCTCGACCCCCTTGATGGTGCGCTTCAACTTCCCCTTCTCGCGCAACCAGAGGATGTGGCTGGCGTAGTAGTCGAGGGCCTTGCCGCCGCTACGCGTCTTGGTTTCGCCGAAGGTGATGCCGATGGCCTGGCGCAACTGGCTCACGACGATGAGCAGGCAGTCTTGGCTCTCGATGCGCTCGACCAGCTTGCGGAACAGCTCGCCGAGCTTCTTGGCCTTCTGCGTGCCGAAGGTGTTGGTCTCATCGATGCCCCTGGCCATCTCGGCGTCATCGCTGAGCGCATCGAGGCTGTCGAGCACATAGATCAACGGCCGGTTGAGATTGGCATCCAGCACGCGCACCATGTCGTTGTACCAGTCCTCGATGGTGCGCAGTGGCTTGCCGCCATTGAACTCGACGCGGCCGATGGTCAGCCCCAGGGCCTCGGCGTAGTTCTCATCGAAAGCCGACTCCGACTCCGCGTATCGGGCGTGACCATCCTTGAAGCGAATCAGGAAGTTGGTGATGGCCTCCATGGCCAGGAGCGTTTTGCCAGCGCTTTTGTCGCCGACGATGTTCACCACGCGGCCCAGGCAGTAGCCGCCACCGAGCGCGCAATCGATGAGCATGGCCCCGCTGCTGATGAATTCGAGATCGCCCTTGTCCATCGAGGCGAAGTAGTTGGGAGGGCTCGGCGGCAAGTCGTCGCCTTCCTCCACGATGGCAACGCGGCCACGCTTGGCTGGGGCTGGATCGGCTGAAAGCGCCTTCCTCTTTCGAGTAGGCGCTTTCGCCGCAGCCTTCTTAGCTGCGGCCATGCTCAGTCCTCCCGCCGACGACGCGGCGTATCTTCGTCGCGCTCGCGGCGCATCCGGGAGAGGCGGTCCTCGTCCTTGGCGTCGTCTTCCGAATAGCGCGTGCGGCCGCCGCCCTTGGGCGTTTCCTTGAGCTTCATTTCCTCGCAGACCCAGTCGGCCAGGTCTTGCGTGTCCTTGGAGTCCTTCGGGTTGATATCGAGGTCTTCGGATTCGATGAGGTCCTCGAGTTCGCTCTTGGTCATCTCGTGGACCGATTCCCAGGTCGGCGCCACCGGGTCGTCGTTGCGGCTTCGGCCACCGCGCTCTTCGCGCTCGCTGCCGCGGCGTGGCCGATCTTCTTCGTCGCCGCGACCAGCGCGCCCCCGACCGCGATCGTCATCGCGGTCCCTGCTGGGGCGCCGATCTTCATCATCGCGATCCCGCGAGCGACCACGAGGCTCGTCGCGGTCTTCGCCCTTGCTCCGCCCCTTGCCGCCGAAGGCCTTGGCGATGGTGTCGTAGTCGTGGTACTCGAGCTGGTCGGGGAGCGGGTTGTCGATGGCGAAGTCCAGCCATTCGCTCTTGCCCAGCGGCGACGAGCGCCTGGCGATCGCCACGCCTAGGTATTCCGTATTGCGCTTGGCCCCCTTCTTCTCGAAGTCGACGTCGTAGCCTTCTTCGGGATGGTCGATCTCCAGCACAGCGCCGCTTTCCTTGTCCTGGCTGACCTTATTGATATCGCGGTCGAGGGTCCACGGCATCGCCCAGGCCTGGACGCCTTCCTTGGGGTGGTCGCGGTCGATCAGGTAGATCAGCACACGGCGCTTGCTATCGAGTTCCTTGGCGTAGTCTTCGTCGCCGTCATCGCGTGCTCGCGCCCGCTCCTCCGTGATGGGGTCGGGCTTGCCGAGCATCTTGTCGAGGTCGAGATAGCTGCCGCGGTCGGCGCCGACGCCGTAGTGCACATAGACGTCGAAGCCGAAGTGGTCGGCACCCTTCCAGGTCGGCGGCAAGATGCGGATGCGGTTCTCGCCGTCGTTGGGCTTGAACATCTTGATGTGGGGCTTGAGCATCTTGTCGAAGTCCTGGGCGCCCATGCTGGCCCGCCGCTTGGCGCTGTCGGCGCTGCGGCTTTCGTACTGGTAGCCGCCACCACCGCGGCGTGGCCGGTCTTCGTCATCATCGCGGCGGCTGGATCGGCGCGGTTCGTCTTCATCGCGATCCCTGCCACGGCCCCTGGGCTCATCATCCTCTCGACTGCGACCCCGTGACCGGGGTTCGTCTTCGTCGCGGGTCCGCGAGCGGCGCGGCTCTTCCTCGTCTCTCGACCGGCGCGTTCCCCGGTCCTCATCGCGGTCACGGTTGCTGCTCATTGCTTTTCCTTTGCGTCTTGGTTTCGTACTCGTGCTTCGACAAAAAGTAGGCGGCGCTGCACAGGCGGACCGCTACATACAACACAAAGAGGCCGGCGACCCCCAGTGCTAGATACATGAAGAAGTTGAACTCCATCAGTCCTCCCGCCGACGGCGACGAGGCAGCATGTCGGGAGCTGCTTCTCGGATGGAGTCCTCGGCGAGCCTGGCGGCGCGTTCCGGGCGGCTTTCAGAAGTGGCCCGCACTGGACGCTCACGGGGCGCCCCTGCTGAGCGCACACTGAAGTATTGCCCGGTGTAGAGTTCGCCCAGGGTCTTCAAGCTGAAGCCCCGCTTGATCCAAGCATCGAGGATGCCTTGAGCGACTTCCAGGTCTTCCCGAGCCTTCTGGTGCCGGTCCCAGGCGCGGCCACGTTCGGCGTGCCGCAGGACCTTGCCCTTGATGCCGTCCACCGTGAGCTTGGCATCGCTGTCGCGGAACTCTTCGCTGAGGCGCGCTTCAATCTTGGCAAGGTCGTCCTTGCACTCGAGCATCCTGGAATTGAGGGTCGCCACCTCGGCGCTGATGCGCTCTTGGATATCGGCTTGAATCTCGAGTTCGTCATCGAGGCGGTGCTTGTTGACAACCAGCATGCCACGATACTTTTCGATGGTCTGTGAGGCCATGGGCTCTCCTTTCGCCTGATATATACCCAGATCAATCGTAGAGGAGCTTGCCGAAAGCCAGGAACAGGGGCGCGTTCTTCTCGCTGGGATTGCATGGCTTGCTGAAGGCCTGGAGGATATCGAGGAGGCGCGGCACATCCTTCATGTTCTTCGGCTTGGCGAGAACGGCAGCCACGTAGTTGGTCACGATAAGGCGCACGCTCTCGGCAGGCACGTCTTCGAGGCTCGTGAGGCACTTGGTCACATCGGACCAGTTGGGGTTGCCGAAGCAGAGCATGCGGCACAGCTCGATGACCTCGGTGTTCTCGCCGATGGTTGCCAAGAGCATGTTGGCTTCATCGAGGTCATCGCAAGCATGCACCTTGGCGAGGCCAGTGAGGGCCGCTCGTGGGGAGCCGTCGGCGGCCTCAGCAACGGCCGCCAGTAGGCCTTTGATGGGATCGAAGCCCTCGGCCTCCGTGACGCTCTCCAGTAGGTCCATGAGGGCGTCAAAGCGTACGGGCTTGAGGGCATAGCCTTGCGCTCGCGTGTTGATGGCTATCGGTACCTTACCGGGCTCAGTGCTGCAGAAGAAGAAGTAGACATGCTCGGGAGGCTCCTCCGTGATCTTGAGGAAGGCATCCCAGGCCTGCTTACTCAGGCGATGGCATTCGTCAACGATGACGCCTTTGCTGGGGTTGTCGCCGAAGCCGTTATAGCGGAGGCTCGCCGTGACCTCGCGAACATCATCCACGCCGCTCTTGGATGCCGCGTCGAATTCGATGAGCGTGGCGGGATCGCAGCCCATCTCGGCGGCAATGATGCGGGCCAGGGTAGTCTTGCCAGTGCCGCTTGGCCCCGTGAGCAAGTAGGTGTGGTTGGGCGCCCCAGACTTGAGGGTGGCCTGAATGCTCTTGACGATGGCATCTTGGCCGAGAACGTCCTTGAGCCGCTTGGGCCGGTACTTCGTGTGGATGGCCTCAGTCTTGACGGGGGTGGCTGCCGACGAATCGGAGTCGAGCTTCACTCTTGGCATTCTTTTTCCTTTCGGCCCGAACATGGGCGTTGTGATTGCGGGTGATGGTGCGGGCATGCTGGAGCATCTTGTCCGACCGGTCAGTGGCGAGGATGACTACTTTGCGGCTGGTCTTCTCCACGATCGGGATGCTGCTTGCATCCCTGGCGATGAGGTCCCAATCCTTGCGGAGCGGCACTTCCCAGAGGGCGAGCTGCTTAGCCATTGGGCTTCCTTTGCTTCTCAGCGGGAGGGGCTGGGCGCTCGTTGAACTCCTTCACGATGTGCCCCTCCAGAGCCTCAACCATGTGTGCCATGGCCGTGCTCATTGCCTTCTTGAACTGTTCAAAGACGTCGGGAAACATTTGGCCCACTTCGCGACTCATGGTGCCTATCAACTTGGCATTCTCCATGGTGCCGACTTCAGCGAAGTAAGCTGCTATGGTGTGCTCGCCTTCCTCGCGAATGGCGAGGCGATACATGGATGGCTTGCTCATCGCGCGTTGTCCTTTGCGTAAGGGTTGGGGATGCCGAAGAGGGCGTCACTGCGATATACCTTGACCTCCTCGAGTTGATGCCAACGCGGACCTACGGAGGCTTCCACCACCAGCGGCACGTTGATATAGTCGAAGCGGTGGCGGCACATCTCCAAGGCAATGCGGTCGATGCGCCCCATGTGGCCCTGCTCGGGAAGGATGAAGGTCAGATCATCGTGCACGTTCAGTTCGGGCTGTAGGTAGTCATCGTCCTCGGCCTCACTGAGTTCGCTGAGCGCCGTCATGCCTTCACCAACGATATCGAAAGCCGTGCCCTGAATGGGATGGTTGATGATCTGGTTCTTGGTCATGGGGCCGCGCCGCTTGCGGCCACCCAGCGTCTCTACATAGAGATTCTTGGCGTACTTCTCAAGCAAGCGCTCCTGCCAACGCTTCACGCCCTTGAACTCATCCCAGAACTCGTCGCCAAGCTCACCGGCCACATCTTCGGGCAGATGGAGCTGTTCAGCGCAGCTGCGAATCGAGGAGCCGAACAGCTGGGGGAAGACCCATCCGTTCTTGGCTTCCTGGCGCAGGGTCTTCAGGCCCTTCTCATCCCAGTCCACGGCGAAGGCCTCGACGATGTAATCCTTGATCGGCGGGTAGAGTGCGACCATGCGCTGCGCCCAGAACTTGTGCACGTCGTAGCCCGTCCAGCAGGCGCGCACCAGGTTGTCGTCTTCGCTGGCCATCCCCACCACGCGGAACTCAATTTGCCCGTAGTCGAGCGCCGCCATGATCGTGCCATCAGGCGCGTAGATCATGCCCCGCACTTCCTTGTGCTTGCGCTTGGGGAAGTTTTGGACGTTGGGGTCCTCGCTCGCCAGGCGCCCGGTCTCGGCCACCATTGAGCTGTACTTGCTGCGGATGCGGTCATCTGGGCAAACGATCTCACGCCTCATGACCGGCATGATGTATGTCGACTTCAGCTTCGACGCGCCGCGATGCTCAAGGATCAGCGAAGCCGAGGGTACCTCCCGCGCTGGTATCTTGCTCAGCGCTTCCTCATCAGTTGTCATGCGGTAGCCTTCGCGGCCCCGCTCCTCCACGCGTACTTCCTCACGGCCGAGGATGTTGTGCATGAGGTAGAGCACATGGTCCGGGTTGCTGGCCTGGAAGGTGCCCTTGCGATCCATGAAGCGCCGCACTTCATCCGTGCGCCGGAGCTTGGCCTCGATCTTCTCGATATCCGACTCGAGCTTGTCATTCATCGCCGACACGTACTCGAAGTCGACGGGCAAGCCTTTGGCCTCCGTGCGAATCAAGGTCGGGGCCAACCTGATCTTGCGCTCGTACTCCCTGGGGTTCTCGGCCTCCACGAGTGGCTGGAGCTTGCGCCGCAAGAGGTCGGTCCACTTGGTATCCATGCCGTTGTAGCGCAGAGTCTGGCGAATGGGGTACTCTTCCAAACGCGTAACGTCGATCTTGCTTTGCTCCTTCACATTGAAGCCGAAGTGGATGGTGGTCTGAATGCCCAGGCTCTTCGTGCCACTGCGCTCATCGAGCGTGTGGGCCATTGCCATGGTGTCATCCCACTCGGTCAGGCGCAGCACCTTGGGGCCGAAGAAGTAGTAGGACCACTCGAGTTCCATGGCGAGGTTGTGGGCGGCCTTACGGCCACTTGCCATGATGTACTCTCCCAGGAGTTCGCGTACCTTTTTCTGCCGGGCCTCCGTGCCCCAACCATCTCGATGCTCGACGGCGAAGGCAACAGTGCGCTCGAACGTGCCGACGGCGCACTCGAGGATGCGCGGCTTCTTGAGGAAGTAGGGGCGCAGTCCGTTGCTTTCATAGTCGAGGGCGCTTGTGGGCTCACCAGCCAGATCGGCGAGGGCGTTCTCCAGCCGCACCATGTCGCCGGGTTCCTGGCCGGTGATGATCTCGATACCCTCATCGTAGGGAGCGCTGTAGACGCGGGCTGGCTTGGCGCCGTTGCCTTGGAGATCGAGGGCCAGCTTCTGGGCCTTGGCAATGTCATGCTCAAGAGCCATCTCGTATTCACTTTTGCCATAGGCTTTCTTCTTGAATACGAAGTTTGGATAGAGGATGGGAACGCAGTAGCAGGTGTGCTTGCCGATCTTCACGTTGAAGACCGTGCCGCGGTGCGGCATTGCGTTGCTCGTGGAGCCCGTCGCCCACTTGAATGGAGCATCGCCAATCGTCACGATAACGAGCGGCTTTGTGGCCTCGATATCGGCCTCGATGCGGGATCGGCAGCATTCGATCTCCACGACCGTCTGATCGCCACGACACTGCGTGATGAAATTGGAGCGCACCTCCTGAGCCATGTAGCGCCGGCCAAACTTCTGGTAGATCACATCACCGGCCTTGTCTGTCCAGTGGTTGTTGTCCTCATCCTCTTCCGCGCTGGGCGCCGATCCCAAAAGGTAGATCGACGGCGAATGGGTCCCGCTGGGGGCCATCTTGGGGGAAAGGAGGGAATCGTCTTTGTCTCGTGGGCAGACCGAGCAGCCCATCGAGCGCAAGCTGTTGATCGGGATGACGGCCGATGCTTTTCGTCCCGACGCCTTGGGCTTCGTTTTCGCCGAAGCCTTGGTCTCGTTGAAGAAGAAGGCCACGGCTGATTACTTACTGCAGTGCGCGATGATGTGGAGGAAGTTGAGGTCGCCGTCGGCGAGGATCAGCACGCGCTCGGTGAAGCCGAGCATGGAGCAGCTCTTCAGAGCGCGGATGACGTAGGTGGGGTCGACGTGGAAGGGATCGCGTGGGTCATCGTCGGCGCTGTCGTAGGGAATCTGGTCGTCGGCATCGCCCATGTCGGAGGTCGAATGCAGATTGATCACGCCGGCAGCAAGCGTGATCTTGGTGGCCTTGTCGTCTTCGGCGCTGAGCACCAGCATGGCCCGCTGAAAGGCCGAATCCCAGGCATTGGGGATGCTGAAGAGCTGGTCCTTGAGCTTGCCGAGCTTCACATGCTTGTCGACGATGGCGCGGAAGTTGAGGGGCTCGATCTCGGCGGGGGTCTTGCTGAACAGCTCTGCCTGGCGGCCGAATTCAGCGAAGAGAGCGCCGCCGATCAGCCACAGCTTGATCTTCTCCTCGGGGAAAGCGCGGGCCAAGGAAAGCATCTGCTCGCAGAAGAAGCGCGGCAGGATCACGGGCGCATCACCGGGCAGGTCGATCTCGGTCTTCGTCTGATAGCGGCTGATGGTGAAGTTGTCCGTCGAGTAGAGCACGGCGAAGCCGTCCTGGCCGCAGTCCAGCGTCACGCCCATCTGGGCGGGAAAGGTGGGGTCGCTGTTGACGCTGAGCAGGCAGCGCTCGATGCCCTTGATGATGCCGCCGTCGATGGCAATGGCAACGGCGCCACGATCCTTCTCGGGATCGGGTGGCGAGTACGGGAAGGCCTTCTGCTCCAGCGTGGGGAGCTTCACCCGGCCGCGGCCACTGGAGAGCACGAGGGCGCCATCCTTGCCTTCTTGGAACATGATCTGGTCAGCGCCGAAGCTGTTGAGGGCGCGGATGAGAAGCTCGCCTGGGATGCAGCGCTCGACGGGCACCTTGGCGCGCACGGCAATGGCCGAGATATCGTTGTAGGCCGTCGCGTACTCTCCGTCGAAGCAGATGTGCGTGAGCGCCGGGATGTAGGCGGCCGAGGCCAGTGCTGGGCGCACCAGGTTGGCGATCTTGATGAGGGCTTCGCGGTTGGTGCTGTTCTTTTCGGTCATTGCTGGCTTTCAGTTGAGGATGAGTTCGAGGTGCTCGATGGCGCTCTTGAGGTCGAAGCGCATGGCCTTGGCGTGATAGCGAATCCAGAGACTCACTTCCTCGTGGGGCCGGCCAGAGGCATTGACCACGACCACTGGCTTGTCGGTCATCCACGCGTAGAGGATTTCCATGCTTGTGCCGACGCTGGGATGCACATAGTAGACCAGTACGGCCCCGCAGCTGTCGATATCAGCCTTGTCGGCTTCCACGATGCGCTTCTCGATCCCAGGCTCGTAATCCTTGCCGCGAGCATCACGGACCATGGGATCGAGGCAGGTGCCGAATGGCTCCCACAGCTTCTTTG